>OGRO01002203.1_pt1 | contig 15560 bp, 14 predicted proteins | sample 1553451 | NCBI WGS metagenome assembly OGRO01 (sample SAMEA2580021, study PRJEB22360) | human gut metagenome
CAATCGGAGTCATGCCGAATGACTGTCTGAACAGGCGGTGAAAGTGCGGTACGCTGAGGTTGCACATATCGGCAAGAAAACCTACGGTGATTTTGTCGGAAGGGCGTGCGGAGATATACTCCGCCGCCTTTTTTATGCGCTCGTCAAGCGGCGGCAACGCGACGGACTCAAGGTGGCTTGCAAGCACGGTGCATATGTTATAAAACTTTGCGCAGTGGGAGAGGTATGCGGCACGGTCGGAAAAATTCTCGGAAATACAGCGGAAATCCGCACCGAGCCGTTCAAAGCCGCGGAGTACCTGAATATGAAACCTTCGCCCGCCGAATGGGTCGCTGAACGGAAGAACGTCAAAATGACAGGAATAAAAGACCGTTTCGGGCGAGCCTGTCCACAGCGAGAGGTAGCGCATACCCTTGGGAACAAAGACAATGTCGCCCGCCCTGATGTCAACACTGTTGCCGTCAGAGTCGGTAAAGCGCGCCGCGCCGCGCTCGATATATGCGAACGAGAATTGCGGGCGCGGCAGATTTAAAAAGCTGTCGGTGTGGTTTTCACGCGCGGTAAAAACCTCGGCGATAAAATAGGTTATGGGCGGTCGGTTTATGTTCATTTTTAAAAGCTCCTTTCAGCGTACGGTTGTCGGATACGGCATCGTGCTCAGCTTTCGTGCATTTTAAATAGATGATAGTATTGTTCTCTTTTTTGATATTATAATATATTTAACCGTGATTGTCAATGTGATATACTTAGCTTGTAAAAATTAAAACAGATTTCGTTCAGAAAAATAAAAAAAGGAGCGGTTAAAATGGATAAAAAGACGGTAGTTATAACAGGCGGAGCGTCAGGACTCGGACTTTTGTGCGGAGAGTGCTATGCGGCACAGGGGGACAATGTGGTTTTGTGCGACATAAACAAGGAAGGGTTAAAGACGGCTTATGATAAAATAAGTCCTGTAAATCCGAATGTGCTGTGTATGCCGACAGATATAACCAAGTATGACGAGGTAAAGGCGGCGTGCGACGCTGCGGTTGAAAAATTCGGCTCGATTGATATACTTGTCACCTGTGCTGGCGGAGCAGAGGCGAGAATTTTGAACAGGCATGAGGAGTTCAAGGATATGCCGATTGAGGCGTTTGACTTCAGCATTGACATGAATCTTAAAGGAGCGGTTTATTTTGCGCATTGCGTACTCGGACAAATGGCGAAGCAAAACAGCGGCGTAATAATTTTCCTCGGCTCTATTACCGGTGCGGAGGGCTGTGACACGAATGTAGGCTATGCCGCGTCCAAAAGCGCGCTGATGAACGGCGTTGTGAAATCTGTTGCGCTCTACGGCAGCCGCTACAATGTCCGCGCCTGCTGCGTTGCACCCGGACCGGTGCTTACGCGCCCCGGAATGGCGGGAATGAAAACGCTTTTGGGCAGAGCTGCCGAGCCGCAGGAAATCGTTGATATGATAATGTATGCGGCGTCAGACAAGGGAGCGTTTATGACGGGTAATACCATTCTTATGGACGGCGGGAGATACGTAATGCGGAATAAGAATTAAGGGGGCGCCGATGATGAAACAGAGCTTTTTAAATCATGATAAACCGATAATCACTACCATGATACAGGCGGAAAACCTCACAGACGCGATATGTACGGCGCGCAATGCGGTGTATGACGGTACGGATGCGTTTGGATTTCAGATTTGCCGTCTGAATCCGAAATACCGTTCTCGGGAACAGCTGAAGCAGATCTATTCCGCTATGGGGCCAAGACCGATTTACATAACAAATTACCGTTCGGGATTCAATGAAGGGCAGACTGACGAGGAGTGCATGGAGGGACTGCTCCGCGGACTTGAAGCGGGCGCGACCCTTGCAGATGTGATGGGCGATACCTTCAATCCGTCACCTATGGAGATAACGTATGACGCGGCGGCGGTTGACAAACAGAAACGGCTGATTGACAAGATTCACGGAATGGGCAAGGAAGTGCTTATATCATCGCATATATACAAGTTTACCGAGGCGGAAAAGGTGCTTGAAATTGCCTATGCGCATCAGTCGCGCGGTGCGGATATTGTTAAAATCGTTACGGGTGCGGGGAACGAGGAGGAGGAAATCGAGAATCTGAGGATAACAAACCTTTTAAAGAAGGAGCTTGATGTTCCGTTTCTGTTCCTTTCGGCAGGCACGCATTACAAGCTGCACAGAATGGTCGGACCGATGCTCGGATGTGTAATGTATCTTTGCGTTCAGCAGTATGACGCGCTTGCAACAAAATCGCAGCCCATTCTGCGCAGTGTGAGAGGAATGCTTGACACAATGGACTATGTGCCTGAGGTAACCTTATAGAGCTGAAAGAAGAAAGCGGCTGATTTTTGTGAAAATCAGCCGCTTGTTAGTTTGATTGCCTTCTAATCGCGGGCGCACAGCAGGGGCGTTTTTTACCGATGAATACAGATACTGCGCAATTTGTTTTGGCACACCTTATAGTCCGGGCAGATTTGTTTAAGTTCCGCATAGAACGCGGCGGAGTGGTTAGCCTGCAAAAAGTGGGCCAGCTCGTGCAAAACCACATATTCGACACATTCAGGAGGCGCGCAGACAAGGTTTGTGTTAAACGTAACGACCCGTTTTGAGGGTATGCAGCTGCCCCAACGCGAGGTCATGCGCCGAAACCGAATCTGCGGGTACAAAACGCCGCGGCTTTCAAAGTACGGATATACCGTGTTGAGGAAGTCAAGGACAAATGACCGCAGCTCGGCTTCCGAGAAATATTCGTGCAGCGTTTTGGCTTGCCGCGCCGCATATTTGTCAAGGGCGCGGGTAATAAACACCGATTTTTCGTGCATGAACCGCTCGATTACCTCCGTGGGAACGCGCGTGTTTGCTGAAACGTGTACCGTGCCGTCGGACTTTATGCGCAGGTTTATGTTTTTTACACGCTTGCGTTCAAGGTCATATTCAATTTTTCGCGTTCCGAGGTATATTTCCTTTTTCATATGCGCATATCCTACAGCTTTAAGAGCCTTTTTGCATTGCCTGCAAAAATAAGCTCTTTTTCGCGGTCGGTGATAAGGCTGTCAAGAAGTACTCCGCCGAGGTACATGGCGGGGTTGCAGGTCGGATAGTCCGAGCCGTACAAAAAGCGCTCCGCGCCGAATTTGTCAATGGCGTGACGGAGCATACCGTGGCGGAATATTCCGTACCCCGACAGGTCAAGATAATAGCTGCCGCTCAGCTTCATTATCTCCATATGCCGCATAAAATCGTTATATTCGCCCGGATGTGCCGCGACAAATACTATATTCGGGTGCTTTTTTACCATGTTTTCCATTTCGTCAAAATTCATTGAGTGAAAGCTGACCGTCATGTGATATTGCCCGGCAGTGTCAAGAATTTCGTCAAAGCCTTTGCTGTCATAGTGCCAGCCGCCGTGCGAGTACGGAACAAGCTCGCCGATGAGGTTTACGCCGAGGGCGTACATATGCTCGATTTCTTCGCAGGATTCACGGACGAAGTCGGGGTGTACATGGAATCCCGATATGTAAAAATCGCCGTAAAGCTCGCGCAGGGCAAGAGCCTCGTCGTTACAGGCGCGGATTACCGACCATGTATTGCCGCCCGGCGCAATCCTTTTGCCGTCGCCGATGACAGAGCCGCATATTTTTGATACGCCGAGCTCGGTCATGGTCTTAAGTGTGTTTTCTGCGCTCATATTACAATATTCCTTATGTGAACATATGTTGGTTTCCTCGCGCAGAAAGGGGTGGGTGTGAAAATCTATTATTTCAAATTTACTCATTTTTAATACCTCCCGGTTATGTATAACTTGATTTTACATCTGTCCGGACAAAATGTCAATTATATGTGCCTTTTTTTTAATACTTTTTCAGGTCGGATATTGACTTTAAAGCGGGTTGTGGTATAATTTTAACATGAATTGAATTATATTTGACCGTGCGGCAAATAATAAAGCCGCATTGCGGAATGGGTGGTGCGTATAAAATGTATGTAATTTTACCGTTTAGCCGTATTGACGAGGCGGCGCAGCATATTGATTCAAGGGCGTTTGAGTATATCGGCGCTCTCCAGAGCGAGAGCTTTGAAGAGTATGACGGCTTTGATTTGCTTGCGTTTGACTGGTATGATATTTCGAGTGACAGAACGGAAAACTCGAAAATTGCCGTATATATGGATAAAGAGAATGTCTTCTTTTTTTGCGCGGATGACGAAGCGCTGATTTGTGTGAGGACAATATGTGATTCTGTGGAAAACAGTGGCGGAATGAGCTGTGAACAGCTGCTGTACACGTTTTTTGTGAAACTCCTTAAAGGAAACATAAGCTTTCTTGAGAAAATGGAGGAGGAAATGAACGATGCGGAGGACGAGATTCTTTCCGATGTGAACGGAGATACGGCGGACACACTCGGAAAAATAAGCGGGTGGCGCAGGGAGCTTCTGCGGCTTAAACGCTACTATGAACAGCTTGATGTGATTTTTGATGAAATGGCGGCGAACGATAACGGACTTCTGTCACGTGCGATGCTGAAAAGGGTTGTAATTCTGGGTAACCGAACCGACAGATATTTGAGGACGGTTAAGGATTTGCAGGACATAGCGGGACAGCTGTGTGATGTGTACCAGTCGCAGCTGTCGATACGTCAGAATGATTTTATGAAGATATTCACGATTGTCACTTCTGTATTTTTACCGCTTACGTTGATTACGGGTTGGTACGGCATGAACTTTGTCATGATTCCCGAGATTAAATGGAGATTCGGCTATCCGTGCGTGATTGCGGTCTGTGTGGCAACCGTGGTATTCTTGTTTCGCTATTTTAAACGCAAAAAATGGCTTTAACCGAATAATTATATAAAGAAACATCGGCTAAAGACACATTATTATAAAGCTGGCAAAAAGCATAATGCAGCACATCAGAATTGAACATGTGCCGAAACACCGTGTTACAAAGCTGCCGACGCCCGCCCCTATTGCGAAAACGAGTATAACGCCGAAGTATGTAAGCGCTTTTTGAAGAATTTCCCTGTCGCGGGTGTGAAAATAGGCGCAAAGAGCCTCGGTGCCGCTGCGCATATTTCCTATGCACATAGTGCTTGCGTAGGCGTGACCGCGGACCTTATGAAAGGTCTGGACCTGCAGCGCGCAGACGAATGAAACAAGCGCGTTTGCAAGCGGGTCGACACTGTGAGGGAGAAATCCCACAATGAAAAGCAAAAGAATTTCGCAAATCAGGATAATCTGTCGCCAGTGTATTTTTTCAAAACGCTTAAAGTGAATGTGGACAAGCTCGGCGGCTGCAATTCCTATCAGAAATGCGGAGACAGGAATAAGATATTTAAGTACGATGTGCCACTGCCCCGAAAACAGTGCGGAGCTCATAAGCACAATGTTGCCTGTCTGCGCATTGGCAAAAACCTCGCCGCGGCAGCAATATGTGTATGCGTCCTGAAATCCGCCCGACAGAATAATGAACACTGCGGCACGGAAGGTATCTGACATCTGCCTTTTTGCAGGACTTTTTTCCGACATAATCAATCATTCCTTTGAAAAAGTAAATATAAAAGCGGTATATGAGAGCATAAATCCGAGCAGCGACAGAATGTAGACCGCATAGCTGCCGCCCGAAACGCATTTTGCGATTCCGTAAAGAATAAAGCCTATCCCCGTCAGTACCGACGTGAATCCGGCTCCGGGAACTTTTTGCCCGATATGCCGCGCAAGCTGCAGTACAAAAATGAGCATTGCCGCGTCAAACATGATTTCCGTAAATATCTCCAGTGTTAATGCCATAAAAGTATCACCCTTTTTCTTGACTTTTTCTATCTTTTATATTATAATACAATTTATCATATGTGTAAAATATATAATACATATATGCCCGATAACAAATTGATATATCACGAACGGAGAAATAGGTATGGATATAAATTGCGAGTATTACAAGGTTTTTTATTATGTGGCAAAATACGGAAACGTGTCACAGGCGGCGCGGTACATGACGGGCAGTCAGCCGAATCTGACAAGAATGATAAAAAATCTGGAGGGGCAGCTGGGTTGTCCGTTTTTTTTAAGAACAAGCCACGGTATGCGCCTGACGCCGGAAGGCGAGCGGCTGTATAAGCATATTCGGGTTGCGTTTGAGCATATCGAGGCGGGTGAGGCGGAGATTTGTGAAAGCAGGAGTCTTGAAAGCGGGTCGGTGTTCGTTGCGGCGAGCGAGGTTGCGCTTCGATGCCTGCTTTTGCCGGTGCTGAAAAAATACCGCACAAGGTATCCCGGGGTACGGCTCGGAATAAGCAACCATTCGACGCCGCAGGCGATAGAAGCTCTTAAAAACGGAACTGCGGACATTGCGGTTGTAACCGCACCGACAGTGCTGTCACCTATGCTTACGGAAACCGAAATAAAGGAGGTGCGCGAAACGGCGATATGCTCGCCGGCGTTTTCTGAGCTGCTTGGGAGAAGAGTTTCGCTGTCAGAACTGGTAAAATACCCGCTTATATCTCTCGGAAAAGAAACAAAATCGTTTGAGTTTTATGCGGGATTTTTTAAAAGCTGCGGGCAGGAGTACAAGCCCGACATAGAGGCATTCACAGCCGACCAGATTTTGCCTATGGTAGAGGCTGATTTGGGGATAGGCTTTGTGCCGCGTGAGTTTGTACATCCGTCTGATAACGTGGAAATGATTGAGCTTGCGGAGGAGATACCGCGGCGCAGCATTTGCCTTATAAAGCGGAAGGAGCAGCCGCTGAGCGCCGCCGCAAAGGAGCTGGAACGCATGATAATGAGCTGTTGATTTGCCGTACGGCGATCGGCTTTGCGGGCATATGTGAAAATATTGCTTATTTATCTGCAAATATTGCTAAATACCGTCCGAGCTATTGAAAAGCAGTGCGGGATATGATAAAATAAAAGAAAAATTTTTTGTTGAGGTGGAACATGGCAATAATCTATAACGAAAAAAACAAAACCTTTAATTTACAGACGAAAAATACAAGTTATATAATCGGAGTAATCGAGGACACGGTTTTGCTCCATTTATATTACGGAAAGAAAATACGCGCGTATAATCAGGATTTATATGAAATAGCGGTTACGCGTGATGCGGGCGCATTCTGCGGCTCGGACTTCGAGAATAATCCGCATCTGCGCTCAGAGGCGCTTGCGGTGGAATATCCGTGCTACGGTCACGCCGACCTCAGAACTCCGGCATTCCATGCCGAGTATGAAAACGGCAGTGCGATAACCAAACTTGACTATGCCGGCTATCGGATTTTTGACGGCAAAAAGACGATTTCGGGACTTCCGTCAACCTATGCGGAAAACAACGGCGAGGTACAGACGCTTGAAATAACCCTGCGCGACGCGCTTACCGGACTTGAAGTTATTTTGTCATATTCGGTATTTGAGGATTTTGACGCGATTGCAAAAAGTGTAAAAATAAAAAACTTGACGGGTCAGAAGGTAAGGCTGAAAAGCGCAATAAGCAGCACAACCTATGTTTTTGACAAGCGTTTTGAATTTGTACACCTTGCAGGTGCATGGGCGCGCGAAAGGCATATTCAGCGCGTGCCGCTTACCTCGGGCAATATCTCGGTGGACAGCAAGCGCGTATCAAGCAGTCATCAGCACAGTCCGTTTATGGCTCTTGCAAGACCCGAAACGACAGAGAACGCGGGCGAGGTCTATGGCTACAGCCTTGTTTACAGCGGTAACTTTATTGCACAGGCGGATGTCGGCGCATATGACCTTACGCGGTTGAATATGGGCATAAATCCGTTCGGCTTTAACTGGCTTTTGGAGGACGGAGAGGAGTTTTGCACGCCGGAGGTTATCTCGGTTTATTCCGCAAACGGCTTCGGCGAGATGTCAAGGAGCTTTCACCGGCTTTATCGGAACAGACTTTGCCGCGGCAAGTGGCGCGACATCGAGCGCCCCGTGCTGATAAACAACTGGGAGGCTACATACTTTGATTTCGATGAGGAAAAAATCCTTAATATAGCGAAAAAGGCGCAGAGTCTCGGCGTTGAGCTTATGGTGCTTGATGACGGCTGGTTCGGCAAGCGCGATGACGACACGAACTCGCTCGGCGACTGGGTTGCGGACAGGCGCAAGCTGCCCGGCGGAATTGACGCTCTTGCGAAAAAGGTGACAGAGCTTGGAATGAAATTCGGACTGTGGTTCGAGCCGGAAATGGTGTCGGAGGACAGTGACCTTTACCGCGCACATCCCGACTGGTGTATTCATGTGGAGGGCAGACGGCGCACTCCGTCAAGGCAGCAGCTTGTGCTTGACCTTTCGCGCGATGACGTGTGCGATTATATAGTTGACGCGGTTTCAAAGGTACTCGGCTCGGCACTGATTTCGTATGTTAAGTGGGATATGAACAGAAACATAACGGAAATAGGCTCGGCAAAGCTGCCGGCGGAGCGGCAGCAGGAGCTACCGCACAGATATATGCTCGGACTTTACAGTGTACTGGAGCGGCTGACGGGAATGTTCCCCGATGTGCTTTTTGAAGGCTGCAGCGGCGGCGGCGGACGGTTTTGCGCGGGGATGTTTCTATCTGGGTATGCTGCCGTACTTCCCGCAGTATTGGACAAGTGATGATACCGACGCGATAGAAAGGCTTTATATTCAGCACGGTACATCAATGGTTATGCCGTCATGCACTATGGGTGCGCACGTTTCGGCTGTTCCGAATCATCAGATAGGAAGAACAACCTCGATGAAAACCCGCGGCAATGTTGCGATGATGGGACAGTTCGGCTATGAGCTTGACCTCTCCACACTGTCGGACGAGGATATTGCGGAGGTAAGAAATCAGATAGAAACATATAAGAAAATCCGCACAACCGTTCACAGAGGAGATATGTACAGACTGCGTTCGCCGTTTGAGGGAAGAAATACGGCGTGGGAGTATGTTGCCGAGGATAAGAGCCGCGTTGTGCTGATGTACTGCACAATTATGGGCAAGGTACAGGCGGAGCTGACCCGTGTACGGTTTGAGGGGCTTGACGCGGATGCGAAGTACCGCGACACCGAAACGGGGACTGTTTATGACGCTGATTTTCTTATGAACAGAGGCTTGTTCTTTGATGACAATCACGATTTTGAGTCAAGACTCATGATATTTGAAAGGGTGTAGAAAATGAGCTTTATAAATGACGATTTTATGCTGCACAGCGACGCGGCAAAGCATCTTTACAACGATTTTGCAAAGAAAATGCCGATAATCGACTATCATTGCCACCTTAGTCCCGCGCAGATTGCGGAAAATCACAGATTTGAGAATATAGGCGAGCTGTTTCTGGGCGGCGACCATTACAAGTGGCGGCTTATGCGCTCAAACGGTGTTGACGAAAAATATATAACAGGTGACGCCGATTGGTACGATAAGTTTGTGAGGTTTGCGGAAACGCTGTGCTATTGCGTGGGGAATCCGATGTTTCACTGGACGCATTTGGAGCTGAAACGCTATTTCGGGATTGATGAGATACTCACACCGAAAACTGCGCCGAATATATGGAAACGCTGCAACGAGCTGCTTGCGCGTGACGATTTCCGCGCGAGGGCGCTGATTGAAAAATCGAATGTTGTTACGCTTTGCACAACGGACGACCCGACCGATGATTTGAGGTATCACAGACAGTTGAAGGAGGCGGGGTTTGCGGTAAAGGTACTGCCGACCTTCCGTCCCGACAAGGCTGTTGATATAGAAAAGGGTACGTTTTGCGAATATATTGCAAAGCTTGGTGCGGCAAGCTATGACGAGCTGAAGGAGTGTCTGCACAGCAGAATTGCGTATTTTGCGGAGAACGGCTGCCGTCTGTCCGACCACTCGTTCGGCAAAGTTCCGTTTGCCGAGGGTGACGCGGCGGCGGCTTTTGAAAAGAAGATGAACGGCGGCGAGCTGTCGGAGCATGAAATTGATGTGTTCAAGACGGATATAATCGCGGTTTGCGCAAAGGAGTATTCAAGGCTCGGCTGGGCAATGCAGTGGCACATAGGCGCGCTGCGCAACAATAACAGCCGTATGTTTGAAAAGATTGGCGCGGACACCGGCTACGATTCGATAAACGACCTTGCTGTTGCGGAGAATTTGTCACGGCTCATGGATAAGCTGGAGTCGCGCGACTGTCTGCCGAAAACGATTCTGTACACGCTGAATCCAAAGGATAATTACGTGCTTGCGGCAATGCTCGGAAACTTTCAGAAGGCGCCGACAGCGGGTAAAATTCAATTCGGCTCGGGTTGGTGGTTTAACGACCAGCGTGACGGTATGGAGCAGCAGATGAAGTCACTTGCAAACCTCGGACTTTTGGGCAAATTTGTCGGGATGCTGACGGACAGCCGCAGCTTTGTATCATATCCGCGCCATGAGTATTTCAGACGTGTTTTGTGCAATCTGATAGGCTCATGGGTGGAAAACGGCGAGTTCCCGAATGATGATGGGCTTTTAAAGCCGATAATCGAAGGAATTTGCTATAAAAATGCAGAGGAATATTTTGGTTTTTAAGAATAGGCACACGGGAGCCAAGCCTGATATGCCATATGAATAAAAAATCTCAATATTTTTTAAATAGTTGGTCATAAATGGTTTTTAACAGTAAACAGATTTATATAAAAACGCCGCAGAACGGAATATCAAATTTCCTTTCTGCGGTGTTTTTGATGTATTATTCTTTTTAAAAGTATTTAAAAAACAAGCTTTTTGCCGATTTTAGCTTGCGTTTTTAATCTGAAGTCTGAGCCTGTCGGCAATCATTGCGATAAACTCCGAATTAGTCGGCTTGCCCTTTGAGGTAGCAATCGTGTAGCCGAATATCGAATTAAGTACATCGGTATCACCTCTGTCCCACGCAACCTCGATGGCGTGACGTATGGCACGCTCAACACGGCTTGATGTTGTGTGGAAGTCCTCCGCGACAGAAGGGTACAGCTTTTTGGTAATCGAATTTATAACGTCAAGGTTATCTATCACCATTATTATAGCGTGGCGAAGATACTGATAGCCTTTGATATGTGCGGGTATGCCTATCTCGTGGATAATGTCGGTAACCATGGTTTCAACGTCACAGCTCCCGTCACTGCGGAATTTTTGTATCGCTGATTCCCTCGGCGGCGCGGTTTTGCCGCTCATCAAGCGTTTTACAGCCTTTGCAACACATTCGCAGCTTATCGGCTTGAGCATATAATACTCAGCGCCAAGTCCGATACAGTTTTGCGCAATGTCCTCCCTTTGCAAAGATGATGCCATTATGAACTTTGGTACGTTATCCGAATTCCTGTTTGACATTCTTTCCAGTACGCTTATGCCGTCAAGGCGCGGAAGAATAACATTCATAATCACAACGTCAGGCTTGTTTATGTCAACCATCTCCAAAACCTGAAAACCGTCGGAGGCAATTCCGCATACGTTTATGTTGAAGTCCTCCGATAACTGCTTTGCCATTGCGTTTGTGTATTCAGCGTCCGCGTCGGCAAGTAATACCTTAATTTGCTTTTCCATTTCTAACTCCCTCTTTTTCATTTTAGAAATTTTTTTCAAATATTTTTACATTTTTTGCCAACCACATTTTCTATTATAACTCACCAGTCACGATTTGTCAAGGATAATTTCCTTTTTTTTCCATGTTTTTTCGTTTATTTAGTATGAAATGTCGTTTTTTATCACCATATGTTGTATATAACCGCAAAATGTCAGGGTTTGCGAAGAGAGAGGAGAGCAAGAGCGTAAAAAGAATTTTTGTGACAAATCAGCGGTTTTCAGTGCGTATTCGGAGAGAACAGCACTTCTGTGTGTTTATTAGGCAAAGGAGTGCAAGCCGAAACCATTTGAAAAGGTATAATTCGGCATAACTTTGGATTGTCAGCTTTGCAAGGCGATTAAATGCGGTTTACCATATATTCGTTGGCTTTGATTTCAAGCGAATCGTCAAGCGGTTGGAGCGTGTCAAAATCGGGGTACTTGTGCTTTAACGCGCCGAGGAGCAGCCTGTCGCAAAGCTCGGGATTTTTCGGCAGCACGGGACCGTGCAGATATGTTCCGATGACGTTTTTATATACAACGCCTTCAAAGCCGCTTTCGCCGTTGTTGCCGTAGCCGCGGATAACCCTTCCGAGCGGCGTATGGTCGCCTATGTCTGTTCTGCCGCCATGGTTTTCAAAGCCGACAACATGGCTGCGCATACCCGCACATTCCAAAACCACGTTTCCGATAAGGCGCGGTGCGCCGGGAATTGAGTCGGTACGGATATTGAGTATGCCAAGACCTTCGATTTCCTTGTCGGCGGTTTTGTAGTATTCTCCGAGCAGCTGATAGCCGCCGCAGACCGCGGCAAGAGTGCCGCCGTTTTCTACATACTCGCGCAGTTCGGTTTTCTTTTCAAGAAGGCGCGAGCATACGATTTCCTGTTCACGGTCGGAGCCGCCGCCGACAAAAACTATGTCGGTGTCCGCAAGGTCGCATTTGTCCTCCGCCGCGGTGCAGACTCTGACCTCCGCGTCAATTCCGCGCCATATAAGGCGCTTGCGCAGGCACTCGATGTTTCCGCGGTCGCCGTAAAGGTTAAGCAAATCGGGATAAAGATGCAGAATGTTGATTTTGTGGTTACTCATTTTTGCCTGCCTCCAGTTCCTTTTTTATTTCAAGCATTACGTTTTCTGTCGAGAAAAGCGCAGTGTAATTTACAAGAATATAGCATACCTCGGCGTCGGTTTTAAGGCAGGCGAGAATCGCTGACTTCATGTCCGCGCATATGCTGTCCACCTTAACGTCGGAATACTTAAACCTGAGCGAAATGTCATAAAGACGTATGCCTGTTGTGGTAAGAGTGTTCAGCTGCGGATGGTCGAGCTTTTCAAAATCCACGTCCCAAAGCCATGAAACATCGTGACCGTCATTGGCGTTGTCGTTTATCGCAACAATAACGTCTTTTTTTCGCGTGTCCTGCAAAACGGTTGCGATTGCCTGATTGAAACCCGCAGGGTTTTTGGCAAGGTTAAGTATTACCGGCTTGCCGAGGTCAATTTCCTCCATTCTGCCTATCTGCGGCTTGTAGTCGCCGAGAAGAGCGCGAAAATCGTTTTGCGGTACTCCGATAACGCTCATTGCGGAATATACCGCAAGAATGTTATAAATATTGTAAAAGCCGCGGTAATTAAGCTCTACCGGCGCGCCGCCGTTTATGGAGAATTTGAGTCCGCGGCTTAAGTCAACTCCGGTTGCGTCAAAGTCTATGTGCGGACGTTTGTTGCCGCATTTGGGGCAGTAGTAGTCGCCGAGCTGGCTGTAGTGGAAGAAGTTATACTTCATCTCCGTGCCGCATACCGCGCAGAATCTGCCCTCTTTGGTATCGTCGGTTTGGGGGAGGACCTGCTCGGATATGCCGTAGTAGTAAGCTTTTTTGCAATCCTTCCCGAACTGCGCCGTCAGAGGGTCGTCACCGTTGAGTATAAGGGTCGGATTGTCTGCCTTTGCAAGTGCGCGGCGGAGCAGTGACGCTGTGATGTCAATCTCACCGTAGCGGTCGAGTTGGTCACGGAAAAGGTTGGTTATAATTACATAGTCGGGCTTGATATGGTCAAAAACCTTCACGGTAGACGCCTCGTCAACCTCAAGACACGCATAGTCAACACTAAACCTGCCGAGCCAATCACATTCAAGCGCAAAGGCGGTGGCGACACCGCCGAGCATATTTGCGCCCAGACGGTTGCAAAGCACCTTAAAGCCGCTCTTTGTCAGCGCGGTATAAAGAAGGTTGTTTGTCGTGGTTTTGCCGTTTGTGCCGCAGGTGACGATTACATCCTTTTTAATGTTCTTTTTAAGGCGTTCTATCAGGTCGGGGCAGATTTTAAGCGCGATAACGCCCGGACTTGACGATGATTTCTTTCCGATTATTTTACCTGCGACAGCGGAAAGTTTTGCCGCCCATATTGCAATCAGTTTTCTCATGTTATACTCCGTTCCTCCGCAATGCGGCGATAAAGTTTTTATTTTTTAAAACGCAAAAATTAAAGAACAACAGGAAATTACAGACGATAACTCCCGTTATTCTTTGTGAGCCGCTAAAGAGCTATTCGCGGTAAAAATTCCCGATGTGTTTTAATGAGCCGCGCGCCAGTGATTCTATTCTTCCTCAAGCTCCTTGGGGATTTCCTCGCGGTCATCGTCCTTGCGGTCATTTTTGATACGTTTGATAACCTTTACGTCCTTGGCGTTAAGGACTTCAACATTTGCGTCGTCCTCCGTGCCGAACTTGACTTTGATAAGCTCCTTCAGTACAAAGGTTTCGATTACCGCACCGCGCTCGCGGTTGTATTCAACGATAGAGCCTTTGGGCGGAACTCTCTTTAAAAGGTCCTCGTATGCACCCTGCTCATATTGAAGACAGCACATAAGCCTTCCGCATATTCCCGAAATCTTTGTTGGGTTGAGCGAAAGTCCCTGATCTTTTGCCATGCGTATGGAAACGGTGTGAAAATCGCTTAAAAAAGTAGAACAGCACAGCGCCCTGCCGCAGATTCCGATTGCGCCGAGGGTTTTCGCCTCGTCGCGAACGCCGATTTGGCGAAGCTCTATGCGGGTGCGGAAAACGCTTGCAAGGCTCTTGACAAGCTCGCGAAAGTCAACGCGACCGTCAGCGGTAAAATAGAACAAAATTTTACTGCCGTCAAAGGTATATTCCGTATTGACAAGCTTCATATCCAGCTTATGCTCCGCAATTTTTTTAATAGCTATATCAAAGGCTTCTTTTTCCTTCTTTTTATTGCGTTCAAGCTTGTCGTAGTCCTCGCGTTTTGCCTTTCTGATTATAGGCTTGAGGGGGGCGACTATCTCGTTATCCTGAACCTGTTTATTTTTAATGGCAACCGTGCCGAACTCAACTCCGCGCGCGGTTTCAACGATTACGCCATCACCGTCGGAGAAATGTTCGCCCTTGGGGTCAAAATAGTAGACCTTTCCAACCCTGTTAAATCTTACACCTATAACTTCTGTCATGTATTGCCTCCCATATTTCCATTGACATACATTGTGCTACCGCCGCAAGACTGATGTTTTTGTCAAGACAGTCGCGGTATTTTATCATTATTTCCAAAAGGCAGAGCGGCGTTTCGGTGTATATCTTTGCCGCAAGCGCGTCAAGCTCACGCCTTTTGTCGGTATTGACAATCCTTGCGCCCGTTCCCGCGCTGCATATATTCATCAGATCGCGGAAAAAGCTCTGCATTATATCCATTATAAAATCAATGTCCGTCTTGCTGCGCTTTATAAAAAGCGCCGTTTCATAAATCGGCTTATGGCGGCTGTCTGCAAGCGATTCGATATGCCGTATGACTTCGTTTCGCAGCGAATCCGCCGTTTCATCATTTGAGAGCGCAAGCGCCCTGCCGATACTTCCGCCGCACATTGCCGCTTTGATTGCCGCTTCATCTGCGCTCATCCCGTCAACGTGGGAGGTGAGGTAGTCGGCAACCGTGTTTGCGTCAAGCGCAAAAAATTTTACTCTTACGCACCTTGAAAGCACCGTGGGCAGAAAAAGA
>OGRO01002225.1_pt1 | contig 15466 bp, 10 predicted proteins | sample 1553451 | NCBI WGS metagenome assembly OGRO01 (sample SAMEA2580021, study PRJEB22360) | human gut metagenome
CAGCCATATCCGGGTCCGTACCCTGTTTAAAGTAAACCTCGATAGAGGCCTCTCCGGTATTGGTGGCAGTAGAAGTCATGTACATCATGTTTTCTACACCGTTGATCTGCTCCTCCAACGGAGCAATCACACTGTTTAATACAGTTTGTGCATTGGCTCCCTGATACGTCGTGTTGACACGTACAGTAGGAGGGGCAATATCCGGATACTGGGAGATAGGCAGCGACAGCAGGCCTAACACACCCAGAATCACTATCACGATGGAGATAACCGTTGATAGTACCGGACGATTAATAAATCTATCTAATTTCATATTCTGCTTTTTGAGTTAACTCGTTTACTGATTTTTGCGTTCTTCCAAAGCTGCTTTAAAGCGTTCGGCCGATTCCTGCTGGGTGAGCGGCTTGATAGTAGCACCGTCTTTCAGGGTGCTGACGTTTTCGACAACGATTTTGTCGCCGGCTTTCAGTCCTGCAGTGACTACATAGTTTTGTCCATCGTTGAGATTTAATATTTCTATTTCGGTATTTTTCACAGTGTTATCCGGCTGGAGCAGATATACGAATTTCTTATCCTGTATTTCGTAAGTTGCTTTTTGAGGGATAACGATTACATTCTCCTTGCTATAAGGAATCTGGATGTTACCGGTACCGCCTGTTCTCAACAGATGTCCGTGATTCGGGAAAGTGGCACGCATGCTTACAGCACCTGTGTTTTGGTCGATGACTCCGCTTACCGTCTCTATTTTACCGCTATCGGCATACAACGTTCCGTCAGCCAATGTCAGTTGAACAGCCGGGAAGCTATTCAGAAATTCAGTCTGAGAACCGTCCTGACGGATCAGGTTCAGTAATTCCTTTTCTGTCAGTGAAAAGTAAACGTACATCTGAGTGATGTCCGAGATCACAGTGAGAGGTGACGGGCTTGAAGCGCTTACCAAGCTACCTACACGGTAAGGGATTGTTCCGGCTACACCGTCCGAAGGGCTTGTTACGCGTGTGTATGCCAGATTTTGGTTAGCGCTGATCAGCTGGGCTTCGGCAGATGCCAATTGAGCTTTTGCAGATGCAAGTGTATTTTCAGCCATTTCCAAATCATAGTCGCTGATGATGTTTTTCTTGTTTAATTCACGTTTGTTTTTTACAGTGATTTCCTGAGTAGAAACATTCGCTTTAGCTGTGGCTACAGCGGCTTTTGCTGCACGGGCGGCAGATTCATACTGCACCGGATCGATGACGAACAGTACCTGTCCTTTTTTGACCATAGATCCTTCATCAATATTCAGTTTAGTGATAAACCCGGAAACCTGCGGGCGGATTTCGATATCCTGTTTACCCTTGATTGTGGCCGGATAGGAGCTTTTCAGATTGACAGTGGTGGGCTGCAATGTCTCTACTGCACATTCGGGAGTTCCTCCCATGTTGAAGCCCTTTTTGCCGCAACCCGACAACAAGGCTAAACAAAATGCAAACAAAACAATTTTACTTTTCATACCTTCTTTATATTCAATTTTTAATGATGTTCATTTTGTGGCAAAGTGGTTTATCGTGATAACCTTATCAGGTATAGGTGAAAACTGATTACCCTTAATTAGTTTTCCGCGACAAAAGTACTCTTTATTTTCTATACCGTTGTTTTTTAATATCTGTTTTTAACGATGTTTTTCTCTAATTAATATAGGTGTAAAGCTCAAAATTACTTCAGATGGGTGCGAAACAGGCGGGGGCAGAAAAAAGATGATAAAAAAACAGTGATCCGGAAAATTCCGGACCACTGTCCCTGTTGTCATGGAATCTTGTTTCACATATTCACTTTGTGGCGTACGGGGGTCAGGATGAAACTGAATTCATAATCCTGATAAGGTACACGGTATTTCTCCAGTGGAAGTGTTCCCCAACTGTTGACACATCCCAGACCCATCTGTACTTTATCGATGCAAAGGTTAGTGAAAGGAGCTTTCGCTACTTCAGGAGAGTGGCGTTGGTCTTTTTGTACTCCGTCATCCAAAGACTCGATGCTATAGTTCAAGGCAGAGGCGGAGAAAGGAGCGTCACCTACAAACTGCAGACCGTTTCCGCTGATATTCAATACTCTCCACCAGCGCAAATCGGTTTTGGTACCGGTTTCTTGCGGACGGATGTACGGGTAGAACTGTTCGGCAACTGTCTGGCGATATTTGCCAATTAAAGTAGAGTGATTGCGGTCGGCATAATTTTCAACCGGACCACGGCCATAATATTCCACTTCATTGAAGTTTTCGGGCATTTGCATTTGCATGCCGAAACGGAACATATCAGAAACCTTTTCTTCTTTGCCGGCTTCCATCTTTTGAGTTACTTTGACCGCTCCCTCATTGTTGATAACATAAGTCAGGAATAGTTTTCCTTTTACAGCTTTCATTTCATATTCAGCCTGAACGATTGCCTGTTCGTTTTCGATACTTTGTTTCAATGAAGTCAACTTCAGTCCCGGATTTTTCCAGACAGCATACCGGTGCTGTAATCCTGCTCCATAATCATTATCGGTAGGAGCACGCCAGAAGTTAGGAGTCAGTTGAGCTCCCGGATTTAATAATTGCATACCATCTGCTTCGTAACGAGAGAGATATCCATTGTGCTTATTGAATTCGATTATGAAGTTTTCGCCTTCTACAATCAGATAATTATGGTCGTTGTCCTTAATGACCGGTACGACAATGTCAAGATTAGATGCTTTCTGGTTCTTTAATTCCAATGCTTTGGCTGTATACGGACGGATAGTCAGCTGGTCATATGCTACTGTACTTCCTGCCGGCATCAGTGTTTCGGCAGCTTTCAACTTATAAGTTACGTTGAGCAACAACTCTTTACATGGACAGATCTTTTCCGTATTCAGATTCAGTTTGAGAGTCGCTGTTTGTTGGGGAGCCACGTTCAGGTCCTGAACGACTCCGGTTTGCATTACTTCACCGTTTGCCAGTAATTGCCACTCCATATAATAAGCGGACAAATCCCGGAAGAAGTTTTCGTTATATACCTTTATTTCTCCCTTTGACAGATCGCCGGGAGTAGTCCAGATTGACTGGTAGAAGTATCCCACTTCATGGGCATGCGGGTTGGGGCGACGGTCGGGGCTGATCAGTCCGTTGTCGTTAAAATTATTGTCCGAAGCATCGTATTTATTGAAGTCACCGCCATATCCGTAGATGTCTATTCCATCCTTATTTTTCCAATGGTTCGACTGGTCTACAAAGTCCCAGATAAAACCTCCCTGATATTTGGGATATTTGCGTATCAGATCCCAATACTCTTTGAAGCCCCCTTGCGAGTTACCCATAGCATGAGCATATTCACATTGGATCAAAGGTTTGTCTATATTGCCTTCGCTGTACTTCTTGCAGGCGTCATAATCGTAATACATCGGGCAGAAAATGTCTGTAAATTCATTGGTACCCGCCTGCTCATATTGTACGGCGCGTGTTTTGTCCTCGTTTTTGATCCATGTATAGCACTGTTCGAAGTTCGGGCCGTATCCGGCTTCGTTTCCTAATGACCAGAAAATGATGGAAGGATGGTTATACCCTCTCTGTACATTGCGTTGGTTGCGTTCCATGTGTGCTTTTTTGTAAGATGGATTTTTGGCAAGTGTTTCTTTGCCATATCCCATTCCGTGCGACTCGATATTGGCCTCTGCCACTACATAGATACCGTATTGGTCGCAAAGGTCATACCACAGATTGTCGTCCGGATAGTGACAGGTACGTACCGCGTTAATGTTCAGCTGCTTCATACGCAGAATATCTTGCAGCATGCGTTCACGGGAAACCACGTATCCTCCGTCCGGATCCATTTCGTGGCGGTCGGCACCTTTAAAGAGCACCGGTTGCCCGTTCACCAGTATCTGTCCGCCCTTCAATTCAATTTTGCGGAAACCTACTTTTACCGGGATCACTTCCAGCGTGTTGCTGCCGTTTTTCAGGGTTGCAGTCAGTGTATATAAGTTGGGTGTTTCTGCTGTCCATTTTTCAGGATTGCTCACGTCCATGACAACAGACTTTTGTCCATTTCCGTTAACCTGTGCCGTAGCAACACTTTTTCCTGCCGGATCTGTCAGGTTCAACTCTACTGTTCCGCTTCCGTTCAGATTGAGTGCCACGTTCAATGTACCGTTTGTATAATTGCTGTCCAAGTCGGGAGTTACACGGATATCTTGAATATATTTTTTATTGCGGCTGTACAAATAGCAGTTACGTCCCACTCCCGAGTAGCGGAAAAAGTCCTGATCTTCCAGGTACGTACCGTCACACCAGCGGAATACCTGAAACGCAATCAGGTTCTTGCCCGGTTTCAGATATTTGGTCAGGTTAAATTCAGCTTCCAGTTTACTGTCTTCGCTATATCCCACATATTTACCGTTGACCCATAGATACATGTTTGAAGTGACCGAACCAAAGTGGGCGAATATTTCTTTTCCTGACCATTCGGCAGGAATAATGATTTCTTTCCGATACGATCCTACATGGTTGTTTTCTATGGGCACATAAGGAGGATTGTTTTTGTATTGGCTTCTCCAGGCGTAACCTACGTTGACATAAATCGGATCACCGTATCCGTTCATTTCCCAAACACCGGGGACTTTCATCTGTCCCCAACCTTTATCATTATAGTCTGTCCGGTAGAAGTCGGTCGGTCGAGCATCTGCATTTTTCACCCAGTTGAATTTCCAGATGCCATTCAGGGTCATAAAGTTGCTTGAGTTTTCCTTATCGGCTTTTGCGGCTTCTTCACTTGAAGAGTAAGCAAAGTAATTGGTGTGCATCGGTGCACGGTTTACCGCATTAATTTCGGGGTTTTTCCATTCGTCATGTTGAGCCATGGTCGCCAGGCTACACATCGCCAGGCAGCAAGTCAGCAGTTGTCTTTTCATGGGGTTAATCTTATTAGGTTTGTAAATTGTTGGTCAAAGATACGTTTTTTGTCTTGTCGGACAGAGTCTTTTTGGATAAATTAGTGTAAAGTATAGCATTAATTAATGGATAAGGCTTATTTTTGCAGCATGTTAAAAGACAATATATATAGAAAAAAACGACTCATCCGTAGTCTGTTGGGAGTTGCTGCTCTGGTAGCTACCCTTTATTCTTGTGCCAGTATGGGACGTCCGGATGGGGGACCTTTTGATGAAACTCCACCCCGCTTCATCGGCAGTACGCCGGCAGCAGGAGCCGTAAATACTAAAAAGTCAAAGATTGTCCTTGATTTCGATGAGTTTATTAAACTTGAAAAGGCCAGTGAAAAGGTAGTGGTTTCGCCTCCCCAGTTGCAACAACCGGAGATTAAACCCGGAGGGAAGCGGATTACTGTAAACCTGCTCGACTCTTTGAAGCCCAATACCACCTATACAATCGATTTTTCGGATGCGATCGTCGATAACAACGAGGGCAATCCGCTCGGTAATTTTGCGTTTACATTCTCTACAGGGGCCTCTATTGATACAATGGAGGTATCGGGCACCTTGCTTGAAGCTTCTGATCTGGAACCCATTAAAGGTATGTTGGTGGGACTACATTCCAACCTGAATGACTCGGCTTTTACCAAACTTCCTTTTGATCGTGTAGCTCGTACCGATAGTCGTGGACACTTCACGATTCGTGGGATTGCACCGGGCAAATATCGTATTTTCGGTTTAATGGATGCCGATCAGAATTTCTTCTATAACCAAAAAGGTGAAGCGGTGGCTTTCAATGACTCGCTGATTATTCCCCGCTTCGAAGAGCGGATACGCCAGGATACTGCCTGGGTCGATTCACTGACCATCGATACGATTGTTGAGCAGAAATATACCTACTTCCTGCCCGATAATATTGTGCTTCGCTCATTTAAAAAGCCTTCTGTTTCACAATACCTGGTTAAGAGCGAACGCCTTACTCCGAATAAATTTTCTTTGTATTTTTCGGCTCCGGCAGATTCTTTGCCTGTGTTGAAAGGCTTGAATTTCGACGAGAAGGATGCTTTTGTGATAGAAAAGACATTCCGCAACGACACTATTCATTATTGGATACGCGACTCTTTGCTTTATCAGCAAGATACACTTACGTTGAGCCTGAACTATTTGTACACTGATACGTTAAATCAATTAGTTCCTCGTACGGATACGCTAAGGTTGGCCGCAAAGAAAGTGAAGAAAGAAGAGCCTAAAAAGAAAAAGAAGAAAGACGATGAGCCGGAACCGACTAAGTTCTTGTCGGTAAACACACACGCTCCTTCGTCTATGGACGTGTTCGATTATATCACCATGACTTTTGAAGAACCGGTAGCCCGCTTTGACAGTGCGGCTATTCATCTTCGCCAGAAAGTAGATACGATATGGACCGACGTTCCTTTTGAGTTCGAACATGATTCGCTCGATGTGCGCCGCTATAACCTCTATTATGATTGGGAACCCGGAGGCGAGTATGAATTTGCCGTCGATTCCACAGCTTTTCATGGCATTTACGGGCTGTTTACCGATAAGATAAAGCAAGCCTTCAAGGTTCGTCAGATCGAAGAATACGGTAATGTGTTCCTCAACATAACCGGAGCAGATTCTATCGCTTTTGTCGAACTGTTGGATAATCAGGATAAAGTTCTTCGCAGGCGTCCGGTGATTGACGGGAGAGCGGAGTTTTACTATCTGAATCCCGGCAAATACGGAGCCCGGTTGGTAAACGATACCAATGGCAACGGAGTGTGGGATGCCGGTGACTATGAGAAGGGCATACAGCCTGAGATGGTATACTATTATCCGCATATTATTGAATTTAAAGCAAACTGGGATGCTACTCAGGACTGGAATGTGACAGCTGTGCCTCTGGATAAGCAAAAGCCGGACGAACTTAAAAAACAGAAACCAGATGAAGATAAGAAGAAAAAGACCCGAGATAGTCAAAACGCAAACCGTAGCCGCCGCAATTAGGCGGAAAGAGTGGATATGTCTTATTATCGCCCTGCTTTTTGCTTTCCCATCATCGGGCAATGCCCAGTGTGAAGCAAAGAACGATGCGTTTAAGTCCGGTGAGCACGTCATGTACGAACTTTATTTCAACTGGAAATTCATTTGGAAGAAAGTGGGACTTGCCAGCCTTACCACTAACTCGACGACTTATCACTCCGAGCCGGCCTATCGGGTCAATTTATTGGCCATTAGCAGTAAAGAGGCCGACTTCTTCTTTAAGATGCGGGATACGCTGACAAGCGTCATGACTGAAAAGCTGGAACCCCGCTATTTTCGGAAGGGAGCCGAAGAAGGAAAACGTTATACCGTCGATGAAGCCCGTTTCTCGTTTCGGAACGGCATGTGTTATGTCAATCAAAAACGGGTGCGTAAAGACGGGAGTATCACCGAGACGGAGCAAAGTGACAATCGTTGTATCTATGATATGCTTACTATTCTGGCGCAGGCCCGTTCGTTCGATCCAAAGGAATATACCATCGGTCAACGTATCCAGTTCCCGATGGCGACGGGGCGTAGAGTAGAAGAACAGACCCTGATTTACCGGGGAATTAAGAAGATTACTGCCGAGAATGATACTACCTATCGCTGCCTGATATTCTCACTCGTGGAATATAATAAAAAGGGAAAGGAGAAAGAGGTCATAACGTTCTATGTGACGGACGACCGGAATCACCTTCCGGTACGTCTGGATATGCACCTTAACTTTGGTTCGGCCAAGGCATTCCTGAAGAGTGTCAGTGGTTACCGACATCCTCAGACTTCTATTGTCACAAAGTGAACGGAACTTCGTCTTTTTTGCGGAATACGCTCGACTCGAAGGTAGCTATCAGTCTGCCTTCCTGATCGGTTACATCTATCTGATAATAACCTGTGCTGCGTCCGGTATAGCGTTCGCGTGCTTCGGCATAGAGTGTGTCTCCGGGGCCGCTGGCGCGCAAGAAAGTGATATTGGAAGAGAGCGAAAAGGCCAATGTGCCATGTGAGTTAGCTGCTGCCGCAAGTGCCAGATCGGCTAAAGTAAAGATGGCGCCTCCCTGTGTCCGTTGTCCCGCATTCAGATGTTCGGGTTTTATTTCCAGTTTTGCTTTGCTGTATCCTTCTCGTATCTCGATCAGCTCTACACCCGCATTGGTGGCAAACAGGTCGTTTTTGAAAAATTCTTGTGCTGTCATTTTTATATCTGTTCTGAATTAGCCACAGAGGACGCGGAGCATACAAAGCTATTACTTTGTTCCCTCCGCATCCTCTGTGATGTTTTCTAAATACAACTTTCTGAAGCTTTTTATTTATTCAGTTTCCACTCAAATCCGTCCTTAGTATCTTTAATTTCGAATCCCAATGCAGTCAGTTCGTTACGGATCAAGTCACTGGTTGCCCAGTCTTTGTTGGCTTTTGCCTTCACACGTTGTTCCAGCAACATATCGACCACTTTTCCATAAGCGGCTTCACGTCCGTCCGACGAACCGATTTCTTCTTTCAGACCCAGGATATCGAAGCAGAATGTATGGAATACTTCTTTCAGGTCTTTCAGGTCATCGGCAGAAATGGTGTTGTTGCCGGCAATGATATTATTGATCATCTTGGCTCCGTCAAAGAGATGTGAAATCACAATCGGAGTATTCAGGTCATCGTTCATTGCTTCAAAACACTTCGTGCGCAAGCTTTTTACATCGACGTTCGAAGTAGCTGCGGGAGTGATTTTTTCCAGACTGTCTACTGCTTCCATCAGTCGGCTCAGTCCCTTTTCTGCTGCTTGCAAGGCTTCGTTGCTGAAATCCACCGGACTGCGGTAGTGTGCCTGCAAGATAAAGAAACGTATGGTCATCGGGCTGTAAGCCTGAGTCAGCAATTTGGGGGAGCCGCTGAAGAATTCATCCAGCGTGATGAAGTTTCCGAGACTCTTGCCCATCTTGGTGCCGTTGATGGTGATCATGTTGTTGTGCATCCAATAGTGAACCATATCGTCACCCTGTGAAGCTACCGACTGTGCGATTTCACATTCGTGGTGCGGGAAGATAAGGTCCATGCCTCCTCCGTGAATGTCGAAGTGTTCGCCCAGATACTTACGTCCCATAGCTGTACACTCGGCATGCCAGCCGGGGAAACCGTCACCCCATGGTGAAGGCCAGCGCATGATATGTTCCGGTTGTGCCCGTTTCCAAAGAGCAAAGTCGGCAGGATTATGTTTTTCTTCCTGGCCGTCCAGCTCGCGGGTTGTATTCAGTACATCGTCCAGGTTACGTCCCGAGAGTTTGCCATAATGGTAGTCTTTATTGTATTTGGCTACATCGAAATATACCGAACCCTGGCTTTCGTATGCATAGCCGGCATCCAGAATCTTTTTTACCAATTCTATCTGTTCGATGATATGTCCCGAGGCATGTGGCTCAATGCTGGGGGGAAGTACGTTCAGTGCCTCCATGGCTTTATGATACCGGTTCAGGTAGTATTGCACTACTTCCATGGGTTCCAATTGTTCCAGACGGGCTTTCTTGGCAATTTTGTCTTCTCCTTCGTCGGCATCATGTTCCAAATGACCTACGTCAGTGATATTGCGTACATAACGTACTTTATATCCTAGATGAGTGAGATAACGGAAGAGTACGTCGAAAGTAATGGCCGGGCGTGCATGTCCCAGATGCGCATCACCGTAAACAGTCGGTCCGCACACATACATACCTACATGAGGTGCGTGGAGCGGTACGAATAACTCTTTTTTTCTATCTAACGTGTTGTAAATGGTCAGTTGATGTTCCATAACGTTTGCTATTTATTCGATTTAAAACCACAAAATTAGAATAAATCTTTGATATATTACGATAATTCAAGTTGAAATATGTAACTCATAGCCATTGTTCTGTGTTGTGATTGAGATCTCTTTGTCTTTGGACAATACTTCACGCAGCTTTCTTATATAGTTGTAAAGAGTGTGTTCGCTTATTGGTACAGCTTTTCTTGCTGTACGTATCATGAGTATATAGACAGCATACATCTATAATTTGCATCCCCATCCTAGAACGGATTTTTTTAATATTGTTCTCATTGTTCTCATATTTTTTGGCAATTCCTTTATAATCAGATATGTGACGAATGAGAAATACCTTTCAAAATTGGTATTTCTCATTCGCTTTTTACGTTCGTTAACTCAAAAATGGCTATAATGCATCTTTTTGAGGGGTATTTCTCATCATTGTTCTCATGATAGTTGGAAATGAAACCATTTGCTTATTTATATGAACCATATTGATAAACGTAAAGTAGGATGACCTTTGGTTATATGTTGCTGGCCCTGTTCTGATAACTTAAGTAGTCGATATTCGCAGATCCTCTTGCTGACATCACTGCGTTATGTAATAAACATCCGCTTCTTTCCACAAGAGTGATGAGGCCTGTGTACTGGAGTGGAAAGATCTCATCACTTTAGTAGAAAGAACTGTTCACTTTAGTGCAACGAGCTATATAATGGTAAGATTGATATACGATAGCTACTCTGCATACTGCTGAAACAGAGTATAAGACATACAATCAAAGGTTATGAAGGTACGGCTGAAAAAGGAATTGTGAGCATATGATGCTACGTAAATTTATAGTAAAAGTGTTCCAGTGCTTCCGCCACTCCGTCTTCTTCATTGCTCAGAGTGATATAGTCCGCCGCTTTCTTCACCGGTTCCTGTGCGTTGCCCATGGCAATGCCTAGTCCTGCAAACTTTATCATGGACAAGTCATTGTAGCCGTCGCCTATTGCTATCATTTCTTTGCGTTCTACTCCTATTTCTTTTAATAATACGGCAAGAGACAGGGCTTTGTCGATTCCTTGCGGGACTAGTTCGAGAAAGTAAGGCTCTGAACGGAATACGTTGATACGTCCTTGCAACCGAAGACAAAGTTCGGCTTCTAAGGGGATAAGCTTGTCGGCATCTCCCACAATCAAGCATTTAGCTACCGGAAGCGTGATGTCTGTCAGGAAGTCGTTTGTTTCCCGAACTGCCATTTTATTCAGGAAAGCCTCTTTTTGAACATACGGGTCCTGAGAGTTTTCGGTTACGATTTCTGCTCCGTCGTAAGTCAGTATGCTTAACTGGTGGCTGCGGGCGCACTCATAGAGTACGGGGACGACATCGTTCGGCAATACATTCTCATAGATCATTTCCTGTGTTTCCCAATTGATGATTTCCCCTCCGTTGTAGGATAAGATAAATCCGCCGAACTCATTCATGCGCAATTCATTTGCCAACGGCACAATGCCATAAGTCGGACGACCGGAAGCAAGAACCAGACGGACGCCCTGTTCTTGTACACGTATCAATATTTCCCGGTTGCGGGGAGTAATTACTTTTTTAGAGTTGGTGAGTGTGCCGTCAAGGTCGAGCACGATAAGCTTGTATTTCATGCAGTGTCATTTTGCGTGCAAAGATAAAGTAAAAAAGTATTCTTGCAAGACAGTCCATATAAAGATGCAGTTTTTATTTTAGCAAATCCACCCACTGTTCATTGCTCAATGCAGGCAATGTTTCGCTGTCGGTAACAAATGTTTCTGCTAACTTTCGTTTTTCATCTTGCAGATAGAGAATCTTTTCTTCAATACTGTTCTGGGTAATGAAGCGATAGGCGATAACCTGCTTGTCCTGTCCGATGCGGTGGGCACGGGCAATAGCCTGCGATTCGGCGGCGGGATTCCACCACGGATCGATAATAAACACATAGTCGGCTTGCGTCAGATTAAGTCCTACGCCTCCGGCTTTCAGAGAGATAAGGAAGGCTTGTACGTCTTTCTGCTCGGTGAAATGGGCAATTTCGGACGGCCGGTTGTTGGTTGCTCCTGTCAGTAGTGCATATTTCCAGCCCCGTTCGCGAAACGCTTCGGCGAGGACTTCCAGATGTTTGACGAAGGATGAGAAAATCAGTACTTTATGTCCTTCACTCCGTAGTGTGTCGAATATTTCTATTATTTGTATCGCTTTGCCGGATGCACCGTTAAAGTCCGGATAGATGAGTTGCGGATGACAGGCAAGTTGGCGTAGCCGCAGGATGCCGTTCAAGATACTGAAAGAATGAAGTTTATCCATACTTTGAGGATGTTGGAGCAGGATATTCCGCAAACTATTTTTTTCTTGTTCGTAAAGAGTATTTTGTTCTTCGGGCATGTCACAATAGATCGTTTCTTCGGTAAGCGGGGGAAGTTCCGGAGCCACTTCACTTTTGCTTCTGCGAAGAATAAATGGGGATATCAGTTGTTGTAACTGTGCTTCTACACGGGTATTGCCTTGGCGGATCGGAATCATGAATTGTTTTTGAAAAGCGCTCTCAGTTCCCAGTAAGTCCGGTTGGATGAAACGGAATTGTGCCCACAGATCTTTCAGTGAATTTTCGATAGGTGTGCCCGTAAGTACAAGCCGATACTTGCTTTCCAGTTGGAGTGCAGAACGGAAGGTGAGCGATTCGCTGTTCTTAATATTTTGGCTCTCATCGAGTACGATATATTCGAATTTGTAAGAAGAAAGCAGGTCGATGTTGTTGCGCATCATGCCATACGTTGTGAATATCAACTGGAAACGTCCGAAGAACTTCCCGGGATGATTGGGGGGCACGACGATGCTACTGTTATATTCAATCATTGAAAGCGTTGTAAAGCGTTTCGCTTCCCGTCGCCAGTTGTGCAACAGCGACGTAGGAACGACGATGAGAGTGGCTGCTTTCCTTGAGGCGGGCGATTTATATATATGTTGTAACAACGTAAGTGTCTGGAGAGTTTTCCCCAGTCCCATATCGTCTGCCAGACATCCGCCGAATCCTAGTTTATGCAGATGCATCATCCATGAGAATCCTTTCTGCTGGTAAGGACGTAATGTTGCTTTTAGTGCTTTAGGGACGGAAACATTCTTAATCTGATTTTTGCCAGAGAACTTTTTAAGTCCTGTTCCTCCCAAGGCAGCTTGCGCGGCGCCTATAAATGTATGCTTCAATCGTATTCCCTGCTCTGTCTGAACTCCCATTTCCAACAAGTTCGCATACTTACTGAACCATTCCTCGGGTAAAAGGATCATGCGTCCGTCCGGCAGCAGATATTCTCTCTTTTCTTCGAGGATATGCTTGCGGAAGCGTGAGAAAGGAATGCGCAGGTTGCCGACAACAACGGTGATATGTAACTCAAACCAGTCTACTACTTCATCGTCACAGCTCTGCTCGATATGTATTTCGTCCAGGCAGTAAGGAGTGTTTCCCATATGGCCGGTCAGTTGAAAGTCCGATTGTAACATCTCCCGATGCTTATTGATCCACTCAACAAGTGTTTTCTCAGAAGAACCGGCTGATAACTTGAAATGGATATCACCGATACGTTGCAGACCGGAGCTTTCTAAAAGCTGAATCGCTTTTTTTTCGGCGACAATATCCCGCCGGAAGAAGGATACCTCACCGGAGTCTTTCCGATAAATGATTTTCTTCATTGCTGCTCCGTTGTCTGATGTAAATAGCTGGTCTCTATAACGAAAACCAAGCTGCAACAACTGTTCGCTATGAGTGATGTCTTCAAGTGACAGTAATGCTTCGCAGGCACATCTTTCTTCAGGGATATCCCACCCTTCGGTTATGATTTCGTGATAGCGTGCAATCGGAATGACAATATTGTCGATATACTTTTCGAGTTGAGCGGCACTTGCACTAATTGCCTTTTTCTTGGTGAAGGGTAAGAGCCGGACACTATCTATGTGTGGAAAGAAGTATAAATTCATCCCTAACAATAGAGTAGCCGGTGAGGCAGTTAATGCGATAACGGGTTTTTGGTCGTCCAATGAAAATGGTTGCTTCTCATAATAACATTGCAGTTGATAGCGGAAAGTAGTGCTGTCGACATGAAATGTAAAGCGGACTTCGGCGTCATGTGGATGTACGTGATAAGCATGGTGGGCGTACAACACTTTGCTTCCGGGCTGTTTCTGATAAAAAGATAACCCGTTTTCCCGTATGAGAGTAAGCATCTCGAGTAGTTTGCCTTCAATAAATGGCCGAATGTTATTCTTTACTTTCTCAGGATCTTGAGATAACTTATGCAGGAAGCGTGATACTGTCTTTTCGCGGGAATAGGCTCCCATTAAATATTTCTCTGTATAGTGAGAAGCGATGTCGATGGCTTGTCTTTCTGCTTCATTCATTTGTTCAATAGCTTCGGGAGAAGCGTGAAAAGCCTGTTCAATCAACTGCACCGTGCCATCTTCCAGTCGCTCTGCTATGTAAGGGATCAGTAGTATACCAAACACAGGATGCTCTGTATAAACGATGATGACTTGTCCGTTAGTTGTTTTCTCTCTCATTCTCTTTGGGCTTTAACTGACAAAGATACGGGAAAATCCTTAATTTTGCAGCATGATAGAAGAAAACAAACGAGTATTGTTAGGAATGAGTGGCGGTACGGATAGTTCCGTTGCCGCTATGAGACTGCTGGAGGCCGGATATGAGGGGATCGGGGGGACTTTTCGTTTTTATGAATTAAATGGCTCGACCGAATATCTGGAAGATGCCCGTAGTTTGGCGGAGCATTTGGGAATCCGTCATATAACGTACGATGCCCGTGAAGTATTCAATAAGCAGATCATTGAGTATTTCGTGCAGGAATATATGGCGGGGCGTACGCCGGTTCCCTGTACCTTATGCAATAATTATTTGAAATGGCCGTTGTTAGCGGAACTTGCCGATGAAATGGGCATATTCTATATTGCCACAGGGCATTACGTTCGGAAAGTTAAGTTGGAAGGTACCTATTATATCACATCTGCGTCCATTTTGAAGTGTAGGATTTACAATGATGTGTGCCACCGGTGCAGGGTCTGTGGGAATGTGGAAAACCGCGATGCGGTTTCTGCACATTCCCACAGCAAGGCTACGATGCCTGCGGCGCTTTTTCCGGATTAAAAGAAAAAATGTGGCAAATAGGGATGACCTGTGTTAAGGTTGCGTTCTCCAGACAAAGGCGAAAAGCGGAGAGCTGCGCGGCGTCTACCGGAACATGCAAATGGTATTCCAGGATCCGGTGAGCTCCTTTGACGCCCGGCGGAGTTTGCAAAACGCTATCCCCACGAGGCCAGCGGCGGTCAGTGCCAGCGGACGGCCAATGCCGCGGCGTAAAAATACCGCACCTGGGGGAATACCCAGGCGCGGTATTATTATAGCTAATTGAAACTGAGCGTAACTGATCAGCTTTGGGCTTAGACAGTTAAATTTCCATAATCACCGGCAAAATCATGGGATTGCGCTTGGTGGTTTTGAACAGGTAGCCGGACAGGTCGTTTTTGATGGAGGATTTGATGGTGGCCCAGTCCCGGACGCCCTTCCGGCGGCAGCGGTCCAGGGACTCCACGGCGATGAGCCGCAGCTCTTCCATCAGGTTTTCCGATTCCTTCACATACACAAAGCCCCGGGTGATGATGTCTGGGCCTGAGAGAATGGAACCGTCCTGGCTGGACAGGTTGACGCAGACAACCAGCATTCCGCCACCATTGCA
>OGRO01002230.1_pt1 | contig 15451 bp, 9 predicted proteins | sample 1553451 | NCBI WGS metagenome assembly OGRO01 (sample SAMEA2580021, study PRJEB22360) | human gut metagenome
CCTGCCGTTCGCATTGTGCGGGATATGGACGATGACACCGCCATTATTTTGATGGTGGATTCCAACTGCCAGCGCGAGCATATTCTGCCGAGCGAAAAGGCCAAGGCGTATGAAATGAAGTTGGAGGCGGTAAAAAGAAAAGCCGGTAGACCGTCAAAAAATAATTTGTCCCAAGTTGGGACAAATTTCCGTGCCGATGAGGTTGTAGCACAAGGAGCAGGAGAAAGTAGAAACCAAGTTCAGCGTTTTATCCGGCTGAACAAACTCACCCCTGACCTGATGCAGCTTGTGGACGACGGCAGACTCAAGACCACCCCCGCTGTGGAGTTGAGCTACCTGACGCCGGAGGAACAGGAAGAATTTCTCTCTTATATGGAGGAAGAAGGCTGCACTCCGTCCTTATCCCAAGCGCAGAAGCTGAAAGCTGCCAGCAAGGAAAGTGTTCTGACGAAAGACAAGATTCACGGGATCATGTCTGCCCGTTCCCCCAGCGTAAAGCCGCGCGAACCGCAGCTCACGATTGCCGTATCCAAGGTCGAACGCTATTTCCCGAAGGGCTGTACCTCCGAACAGATGGAAAGTACCATCCTGAAACTTCTGGAAAACTACTACCGCAAGCGGCAGGATTACGAACGATGAGGTGGCGGTATGACAAGAGTTTTGATTATAGAACCGGGCTACTGCCCCTATCAGGCTGCCTTTGACAGCCCGCAGGCGGCAATTTCCGAGGTGATCGAGGGCGACAGTTTGCTGCTGAAACCGTTCGGCACATCGAAAATCGGCGTTGTGTGCAGTAAAAACCAAAGCCGGCTGAAATACAACAGACAACTGGAAGATGGTTGCACGATACGCGGTCGGTTTCTGGTTTGTGGACTCAGTGAGTCCAAAATGTTGGGGCTTTCAAAAGAACAGGCGGAGCGCTATAATCGGCTGCTGTTCTTTCCGCAGGTAGAGGATATGCTGTCCGGTGATTTGCCGGTTGCCAAGGTTCGCCCGCCGGATGAGCGCTTTGGAAGTAAAATCTCTTTTTGGGAAAGGTTGAGCCGTTAATTATAAAGGAGAATCACCGAGATGAACAAACACGATACGGTCATTGGCTATATCGAATATCTTGACTGCAACGGATGCGTTCGGGAGCGCATTCCGTATGTCGATGCAGAGAAATTCAAAACCAGAATTTACGCTTCTTTGTATTGTGGCGAACCCATCATTCCGGTTGTGTTTCCGGAGAATCTGAGCCAGCCTCTTCTCTTTGAAAAGGGCACCATTTTTCCGTGGGGATTGCGAAGAAAGAAGTACGAGCTGCTGCCGTATGAAATCTACCAGACCAACAACCGTGAGATTGCGTTTTTACGGTATGACTACACCAAAGATCATATAAATGCTGCATCCTATAAGCTGGTGTACCGCGGGCAGATGGAATGCTGGCAGACACTGGACAGCCTTTACTGCCTGCACAATCAGGAAAACCGCCCCAACGGCAGAAAGATGCGCTCTTTGTCTGTCAGTGATATTATTGTAACGCATGAGGGCGGTGAGGCACACGCCTATTATGTGGAGCCGATTGGATATAAACAGGTGGATGACTTGCTGCCGGGGCTGGAACAAACCAAGAAACGCAGCGTTGTACGCGAAGAACGATAACAAAACCAGCTCAGCAAAGGAAAATACACCCATAAATGAATTGGATTTTCTTTGTTGGTTTTTCTATCATGAAATCATTCACATTTCGTTTGTTGATTTTTTATGGTAATTCGATATAATACCTAAGTTGTTAATGATTGCTGACGAAAGCGCACAGGAGATTTTCAGCACCTATCTTTCATAAAGGAGGAACGCTTATGCAAAAGGATAAAACCGAGCTTGAGGTCACGCGAATGACTAAGGAAAACATTCAGTATCTGGATGTCTTTTTTGCCGTATGCAAACGGTATAAGGTTGATTACTACCACGCCACTGAAAAACAGCGTGCGTTCATCGATGCGGTTGCAGCACACGAATTTTCCATGAAACAAGCGCACGAAAAAGGGCTGAACCGTTCCTCGGTTCCCCCGTTTATGGGCATCAAACGCAGCGAACGCAGTAACAACCGCCCCGCATAAAATTAAATTACTCGAATGGATAAGCTCTGCACAGCCATGTGCAGGGCTTTTTTATTACCGCAAAGGAGATGAAACCGATTGGCGAATTACCAAAATATTTTACGGCAGGCACATCAGGCGATTGCCGATGTAGCAGACAATGCCGACAGCTGGCGGGCGTTTTTGCGTTCAGCCGCGTATACAACGCATTACGCTTTCCCGAATCAGGCGCTTATTTACAGTCAGCGCCCCGGTGCCACCATGCTGGCGGACATCGACACTTGGAACCGTGCTGCCGGGCGCTGGGTCAACCGCGGTGCGCGCGGCGTAGCGTCCCTTGGCACCGGTAATATGGCAGGCAATGTGCGGTATCTGTTTGACATCAAGGACACCCACCCTGCCGGCAAAGCCGCCAAACCATTGGGCTGGCAAATCACCGATGCCAACCGCTATCCGACCCTGCAAGCCTTGCAGGAAAAGCACAATGCCGAGAGCCTGCCGGAAATCTTTGGTCTGCAGGCAGCCTTGTTTGTGGCACAGCACGGCAAACAGCTGGACGCCGATTTACAGAATGCCGTGATCGGCAGTACGCTGGAATGGGCAAAGCCGCAGGAGCAAACGGCGATTTTTGCCAACCTCATCACGCAGAGTGCCGTCTATATGGCGGCAGTGCGCTGCGGTTTGGGCGACAGCGCCGTGCCGCAGGACGCCTTTGCGGACATTGACCGCTTTGATACCGAATCCGCAGTTTTGGCGCTGGGCAATGCCGTCAACCGCGCGGGGCGGCAGATGTTTGCCGAAATCGGCGCTGTCGTCAAGAGCATCGACAGTGTTGCAAAGACCCAGCCGAAACAGTATGATGAGAATGTAAGCAAGACGAACCAACAGGAGGTGCAGGATCATGGATATGACGAATCTGAACGGGTATCTGGTGCCCAAGATGGCAATGAAGGAAACGCACAGACCGCCGGTCGGGAGAATCGGTCTGCAGCGGGAGAAGTTCCTGCAAGAGAACCACTCCCTGCTGTACGACAAGATGCTGCTGGACGGGACGCTGTACAGCGACCTGAAACAGACCGAGCAGCGCTATTGGGAGCAGGTGGAGCAGACCATCACGAAGCTGCTGGTCAGCAACCCGGCACCGGACAAGAACAACGACCCATTGGGCTGGACGGCGCACATGAACAGTCTGCAAGCGCAGGCAGCGGAATTGGCGATGCCCATCGTGACGAGCCTGTAAATACCGAACCCACAACAGCGGAGAGCGAGCTATCGCCCTCCGCTGTTTCTGTTTCCGATGAGATTGAACTGCCGGAAAGCGTGGGGCGCGGCAACCTTGCCGAGGAAACTGCCGCCACAATCGGTCTGCCCGCACCTGAACAGCAGCAAGAAACCATCCGCCAATTACAGCACCGCGCAAGCTGGCAGCCGCCCATCAAGGATGATGGCACCCATATCGACGAGCAGGACATTGTCGATGTTCTTGTCATGGGCAGCGGTTTTTGTGAGGGGCGTTTTCGCATACAGGAATTTTTCTCTGCCACAGTATTGCCTACAGTAAAGGAGCAAGCCGACTGGCTGAAAAAAGAATACGGTATCGGCGGGCGCACTTGGGATTTCCGAGATGGCGAAAGAGGGTTTCTGGATTATGATGCCAAGGGGCTGAGAATCAAGCGCTATGCATCCGATAACGCTCCGGATCATTTCCGCTTGCTGCCGTGGAACGAGGTTGCCCGCCGTTTGCATCTGCTGGTCCACAACGACAAATATCTGGATGAAAACAACAAGCAGGGATATGAAAAATGGGAAGCGGAACAGAAAGCCAAACGCGACGCCCGTCAAGCCGAGATAGACTATGCGGAGAAAACCATCGCGGATTTTTGTGAACGCGAAGGGCTGGGTGCACCGGATTATTCGGACCTTACGCACATCGACCTTGCCTATTCCACCACCGGGGACGGCGAACACGAAATTCAGGTGTACGCCAACTTCTTGCGCAATGAGATTGTGTATCTAGTTGACGGCTCCTTTGTGGACAGTGCGCGCTTCGACAGCACAAGGGCGCTTGCCAAGGAAGGCATTGAGGACGTTGAATTTTCGCAGTTCATTGACGATGCGGAAGCAGCGTATGAAGCATATCAGGAGCGCTACAAGCCTAAGCCCGTGGAAAAGCGCCCGCTGGCTACCGGAGATACCGTTTATCTGGAAAACGACCACCCCTTTACGGTGGAGGAAATCGGCATCTTTGATGTGCATCTGCGCGATGAGGATTTCCCGCTGATCGGGCGCGCCGTCAACCGCGGGGAGTTTGCAAGGCTGCTGGCGGCGAACCCTAAAAACAGTGCGCTGGCGGCACCAGAATTACCCAATCTACCGGACGCCGGTGAGGCGGCAGAGGTTGTTGAGGGTGAAGTCTTAGAACCCGCAGAAGAATCATCTGGTGGTTTTGGCGAGCAGGTCTTGCAGGCGGCGGAACTCATTGCTCTCAAGGAAGCCTATGAGCCGAACAACTATATCCCGCCGCAGGACCCTGTACCCCCGCGCACACCACGCGAAAAGTTTGCAGCCAACATCACCGCCATCCGCACCCTGAAATCCATCGAAAAGCGTATGGCGGACGGCGGTCCCCACGCAAACGGTGAGGAGCAGGAAATCTTAGCCCAATACTCCGGCTGGGGCGGTTTGTCCGATGCCTTTGAACCCAACAAAGACAGCTGGCACAGCGAATATACCGAGCTGAAAAGCCTGCTGACAGAGGAGGAATACGCCGCTGCCCGCAGCAGCACCCTGACCGCCTTTTACACCCCGCCCGAAGTCATTGACGCAATGTACACCACCCTGCGCAAAATGGGCGTGGGTGCCGGAACGATTCTGGAACCCAGTATGGGTGCGGGCGCGTTTTTTGGGCAAAGCCACAGCTATTTGTATGAGCCGACCACCAGATTGTTTGGTGTGGAGCTGGACAGTCTGACCGGCAGAATTGCCCGCCAGCTGTACCAGAAAGCAAACATCCAAATCACCGGCTTTGAGAAAGCCGACCTGCCCGACAGCTTTTTCGATGTGGTCATCGGCAATGTGCCGTTTGGGGATTACAGTGTGGTTGACCCGCAGTATAACCGGCTGCACTTCAAGATTCACGATTACTTTTTTGCCAAATCCATCGACAAGCTGCGCACGGGCGGCATCATCGCCTTTATCACCACCAGTGGCACGCTGGACAAAAAGAGCGAGGAAGTGCGCAGGTACATCAACGCCCGATGCGACTTTATCGGTGCCGTGCGCCTGCCGGATTCCACCTTTAAGTCAGCCGGAACCAAGGCGATGGCGGACATCATCTTCCTGCAAAAGCGTGACCGCATTCTGGAGCAGGACGCGAGCTGGCTGCACACCACCCAGACGGAGGACGGGCTTTCCCTCAACAGCTATTTTGCCGAACACCCCGAAATGGTCTGCGGCACACTGAAAACCGTCAGCGGTCCGTATGGCCCGACCCTGACCTGCGAGGCGTTTGCCGATAAGCCCCTTCCCGATGTGCTGCAAGAGGCCATGTCCCACCTGCACGCTGAATTTCACTTTCAGGACATCGAGCTGCAGGAATCCGGCGCTGTGGATGCCAGCATCCCCGCCGAACCCGATGTGCGCAATTTCAGCTTTTGTATCCGTAACGGAAAATTCTATTACCGCGAGAACGCCATTATGCGCGAGGTTTCCCTTGGTGCTACCTCCGCGGCGCGTATGCGGCAGTTGATCGAACTGCGGGACACCACACGGGACTTGATCCAAGCCCAGCTGGAAGATATGCCGGATGAAGTCATCACGGAGCTGCAAGCCAAACTCAACCGCCAGTACGACCACTACCACAGTAAGTTTGGACTCATCAACAGCCGCGGCGCATCGCTGGATATGCGGGATGACAGCGGATATTTCCTGCTGTGTTCCTTGGAAAACCTCGACAGCGAGGGCAATTTCATCGGCAAGTCGGATATGTTTTCAAAGCGCACCATCCGGGCTGCCCGCCCTGCCGAGCGCGTGGAAACCGCCAGCGAGGCGCTGGCGCTGAGTGTCGGTGAGCGCGCAGGCATCGACTTTGGGTATATGCAGCAGTTGACCGGCAAGGACAAAGATACATTGGTGAACGACCTGCAAGGCGTTATCTTTGCCGACCCGCTGGAAAAGGACGCAAGCGGCGAACCGCGCTACTATACCGCCGATGAATATCTTTCCGGCGATGTGCGCCACAAATTACAGGTAGCAAAGCTGGCGGCACAAAACAACCCCGCTTTTGCTGTGAATGTGCAGGCGCTGGAAACCGTGCAGCCGAAGGACTTGGAGGCCAGCGAAATTGCCGTGCGCCTGGGTGCCACTTGGCTGGCACCTGAACTCATCAAGCAGTTTGCCGATGAGCTGGTGGACGCGCCCTACTATGTGCGGGACCGCGTGAAGGTGCTGTACATTCCGCTGACCGGCGTCTGGAATGTGACCAACAAAAGCTATACAGGCGGCAACATTAAAGCCACCGTGACCTACGGCACACAGCGCGCCAACTTCTACCACATCTTGGAGGAAAGCCTGAACCTGCGGGATGTGCGCATCTTTGACACCAAAGAGGATATGCAGGGCAACAAGATTCGAGTGCTGAACGCCGCTGCCACGCAGGAAGCCCAGATGAAACAGCAGCAGATCGAGGACGCTTTCAAGGACTGGATCTGGAAAGACCCGACCCGCCGCCAGATGCTGGTAAAGGAATACAACGAACGGTTCAACTCTCTGCGCCCCCGCGAATACGATGGCAGCCATATTCTGTTCCACGGTATGTCGCCCGAAATCACGCTGCGCCCACACCAGAAAAACGCCATCGCACATATTCTGTACGGCGGCAACACGCTGCTGGCGCACGTCGTAGGCGCGGGTAAAACCTACGAAATGGTCGCTGCAGCGATGGAAAAGAAACGCCTTGGGCTTTGCACCAAGACCCTGATCTGCGTCCCCAACCACCTGACCGAGCAGCTTGCCGGAGAGGCTTTGCAGCTGTACCCCAACGCAAATATTCTTGTAGCGCGCAGGACGGATTTTGAAAAAGCCAACCGAAAACGGTTCTGTGCCAAAATTGCAACTGGCAATTATGACATCATCGTGATCGGGCACAGCCAGTTTGAGCGCATCCCGCTGTCACAGGAACGGCAGGTCGAATACCTGCAAAGCCAGATCCACGATGTGATCAACCAAGTGGCACAGCTGAAAGAAGAACGCGCCGAGAACTTCACCGTCAAACAGATGGAGCGTATGCGTAAGCAGCTGGAGAAAAAGCTGGATAAGCTCAACGACCAGTCCCGCAAGGACAATGTGGTAACCTTTGAACAGCTTGGCGTGGACAGCCTGATGGTGGACGAAGCCCACGCCTTCAAGAACCTTGCGGTGCTTTCCAAAATGCGCAATGTGGCGGGCATATCCCAAACCGAAAGCCAGCGCGCCAGTGATTTGTATATGAAATGCCGCTACCTTGACGAAATTACCGGCAGCCGCGGCGTGGTGTTTGCCACGGGTACGCCCATCAGCAACTCTATGGCGGAGCTGTTCACGATGCAGCGGTATCTGCAGCGGGAAACCTTGGAGCAGCACGGGCTTTCCTCCTTTGATGCGTGGGCATCCACCTTTGGGGAAACCGTGACAGCTGTGGAGCTTGCACCGGAAGGTACCGGCTACCGCACAAAAACGAGATTCTCCAAATTCTATAATCTGCCGGAATTGATGAGTATGTTCAAACAGGTGGCAGATGTGCAGACGGCGGATATGCTCAACCTGCCGGTGCCTAAACTGGTGGGCGGCAAGCCCATCAATGTGGCGCTGCCGCCAAGCCCCCAGCAAAAGCAGATGGTGGCTGACCTTGCCGACCGCGCCGAGGAGATTCGCGCGGGAAATGTAGACCCCACCGAGGACAATATGCTCAAGGTGACCAACGACGGCAGAAAGCTGGCGCTGGATCAGCGACTGATCGACCCCAATCTGCCCGAAAACCCCAACGATAAAGTCCACGCCTGTGCCGAGAATGTGTATCGCATCTGGAGTGAAACGAAAGACAAAAAATTGACACAGCTGGTGTTTTGTGACTTATCCACCCCGAAACCGGACGGCTTTAATGTGTACGATGATTTGCGCAATCTGCTGATTTCCATGGGCATCCCCGAAAACGAGGTGCAGTTCATCCACAGCGCCAACACCGAGGTAAAAAAAGCCGAGCTGTTTGCCAAGGTGCGCAGCGGTGATGTGCGCGTGCTGATGGGCAGCACCGGCAAGATGGGCGCAGGCACCAATGTGCAGCGACTGCTGGTGGCCACGCATCATCTGGACTGCGGGTGGAAGCCCTCTGACATTGAGCAGCGCAACGGGCGTATGATTCGCCAAGGCAACACCAATGCCGAAGTATATGAGTATCGTTACGTCACAGAATCTTCGTTTGACAGCTATATGTGGCAGCTTTTGGAAACCAAACAGAAGTTCATCGGGCAAATTATGACGAGCAAAAGCCCTGCCCGCAGTGCGGATGATTTGGACGATGCAGCGCTATCTTATGCCGAGGTCAAGGCGCTGGCAGCGGGCAATCCGATGATCAAAGAAAAAATGGACCTTGATATTCAGGTGGCGCGGCTCAAAACGCTGAAAACCGCCTACAACAACGAGCATTACCGGCTGGAAGATGCCATTACGCAGGGGTTCCCCGCAGAAATGCGTAAGACCGCCCAGCAGCTGGAAAACGCCAAAGCAGACACAGCGTTGCTACAGCAAAACACCAAGCGCGATGCGGACGGTAAGGATGTGTTCGCCATTACCTTGATGGACACGATTTACACCAAACGCGAGGACGCAGGCAAAGTCCTGCTGGGGTTGCTGGGTATGGCGATGAACCGCACCGAGCCGGTTTCAATCGGGCGGTACAAGGGCTTTGATTTGCAGATCGCCTATTTTGCAATGGACAAAATGTATCTGGCGTATCTTGTGGGCAACGGCATCAACCCGGTGCAGCTGGGCGCGGATGCTGTCGGCAACACCATGCGTCTGGACAACTGCCTGCACAACCTGCCGCAGAGCGTGACCGACCTTGAATCCAAATTGGTGCAGCTGCAAAAGCAGCTGGAAAACGCCAAGGAACAGCTTGCGCAGCCCTTTGCGCAGGCGGACGAGCTGGCTGAAAAAAGCAAGCGCCTTGCCGAGCTGGAGGCGCTTTTGAACCTGAATGAAAAAGATATTGTGCTGGATACCGTGCCGGACGAAGATCAACAGTGTCGTTCGGACAATCGACAGCGTGGACAAGAAAGGTAGAAGGGTTTACTATGAAAGAAAGAAGAAGCAACCGGGTCAGAGATGGCCCCCCCGCAAGGAGTTATCAAGATGAAAAAATGGATCGTAATGCTTGCGATGCTGTCCTTATTGACAGCCTGCGCACAGGCACCGGAACCGGAATCCGCTGAATTGACGGAGCTGTCGGCTGCGACATCCGAAAGTGCAGACGCCGAAGAAACACCTGCACCGATTTCAACTGCCGAGCCGACAGCAACCCCGGAACCTACCGCCACACCCGCGCCGACACCTTCGGCAACACCTGCCGCTACCCCCGCGCCGACTCCTGCCCCTACGCCGGAACCCACGGCAGCGCCGACGGCAGAACCTGCCCCGGCGCAGGTGAGCATGAGCTATGGTGCTGTGCCCTTTGATTTGGCGGCAGGCACCGAACAGTGGTGGAGCATCGACAGCTCGGATTCCGCGTATTGGGCGGTGCAGGAAAACATCAACGCTATGCGCGCTGCCGGTGGGCTGGCACCCTTAACGATGGACAGTGGTTTAAGCGCCGCAGCCGATGCCCGATGCGAGAGTTTTGTGGCAGGCGGTCCCTTTGACCACAGCGGTATGACCACCCGCAGCGAGATCTGCGCCGCCGGTCCGCTGGGTTCTGCCAGCGCCGTTTGCACCGGCTGGCAAGGCAGCCCCGCCCATTATGCAAACATTATGGAGCCGAGCTTTACATCTATGGGCGTTGGCTGCTGGTTCTGCCAGACGGCAGAAGGGCAATACACCTACTGGGTCGTGACCTTTAACTAGTTCCCACGAAAATCTCCCACAAGCCCGTTTACAGCTGTGCTTTATTATGTTATAATTAAAGCACAGTAGTAACTTTTTGAAAGGCGGTGTGTGGAGTGAATGCTACGATAGCTGTATTGAAAACGATAGCTGATGCGAACGGCGGCATTGTTACTACAGAAGAAGCATTGCGAGCAGGCACAAACCGTGTCACATTAAAACGATACGCAGACAAAGGTGTTCTGACGCGCATTGCCCGCGGACAATATACAATGACCGGATTTGTTCCAGACGAGTTTACGCTTTTGCAAAGCGGAAGCGAGAATCTTGTCTACTCTTACGGCAGTGCCATGTACTTTTGGGGACTGTCAGACCGAACGCCACACATTTTTGAATTCAGTGTGCCGCAAGGATATAACACCAGTCGCATCAAAGAACGCGATCCCAATATTCGGTTTCACTATGTTAAAGGAAGTCTTCACGGTATAGGCAAAACCACTTGCAGATCTCCACAAGGCGGAAATGTTATCCTGTATGACCGCGAACGCTGCATTTGCGACTTGGTGCGCGACAGAAATGCAATCGACAAGCAACTGTTTACACATGGACTGAAGATCTACTTTGCGTCAAAACCAAATCCCAGAAAACTTCTAAAGTATGGAAAACAGTTTGGGGTTGACGATAAATTGCGTACCTACATGGAGGTGCTGATGTGAGATCACCAGAACAATTAAAAGGCTGGGCGCGCAATGTTGCTGCCGAAAAGCATCTGCGCGCTCAGGAAATTTTGCAGATGTTTATGTTTGAACGTCTGCTGGAACGACTGGCGGCTTCGCCGTATCAGAAAAATTTCATTCTCAAGGGAGGACTTCTGATTTCCTCAATGGTTGGGCTTGAGGGTCGAACTACGATGGATATGGATACCACCGTGCGCGGTATCCATATGGAAGAAGAGGAAATCGTTTCTGCCCTCAAAACCATTTTGGCAGTTGATGTTGGTGACGGTATCCGCTTTGAATATCGTTCCATTGCACCGATCCGTGAAATTGATGCATACAACAACTTCCGCGCCCATATTGATGTTCTGTATGGGAAAATCAACACACCCATGAAAATCGACATCACCACCGGCGACAAAATCACCCCTGCTGCGGTACAATATGAGTTTCCCTGCTTTGATTCCGAAAAGAAAATTCCTATCATGGCTTATACGATAGAAACGATACTTGCTGAAAAGTATGAAACCATTATCCGCCGCGGTGCAACCACCACAAGAGCGCGCGATTTTTATGACCTTTACACGCTGTATCGCACCAGAAAGTCAGAAATTCGCCCGCAAGTCTTAAAGGATGCTGTTCTGCATACGGCTGAAAAGCGAGAATCTCTGGAAGATCTTGCCGATTGGAAAGAAATTTTGGATGACCTAAGGGATGATTCGTCTATGCAACAGTTATGGGATAGCTACGGCATGAGCAATTCCTATGCAGCAGCTATTACATTTGGGCAGACCTTGGAAACTGTCAAGGAAATCTCTGAACTGATTGAGTCTCTGTAACTGAATATCTTACTTAAGCGCTCACATTTGTGGGCGCTTTTTTATTGGAGGAATTCTATGGACATTGAAACTTTACTTAGAAAAGCCGAGCAAAACGGCTGCATGGTCGTGCTGAATGACATTGCCCCCAATCGAGAACGCAGCGAGTTGGTATTTCGTGTGCCGGAAAGCGTATACGACACCCCTGTTGCTGCGCTCGACATAGACGAAAGCACAAAAAACGCGCTGCAAAAGCAAAAAATAACGGTTTTAGAGAATCTGCTGCACCGTCTTGCGATGGGGAAAAATGCGGCAAAACAGTTGCATATCGCGCAGGATGCCGCCGAGCAGGTCGTGAATGCGGTGATCGAAACCGCCTATCGCAGTCTTTCCGAGCCTGAAAAGCGGAATTTCTGGGAAAGAATTCTGCACAATACGGACGGTGATGCGATGTGAAAAACGATCCCCTTGTCGCTAAGCTGTACAACAAAATGCAGCAGGAGCAAAACGAATACCGTGCGTGGCTGCTTGCACAGCCGCCCGAAGAAATTTTGAACCACGCGTATGAGTACAGCTCCCGTGAGGATATCCTCATCGCTCTTGAAAATGCTTCGCTGCGTCCTGCACAGCTGCGCGCTTTGTTGGAATCCCAAGCACCGCTGGCGGACATTTACAAAGACTACCGCGATTGCGATACCAACACACTGGATGTTATGACCTTGTGCATAGCGGATCGCGCCGACATCGACCTGATGGAAAGCACGAAAAAGAACTGGCCGCCCGTTTACTATCAGACCGGTCGATACGCCCGCGAACACGAGGAACTGCCGCAATACCGCGCCTCCATGAAGTTGAACGAGGAATGCCGCGATGAAATTGATGACGCCATTTCTTACAACTATAACGGCTTGTGCTTGGATGACGGTGCCGTGCAGCAGGTATTGGCAGGATACGGCGCAGAGCGCACCCGCTATATTGTTGCAGCAGCCATCCAAGTGCGGGATGGCGATGCGCGAATTTCCCCGCAGAATCGAAGATGGGCGGATTCTGTGCGAACAATTCAAGACATCAATGCGGATGGGTATGACAAGGCGGTGTATTACGCCAATTTGCAATCTCATGCCGGGTTGATCGATATTTTTACTTCGCGTCTGCGTCAGCTGGAGCGCGAGAAAACAGCCCCCGAAAGATAAAAGAGGTGTTTACCCATGAATCGAAAAACAAAATGGAGCCACCGCCTTCTGGCACTGGCTTTGGCAGCCGTGATGTGCTGCTCCGTGTTCCCGGTCGGCGCGTTTGCCGAAACGCCCTTGCCGCAGGAAAGCACGGTCGCCACTGAGGAACAACAGACCGATGAAACCGAAACCGACAACGGGCAGACCGATGCCAGCAACCCCGACCCCGGAGCAACTACCGAGGAAAGCGCAGCACCAACCACGGATGAGCCTGCTGAAGAAAACGAGCCTTACACCTTTGACGGTGAAATCCTCTACGCGGATATGCCGGACGCCCCCACAGGCTCCTACATCGGCAGCTACGGTTTGCCAGTAGCGACCGGTGAAATCAAAATCGGGCTTAGCGCGTGGGATGCCGATTTAGAGCAGGATAGTTATCTGAGCGCCGAGGCGCTGGACAGTGACAACCTGACACTGACTACACCTTTGCTGGAAGATACCGACTACGCCATTGTGCCGATTCTGGCGCAGGTGGAGTACCCTGCCGATGGCAGTACCCTTGATCTAATTTTGCCGGACGGAGTGACCCTGCTGGACTACTACGGCGCACCCGCTGAAAACGCAGAAAGCCTGCTGCACAATGAGTACAGCGAAACTTCCGCTGCGGTGCTGGGCGTGTATGTGCAGGCGGATGCGGATTTTACCGCGCAGCTGGTTTATACCGCGCCGGACGGCAGCTGCCTGACCAAAACCTTGCAGGTGACCATCGACCGCAATGTGACTGCCGAGTATCCTTTCCCTGACAGCGAAATTGCCGCCTTTGCCGAGCGCCCCACCCCTGCGGTGACAAGCGGCAAAATCACCAAGGTTGCCAAGGTCAACGGCACTTGGCTGATTTGGTTCAACGGCGAACCCGCCTACTGCTGCACCCACGGTGCCAACGGTCAGCCTGCAGGATGCCCGACATACACCTATGTGAACACTTCCACGGTCAACGCAGACCAGTGCATCCCCGGTGACCACTACGGCAACCAGATTCGCATCTGGGGCGGCTTGAACCAGCTTTCTTTGGGCGATGCGGACGATCTGCCCGCTGTTTTTTCCGCTGACGAGGGTGAAGAAATCTCTCTTTTGGATTTCTGTGCATCAATTTATGACGATGTACAGATGTATATCATCGAAAACTTCCCCGAAAGCACCACCGCGGAAATTTATCTTGCCTCTGCCGATGAGCTGCTGAACGGCGTGGAAACCTACGCCTCTGCCCGCGGTTACTACACCTACATCTATAATCCCGGTCGCGAAGGATGGCAGACCGTTGCCCTGATCGGACCTGAGATCGGTGAGGAGGAACCTGAGCCGGAACCTGTTGTGCAGGAATACTACGCCAGTTGGGAGGCACCCGCCCAGACCGCCAGCGGCAGTTTCGATTTTTCCTACGGTGTGCGCACCGACAAGATTCAGACTGCCACACTGGAAAAAGTGGACGGTGCAACGATTGAAATCGAACCTACAACCAAATCCGGCAGCATCGAGGGCGGCAACTGGTCTATCAGCCCTGCCGGAAAGCAAACTGTGACCACCAGCGGTCATACCGCCGATGACAACTACCAGAAGAACGGTGGCGATGCCAGTGCAAGCTGGAGCCTGCACTATGCCGTTACCAAAACATCGGGCACTCGCAATGGACAGGTTGGTCCTTTCACCACGCAGGAGGCTGCTGATGCGGCCGCCAACAGTGCCCGCGACGCCGCCATTGCGGAATTGCAGGGTGAGGCCCAGAACGCTGTCAACAATGCTATAGCAGCGGCTAAAGCGCAGCTGGGAAGCATCCAGTTCCGCTATGAGGAAATCACAGTACCGTATGGATTCGGCAAGTACTGGGGCACGAACGGCAGCAGCCAAACGATTTCGGTACCCGCGAACACCAACAATGACTATGTCATGAAAAATGACGAGTGGAGTTTGCAGGTCAACCTCAAGAAAACCGACAGCGAAACCGGCAGCCAGATCGCAACCGATGCCCAGTATGAGATCTATCAGTGGGATGTGGTGACCGGCAAATACCAGCCCACCGGGGGCTACAACACCTACAGCGTACAGCGTCAGGGCGACGGCAGCTACGCGGTCATCAACAGTGCGGCCTATGCGACCACAGATTCCATGCGGCATACTCTCTACTATACCCAGCGTAATGCGGGCAAGTTTATCATTGTGGAAAGCAAAGCGCCCACAGGCTATTTTGGCGATTGGACAGACATCAATCATCCCGGCATCGTCAACACTCCGCTGGGCAAGCGCGGTTACTATATCGAAATCACCGAGGACAGCGACAATTCTGTAATCTGGCTGGACAACGCTGACTATAATGCCGACATTGCCGCTACCGATAAAGGCGGCACCAAACTTGTCACCAGTACGGGCGTAGAAACCACCGTTACCATCTACGACACTGGCAAGGATTCCAGCCGCACTTTTAACACCGACAACAGCGGCAAAGCGGCCAACGAGGACAGCTACACAATCACACCCTCAGACGGCGTTATGAAAAATGACCGCACCTTGGGCGAAATCAGCATCTCCAAGGT
>OGRO01002257.1_pt1 | contig 15326 bp, 13 predicted proteins | sample 1553451 | NCBI WGS metagenome assembly OGRO01 (sample SAMEA2580021, study PRJEB22360) | human gut metagenome
GAGGATAATGATCTAAATGCTGAACTTGCTACGATAATCCTGGAAGATGCTGGTATGACCGTAACACGCGCATCAGACGGAAAAGAAGTTGTGAATTTGTTTAAAAATCATCCACGAGGCACATACGATCTTATTTTGATGGATATTATGATGCCAAACATGGATGGACACCAAGCAGCAAAAGCCATTCGAGCCTTGGGTATAGAGCGGTCCGATGCAGTTACGATTCCAATTATAGCTTTGTCTGCAAATGCTTTTATAGATGATATTCAGGAATCCCTGGATTCAGGCATGAATGACCATATTTCCAAGCCGATTAACATAGAGGAATTAATCGATACGATCACGAAATACATTAAACACGATTAGGAAAACAAAGTCGATAGGGGCTATGGGAGCCAGCAAACGGATCTGGCCGAACTGCGGACGCAAAATGAAATAGCAGTTCATTCAGAAAAACGGGATTTCAAAATTAGCGACGTTCTCATAACCGCTTGGTCGCGGGTTCAAGTCCTGCCTGGCCCACCATCACCCCATGAAAAAAGACACCTCGCCATGAGGTGTCTTTTTTCATCTTCCGAACACCCATCCCGATCCCACGGCAATGCCGCTCAGGGAAGGTGCCGTTCCACAAAATCGCCGATGTCGGCAAAGACTTCGGCCCGGTTCGTCTCCACCAGAAGCTCGTGCCTGGCACCGGGGTAGAACTTGACCTGCACGTCCCGCATCCCGGCATCCTTCATGCTCTGCACGGCCCGCCGGACGCCCGCACTGCGCTCGCCCACCGGGTCGGCATCACCGGCCAGGAAGAGCACCGGCAGGTCTTTCGGCATCCGGGCCAGAAAGGCCGGGTCGTACAGCCGCAGGATGCCAGTGAACATGCTGTAATAGGCATTCAGCGTAAACGTGAAGGTGCACCGCTCATCGGCGAGGTACTTGTCCACCTCGGCAGGGTCGCGGTTGAGCCAGTCGTGGGTGGTGCGGCCCTCCAGCCCCTTGTTGTAGCCCAGGAACGAAAGCTCCGCCACCAGTCTGCTGCGATGCTGCCAGCCGAAAAAGACCGCCAGCACCCGGCAGACCGTGCGGGCAAACGCGACCAGCGCTTTCGGCTGGAAACCGGTCCCCAGGATGATGGCACCGTCCAACTCACTGCCCCACTCGCACAGATACTGCCGTGCATAGAATGAGCCCATGCTGTGGCCCAGCAGGAAATACGGCACACCGGGGTAGAGCTGTTTCGTCAGAATGGTCATGGCGTGGAGGTCATCCAGCACTGTCCGGTTGCCGTCCGGCTCGGCAAAATCGACGTAGTCTGCCCTGGTCCGGATGGACCCGCCATGGCCCAGATGGTCGTTTCCGGTCACGAGGATGCCTCGTGTGGCGAGGTACTCGGCCAGCGGCTTGTAGCGGTCGATGAACTCCACCATCCCGTGCGAGAGCTGCACGATGGCGCGCACTTCGCCCTCCGGCACACAGCGGAACGCATGGAGCATCCGCCCCGGTGCGCTCGACGGCAGCGTAAAATCGATCATCTGGCTCATAGCGTCTTCTCCTTTTTGCGGCCCGTGCTCAGAGGGCGCCGATCTTCTTCCGGCAGGCGGAGCAGATGCAGTAGCCTGCGAACTGCACGGCCTGCTCATCGACGGTCCCGCAGAAGTCACAGCTTCCCTTTGGGCGGTACTTTTTGAGGACGATGGCATCTCCGTCAACGAAGATTTCGAGCTTTGCATCCGTTTCCAGCTTCATGCTGGTGCGCAGCTCCTTGGGCAGAACGATCCGCCCCAACGCATCGATCCCGCGAACGATTCCTGTACTTTTCATTTTGTGCTTCTCCTTTGCCTAATTCGCACTGCTTCTCGTATTTTCCTCATTTTTTCCGGGCCACGCTGCCCGGCCACAAATCCGGTGATAGGAAAATTGTTCCAGTGCTTCATTAGTATACAAAATAGTTCCTGCTTCGTCAACGCCTGCGGTCCGTTTCGACAAAAACTTCCCGGATGTTTTGGGAATGGGCACAAAAACGCCCGAAGGCAGTCCGCCTCCGGGCGAAAAGTTCCGGTTTTTGGGATTTTTTTAAGATTTTTTGCTGCTCGTCCCACGCTTCGAGCCGTTCCGTCCCGGCACCAGAAACAGGGCATCTTCGTCCGGGATGGGGCACGTTTTGCCGCCGCAGCAGGCAGAGAGCGACACGGCGACCAGAGACACCTTCTCCGTATCCGACAGGTGCCCGTAGACCCAGATCTCCGCCGAGGCCCCCGGCTTCAGCACGGTGCTCCGGGCCGACGTGACGACATAACATGGATATTCGTCTGTCTGCGCTCCGTTCGTCAGATAACAGAGCGAACCGATCCAGCGGCTCTTTGTGCCGCTCTGGTAAAGCCGGTCTTCCCGGAACGTCCCATCCGCAGCATCCGTAAACTGTGCGGCGGTATTTTCCAGGTCCAGCGTCTCCTTTGTGTGGTTCTTCACCCGGAAGTGCACACAGAAACCGGACGGCGTCAGGGTCTGCCCCAGCACGGCAAACTCCGGGAACGCCGCAGACGTATCCGGCTCCTGCACTTCCGACGAAGCAGGCGTCCCGGACGCTGCCGGTGTTTCCGGGGCCGACGGTGCGCTGGATGCAGGCGGCGAGGCCGGTGGCTCGGATGCAGCGGGGTGTTCGGACCCAGCTGACGTCTCCGGCTGCGAGGACGGTTCGGACCCGGCCGGGCTGCCCGGCGATGCCGTGGGCGGCGAAGCTGCGGGCGACTCCGAGACGGCAGGGCGTTCCGACGCGGCCGGGCGCTCAGAGCTGGCCGGCGGCTCCGGCTTTGCGGACGGTGCCGAAGCGGCGGTACTGTCCGACGGTGCAGCCGACTCCGCAGGGGCCTGCGGCTTCTTCTTCGGCGTCAGGCTGCCGATGGCCTGCTCCTTCCACAGAAAATCCGCCCGTGTCCAGCTGCCTTCGCTGGCCGGGAGGAATACATACCCATACGCCACCGCGCTCTGCCCCGGCTGCAGGGCTTCTGCTGCGCTTTCAAGGGCCGCAACGACCGGCTTTTTCACCACGGTCTCCTGTGTCGTCCGAAGCACCGCCGTCAGATGTTCTGCGGCCTTGCCCGCAGCGACCCGGTCCGCAGACATGCCGTCCACTGCGTTGTCCACCGTCACGTTTCCAAGCGATGCGCTGGTGTTGAACGCATGGACGACCTGTTCCGTCGTATTTTCCACGCGGACTTTGACCACGATGAGGGTACCCTCCTGCCCGGAGCAGACCGCCGATACGCTGGTGTAGTCCATCGGCTCACAGCGGAGAAAGTCTTCCACCTCCGGTTCCTGCGGCGATTGAGCTTCCGACTCAGACGCGGCCGTCGAACTGGACACCGATTCCGGTTCCGAAGGCGCGGGTGCCGCCGGAGAAGAAGCCGTATCCTCGTCCGTTCTGCCCGCCGCCGGAGCAGACGCGGGCGGTTCCGGTGCAGCTGCCCCGCCTCCACCACAGCCGGTCAGCAGCAGAACGGCCAGACAGAGCAGCACCGCAAGCACCCTGCTCTTTTGCCGCACTGCATCGAACGATTTTTGTTTCATTGCCTCTACCTCCGCCCGAATGTGTTGAAATGTGTCGTTTTTATTTGACCGTTTTTCGCGCCGTTTGTCAATCGTTTCGGCAACGTTTCGCTCCAAAGTTTTTCTCCGAAAATTGGGCAGATTCGACGATTTTGATCGTTTCCGGGAGAGAACGCCCCCTTCCGGCCGTTCTTCGCGTCTCCTCGTTGACAAAATCGCGCTGAACAGTTAAACTAAAGGGTAGCAATTCACAAATTTATTTGCCGATATAGATAAGGAGCGTTTTTTATGCCGAGCAATAAAGTCCGCACCCGTTTTGCCCCCTCGCCCACCGGCTATATGCACGTTGGCAACCTGCGCACCGCGCTGTACACCTACCTGATGGCCAAGCACGAGGACGGCACCTTCATCCTCCGCATCGAGGACACGGACCAGGGCCGCTATGTGGAAGGCGCGGTGGACGTCATTTACAACACCCTGCGCGAGGCCGGGCTGAACTGGGACGAAGGCCCGGACATCGGCGGCCCGGTCGGCCCCTATGTCCAGAGCGAGCGGATGGGGATGTTCAAGCAGTATGCCGAACAGCTGGTCGCTGAGGGCAAGGCATATTACTGCTTCTGCACCGAGGAGCGCCTGGAAGCGCTGCACGCCGAGCAGCACGCCAACGGCGAGATGACCCACTACGACGGTTGCTGCCGCGACCTGCCCGAAGAGGAGGTCCAGAAGCGTCTGGCCGCCGGAGAGCCGTACGTCATCCGCCAGAAGATCCCCCGCACCGGCATCACCGGCTTCGATGATGTGGTCTACGGGCACATTGAAGTCGAGAACAGCGAGATGGACGACCAGATCCTCATCAAGACCGACGGAATGCCCACCTACAACTTCGCCAACGTCGTGGACGACCACCTGATGGGCATCACCCATGTCATCCGCGGCAGCGAGTACCTGTCTTCCACCCCCAAATACAACCTGCTGTACCAGGCATTCGGCTGGGAGATCCCCACCTATATCCACTGCCCGCCGGTCATGAAGGACGCCCAGAACAAGCTGTCCAAGCGCAACGGCGATGCAAGCTATCAGGACCTGCGCGCCAAGGGCTATCTGAGCGCTGCCATCCTGAACTATATCTGCCTGCTGGGCTGGAGCCCCAGAGGCGAATACGCCGAGCAGGAGATCTTCTCCCTCGACGAGCTGCGCAAGGTCTGGAGCCCGGACGGCATCTCCAAGTCTCCGGCCATCTTTGACCCGCTCAAGCTGCGGGCCATCAACGCGGAGTATATCCGCCGCCTGAGCCCGGACGCATTCCTGGCTGCGGCGGAGCCCTGGATCGACCAGGCCGTCCATACCCCCATTGACAAGAAGCTGCTCTGCGCCAACCTGCAGCCCCGCTGCGAGGTGCTGGGCGAGATCCCCGCGCAGCTGGACTTCTTCGATGCGATGCCGGAGTACGACGTGAGCCTGTACACCAACAAGAAGCAGAAGACCACCCCGGAGTCCGCAAAGGAAGCGTTGGAAGCACTGCTGCCCGTGCTGAGTGATGCGGCTCTGGACTTCTCCGACCGCGACGCCGTCTTTGATGCCTGCAAGGCCAAGGCCGAAGAGCTGGGCAAGAAGAACGGCTGGCTGCTCTACCCGCTGGGCATCGCCCTGTCCGGCAGACAGCGCACCCCCGGCGGCGGCACCGACCTTGCCTGCATGATGGGCCGCGAGACTACCCTTGCCCGCGTGAAAGCCGCCATCGAGAAGCTGAACGGCTGAATCTTCTAAAATTTCCAAAAAGCTCTGCGGTTTTTGTACGCCGCAGGGCTTTTTTCTTGATTTTGGCAAAAAGATGCCGCTTCGCTTCACCCTCCCAAAAACCGCCCGGCGGCCGCGCTACAGTATATGCACAAGGCGCGGGAAACAGAACAACACAAAAAATCCCCGCCGGAAAGCGGGGATTTTTTTATGCACGATCTTCTCAGGCAGGATGCCATCCATCCCTTTGCGGCGGCGCTGCTGCCACGCGCAGCCGTCCGCCCGGCTCTGCGGCAGGGTTCGGCTTTTCTGGCCGGGCTGCTCGGCGGCTGGGCGGTGCTGTATGGGGCGCTCATCCCCTTCGGGCTGGGGCTGACGCTCGGCTTTGCGGAGGACTGCTTCGCTGCCTGTGCGGCCGGGGCAGTGCTGGGGCTGCTGCTCCATGGGTTCGGGGCGCTGTCGCTGGACAGCATCTGTTTGCTCTGCGCCATCGGGGCCGCCGTAGCGGCACGGTGGCTCTGGCCGGGTCGGTTCCGGCCCGCTCTGCTGGCGGGCTGCGGAGCTCTGGGGCTGGGGGCCGTCTGCTTTGCCTTCGGCCCCACCGGCGGCGGGGTCGACCTGCTGCTCACCTGCGGGGCAGATGCCCTGCTGGCGGGGGCGCTGGGCTTTGCCCTGCGGCGGTTCCCGCCCGAAACGCCCGGCGCGGGGATGCTGCTCGTCGGGGCCGCTGCCGCTGCGGCCCTGGGCGGGGTCGTACTGGGGCCGGTCTGCCTTGGCGTCGTGTTCTGCGCCGCGCTGGAAGCCGCCCTCTGCTGCCGGGGCCAGGGGAAAGCCGCCCTTGCCTGCTGTGCCGTGCTGGGTGCAGCACTCTGCGGGGCAGATGCCTCCCTCGGCCCGGCGGCGGCCGGGCTCTCCTGCGCCAGTGCAGCGGCTGCTCTGCTGGCCCCCGGACGCCGGGTGGAAGCGTTTGCCGCCTATGCGGGCGGCTGTGTGACAGGGGTGCTCTGCGTCCAACCGCCCGGCAGTGCCTTTGGCTTTGCCTTCAGCGCCGGGGCGGGGCTGGGGCTGGCCGCGCTGCTGCCCGGCGGCTGGCTGGCCCCGGTGCCCGCAGACGAACCGGACGCACCGGAGGAGCGGCCCCGTTTTTCGGCGGCGGCCACCCGGCTGGAAGCGGTGGCCGAAAGCCTGTCCTCCCTCGCGGAGACCGTCAACGAGGTCTACGACGCCCTGCCCCACCGGTGCGAGACCTTCCGCTGGGTCATCGACAACGCCCATGATGCGCTCTGCTTCAACTGCGGGCGGCGGGAGAGCTGCTGGAAGCAGGAATACACCGCGACGCTGGACGGCATGAACGCCCTGCGGCCCATTCTGGAACGGAACGGCCATCTGGAGACCGGCGACCTCCCAGTCCAGCTGGGGCGCTGCATCCACCCGGCGGCGCTCTGCGCAGCGGTGAACAAATCCTTCGCGCTCTACCGCAGCCGGAAGGAGACCCGCGTCCACGCCGAGGCCATGCGCACAGCCCTGACCGAGCAGTACAGCGCCGTGGCCGACGCGCTGGGGGTACTGAGCGAACAGCTGGGCCGCCCCGGCACACCGGAGCCTTATAAATCCGGGCGGGTGGCCGACTTTTTTGCCAGCCTCGGCACGCCGCCGCTGGAATCTGCCGTCACGCTGGACGACCTGGGCCGGACGCGGGCCGCTGTCACCCTGCCCCGCACCCGGTTCTCTGCCCCGGAGCTGGCCGCACTGGCACAGGAGGTCGGGCGGCTCTGCCGCCGCACCTTCGACCCGCCCCAAGTGCTCTCCTGTAAGGGGATGACGACCCTGCTCTTCTGCGAAAAGCCCGCTCTGCGGGCCGTCTTCGGGTCCGCCGGGAGCGCCGCGCGGGGCAGCATCTCCGGCGATGCGGTCCAGCAGTTCTGCAGCCCCACCGCCGCGCAGATGATCCTCTGCGACGGCATGGGCACCGGACGCCCGGCCGCTGTGGACGGCAATCTGGCCGCAGAATTGACGGCCCGCCTGCTCAAGGCAGGCTTCACCGCCGAGCTGGCCGCACGGCTGGTCAACGTAGCACTGGCCCTCAAGAGCGATGAGGAGAGCGGCGCGACCCTCGACCTCATCAGCGTAGACCTCTATACCGGCACGGCCCGGCTGTTCAAGGCCGGGGCGGCCCCGGGTTTTCTGGTCCCCGGCGGGCGGGCACGGCCTGTGGGGGATGCCAGCCTGCCCATCGGCATCCTGGGCGGGGTGAACGGGCAGAGCCGGGTGGTGCATCTGGCGGCGGGCGATTACGCCGTGCTGGTGTCGGACGGCCTGCTCGTGGACGGCACCGGCTGGGTGCTCAAGCAGCTGGAGCTCTCTGCTGCCGCAGCCGACCCGCCCGAAGTGCTGGCCAAAACGCTGGTGGAAACGGCCCGCGCCCGCGCCGAGGCGACCGGCCGACCCGACGACATCACCGCAGCCGTGCTCCGGCTGGAAGCCTGCGGGCGTTGATTTATTCACAAATAGGGACTATAATAACACTATCTTTTTTGTGGGAGGTCCCTTTCTATGCTGCATCTTACCGTTGCGCAGGACGGAAGCGGCGATTACGCTTCGGTGTCCGAGGCTGTGCTGGCCGTACCTTATGAACTGGAAGCCGAGATCGTCATCGGGCCCGGCGTCTACCGGGAAAAGCTGGTCTGCGAAAAACGCTGCATCACCCTGCGGGGTGCCGGTGCCGACCAGACCATCCTCGTCTGGTCCGACGGCGGCAAGCTGCCCCACCCGGACGGGCGGCCCACCCACACCTTCCGCAGCTACACGGCCTTCTTCAGCGGGGAGAGCCTCACCGTGGAGGACCTGACCATCGCCAACGATGCCGGGCCGGGCAGTCTGGTGGGGCAGGCCATCGCAGCCTATGTGGACAGCGCGCGGGCCGTGTTCCGCCGGGTGAAGCTGCTGGGCAATCAGGACACCCTGTTCTGCGCCCCGCTGCCCGAAAAAGAGCGGGAGAAGGACGGCTTCCTCGGCCCCCGCACCTTTGCGCCCCGGCGGGCCTCCGCGCAGTATTACCAGAACTGTGAGATCGCGGGCGACATCGACTTCATCTTCGGCGGGGCAGACGCCCTGTTCGAGCAGTGCACTCTGCGCACCGTGAACAACCACATCCCCCGCAGCTTCGTCACGGCGCCGTCCGGCCCGGCGGACGGGCTGGGCTTTGTCTTCTGGGACTGCGATCTCGTCTCGGACTGTCCGGCCGGGACGGTCTATCTGGGCCGGCCCTGGCGTCCCACCGGCAAGACCACCGTGCTGGACTGCCGCCTCGGTGCCCACATCGCCCCCGACGGCTTCTCGCCCTGGAACGACCGCACCGACACCGGCCTTGCCTCCTTTGCGGAGGAGGGCAGTTCCGGCGCAGGGGCTGCGCCCCGCCCGGCCTGGGTGAACGAGCCTTCCGCCGCCGATGCGGCCGCGCTGCTGGCCCGCGCCCGGAAGCGCTGCCGCCCGGAAGTTTAAGAAAAAAGGAACATCACGATGAAAAAGCTCCCCAACGCCGTCAAATGGCTCATCATTCTGGCCGTGCTGGCCCTCATGGGCTGGATGCTGGTCCAGGTCAACGACCGCGCCTCCCGTGTCAAGATGCCCGACCCGGACAACAGCCTGGGCATCTACCGTTCTGCCGACTCGTAACAAAAAAATCCTGCGCTTTCGCGCAGGATTTTTTGTTATTCTGAAGTCATGATGAACCAGAACGTCGTTCCTTTGCCCACGGTGCTCTGTACACCGAAGCGGAAGCCGTGCTGCTGGAAAATGGCTTTTGTGATGGACAGGCCCAGGCCCGTGCCCTGCTTGCCCGCATCGGAGCGGGAGCGGTAGTAGCGGTCAAAGATATAGGGCAGGTCCTCTGCAGCGATGCCGGGGCCGTGATCCTCGACCTCGACCCGGACGCCCTCGGCAGATGGTGCAGCCCGCAGCACGAAGATGCCGTCCGCTCCCATGTGGTGCATCGCGTTGCCCAGCAGGTTGTGCAGCGCCCGCTGCATCATGTTGGGGTCGGCGTAGACGGGCAGTTCCTCGTCCGGCAGCTCCAGTTTCAGCTGCCAGCCGTTCTGGGCACAGACGGCGTCGTACCGTTCGCTGACCTCGTCGCAGAGCTGGCCCATATCGAAATGGACTTTCTCGCATTTTTCCGCACCGCTCGTCACCTTGCTCAGTTCCATGACGCTGGAGACCAGAGCCGTCAGGCGGTCGGCCTCGTCCACGATGATGTTCATCTGCTCGTCGCGGTGGGCCTTGTCGTCGCCGGTGATGTCGCGCACTGTCTCGGCGTAGCCCTTGATGAGGGTGAGCGGGGTGCGCAGGTCGTGGGAGACATTGGCCAGCAGGTCCCGCTGCATCTGGGAAGCCCGCTGGACTTCCTTCGCCATGTGGTTGAACTCCTCGGCCAGGTCGCCAAGTTCATCGTTCCGGCCCGTTTCCACATGGACGGCATAATCGCCCTGGGCCACCTGCCGCGCCGCACCGGAGAGCTGACGCAGCGGCTTTGTGAACCACTCGCTGAACATCCACGCCGCGCTCATCGAGAAGGCAAAGATGAGCGCTGCCGCCAGCGGCAGCACGGTACTCATCACCTCGCCCGCCTCGGACACGTGCATCAGGGTGGTGCTCACCAGCACCGTATAGGCCCCATCGGCGGTCATCCGGCCCACGACCAGCTGATTGTAGGCCGACGGCTTGGCCGCCGGGAGCACACGGGCGAAGGCCCCGTTCTCGCGGCAGTACTGCCGTACCTGCCGGGCGGTGGAATAAACGATGTCGTCATCCAGCGTATCGGGGAACGACTTCTGGTGCAGGCTGCAATAGGAGAGATTCTCGTATTTTTTGATGGTGCGGAGCGTTGCGTCCGAAATGTCCACGCAAAAGCTACTCAGTTCCCCGTTGGAATAGATGTCGCTGCCCAGCTGGCTGAAGAAGTCGTCGTTCGTCACCTTGATGCCGCCGAACGCCCAGTACGAGAGGATCTCCCCCTTTGCGATGGCGTCGTCCATCTCGGCCACGATCATCTCGGCCTCTGCCGTCAGCTGCTTCTGGATGTGTTTGGTGTACAGCGGCTCCAGCAGCTGGGTGCTCAGGAACCAGAACAACCCCAGCAGCAGCAGGCAGATCAGGCACAAGAACCACATCATCTGCCCGCGGATGCCGATGGAACGCCGCTTTTTTCCCAGTTGCCGCATCAACTGCGCTCCTCCGTTTTATCGTGCCGCATCGGGGTCGAACTTGTAGCCGATGCCCCAGACCGTGGCGATGTAGCCCCGGCACTTGCCCAGGTGGCCGCGCAGCATCTTGACGTGGGTGTCCACGGTGCGGTCCTCGCCGAAGTAATCGTAGTTCCACACCTTCTGCAAGATCTTTTCGCGGCTGAGGGCGATGCCCTTGTTCGATGCCAGGAAGACCAGCAGGTCGAACTCCTTGGGCGTCAGGCTCACTTCCTCGCCCGCCACGCGGACGGTGTGGCTGGCTGTGTCGATGGTCAGGTCGCCGAAAGTCATGGTGCCGTCGGAAGCCTCGCTCCGGGGCATGGTGCGGTTGAGCACGGCCCGGACGCGGGCCACCAGCTCGCGCGGGGAGAAGGGCTTGACCACATAGTCGTCCGCGCCGCCCTCCAGGCCCGCCAGTTTATCGTATTCCTCGCCGCGTGCGGTCAGGATGATGACCGGCGTGTTGATGTGGCGGGTGCGCATCTCCCGCAGGCAGGTCATGCCGTCCATGAACGGCATCATCACATCCAGGATCACCAGATCGTATCCGCCGCCGCTCAGCAGCGAAAGCGCCGCCGAGCCGTCGCCTGCCTCCTCGCAGACATAGCCCGCATATTGCAGATGCTCCCGGATCAGTTCCCGGATACGGGGTTCATCATCAACGATCAGAATTTTTGCCATCTATGGCTCCCTCCTCACTCAAAAGTGTCTGGTATTCTGAGGTTATCATACCGCGAAGTTTGGAAATTTCTGTGAAGTTTGGGTGAATGCTTTGGAAAACCCGAACACATTCAGTATACCACGACTGACCGGTGCAATCCAAACGAATTTCCGTCCCTGCCGCGAAAACGCGCAGATCGTTCGTTTTTTCGTCCGGATTTCTTGACAAGGCGGGCCGCACCCTTTATAGTAAAAAATAGAATGAAAAATGTATGCCTTCCCGGAGGCGTTGGAGTTTCTATGAAATTTAAGAACCTTTCCCGCGTGGAGCGAAACATGCTCACCGGCCTGTTCTGCCAGTTTGTGACCATCCTGCTGGGCTTTCTCATGCCCCGGCTCTATCTGACCTATTACGGTTCCGGCGTCAACGGTGAACTGAACACCATCAAGCAGCTGTTCGCCTACCTCTACCTGCTCGAAGCGGGAGTCGGTCTGGCCACCACCCAGGCGCTCTACCGCCCGGTGGCGATGGAAGAGCATCAGACCGTGAGCGAGATCCTGGCCGCCACCGACCACTATTACCGCCGCACTGGCACACTGTATGCCCTCATCGTGGTGGCCATCGGCATCGTGTACCCCATGGTGGTGCACTTCACCCTGCCGCGCGGCGTCGTTTTACTGTACACCATCCTGTACGGCCTGCCCTCTGTCACCAGCTTTTTTGTGCAGGGCAAGTACCGGCTGCTGATGGATGTGGACGGCCGCCGCTATGTGCTCAGCAACCTGGAGACTGCCACCAACCTGATCTCTGGCATCGGCAAGGTGCTGGTGCTGATGCTCACCCAGAACATTCTGGCCATGCAGCTGCTGTACTGCCTGTGCTCCATGCTGCCCATCCCGGTCATCCTGTGGTACACCCACAAGAACTACCCCTGGATCGACCACCACGCCAAACCGGATTACTCCGCCGTCGCCCAGAAGAACTCGGTGCTGATGCACCAGCTGTCCGGCGTTATCTTCAACAACACGGACATGGTGCTGCTGTCCTACTTCTGCAATTTCCAGCTCGTCAGCGTCTACAGCATCTACAACATGTTCTTCGTCCAGATCGTCTTCGTGATGAACCTGTTCCTCAACAGCATCTCGTTCCGGATGGGCCAGATCTTCCACACCGACCGGGAGCGGTTCCTTGGCCTGTTCGACCTGTGCGAGACGCTGTATCTGGCCTTTGTCGCGTTCTGCTACACCATGACGGCGGCCTTTCTGCTGCCGGTCATCCGCATCTACACCAGCGGCATCCAGGACACCAACTACATCGACGCCTTCCTGCTGCTGCTCTTCGCCCTCAAGGCCGTGCTGGACAGCGGCAAGGGCATCTACCACCATGTCGTCCAGTACGAAGGCGCGTTCCAGCAGACCCGCTGGCATGCGCTGGCCGAGATGACCATCAATCTGGCCATCACCCTCTTTGGCATCCAGTTCTTCGGCATCTACGGCTGCCTGTTCGGCACTCTGGCCGCGCTGCTCTGCCGCCTGGTGCTCATCTTCCGCTACACCTACCGGAACATCCTGCACCAGAGCATGGCCCGCCCGGCGCTGAAATGGGGCTGTTATCTGGGCCTGATGGCCCTCATCCTGCGCATCGTGGGCATCCAAAGCCGCCCGGAGCTCAGCCTGCCGGGCGTCATCGGCGTAGCCCTGCTGCATATGATCTGGATCGGCGCTGCCTTCGCGGGCGCTGCCTTCCTGTTTGACCACGACCTGCTGCGCAAGCTCCGCGCTCTGCGCAGCAGCATCCGATCCTGAGCCGGAGGTTTTGTTTATGAGCATCCCGAAAGTTCTCCACTACTGCTGGTTTGGCGGCGCGCCCAAACCCAAAAACATCCAGAACTGCATCCGCAGCTGGAAAAAATACTGCCCGGACTATGAGATCATCGAGTGGAACGAGCAGAACTTCGACGTTTCCCAGTCACTTTACACCCGGCAGGCCTACGATGCCCGCCGCTGGGCCTTTGTGGCCGACTATGCCCGCCTGAAGATCCTGTACGAGCAGGGCGGCATCTACATGGACACCGACGTCGAGCTGCTCCGCCCGCTGGACGATCTGCTGGCATATCCGGCCTTCTTCGGCTTCCAGCACAACAACGAGGTCGCCACCGGTCTTGGCTTCGGGGCCGAGGCCCACAGCCCGGTGGTGAAAGCCCTGCTGGACGATTACGATGGCCTGCCCTTCCTGCTGCCGGACGGCAGCTGCGACCTGACCCCCTGCCCGAAACGAAACCTTCCCGTCTTTGACCGGTTCGGCATCCGGGCCGACGGCACCCGCCAGTCCACCCCGGAGATGGAAGTTTTTCCGGTGGAGTATTTCTGCCCGGTGGCCTATGCCGGTTCCACCTGCGACATCACCCCCAATACCTACTCCATCCACCATTACCATGCCAGCTAGAAGGAGAAGAGCCGGGCCATGCGGTTCGACGAAGAGGTGATGGAGCCGCTCCTCGGCGCAAAGTTCTATTACCGGTACTACCGTCCGTTTCGCCGCGCTCTGGGTGCGCGGCGGAAAAAATGGCGCACCTGAACCCTCCCGCAAGCGGCTCTGTTCCGGGCCGCTTGCTTTTTGTTTGCCCCGCCGGGGCGCGCTTGCACTTTCCGGCACAGTTGTGCTATACTGAAACGATACGAATACCCATCTGTTTTTGACCAGAGGAAGGGAGTCCTCCATGCGGATCGGACTTGTTGAATTGCTGCTCATCCTGCTCATCGCATCGCTGACCGTCGGCCCCAGTGCGGCGCTCTGGGTGGACCGCTGGATGCGCCGCGCCCAGAAGACCAGCGCCGCAGCGGCCCGCCGCCGGGCAGCGCAGGAGGCCCAGCGCGCCGCCGAGCGGGAAGAGGTGCTGCAGCGGTTCCAGAAGCTGAGCATCGTCTTTGTGCTCTGCGCTGCGGTGGCCCTCATCTGGGGGCTGGTGCTGCGGCCCATCGAGGCCGCGCCCACGCCCTACACCGCCCCGGACGTCCGACAGGAGACCGGGGCGCAGACCGCCGCCGAAGGCGGCGTTCTGGAACTGGCCCCCTACACAGAGATCTCCGCCCTGCGGGAGAACAACGGCTGGCTCTACGCCGCCGCCCGATCCGGCAAGAATGGCTGCCTGCTGCGGATGCAGCCGGACGGCACCGGTCGGACCGAAGTGCTGACAACGGCAGGCGAGATCACCGATTTTGCCTTTGCACCGGACGGCACCATCTGGATGACGACGTTGGAATCGGAGGGCGGGCGGCTCTACCGGGTGAACAGCGACCAGTGGGGCGTGACGGTGGAACTCACCGTGAGCCAGATCGACGGCCGCGCCCTCTCCTGCCCCACGGCAGTGGCCACCGCATCGGACGGCGCGGTCTATTTCACCGACCTTGCCGCCGCCTGCGCCCGGCACGGCGTGGAGAGCGCCCTGCGCACCGAACTGACCGCCCACACCGGCACCGGCAGCGTCTACGTCTACGACCCCGCCGCCCGCACGGTGGAGACCGTCCTGACCGGCATCGCCGGGGCTTCCGGCCTTGCGCTGGATGAGGCAGCGGAGACGCTCTATGTCTCCGACCTGGGGAGCCGCTGCGTCTGGGCGGTGGACACCGCCGCCCGCGACCGGACGGCCGGGGGCAAAGGCTGCTCGACCCATCTGTACGGCCTGCCCGGCTACCCCGGTGCCCTGTCGCTGGATGCGGATGGCACGCTCTACATCAGCTACCGCTGGGCCAGCTCCAGCTGGCTGGAACGCCATGCAGGCAGCACCTTCCTGCGCGGTGTGGCCCTGCGGCTGAGCGAATCGATGCAGGAGAACCTATTCTCCCTGCCCGCCGACGGCATCCGCGCCGAGGCCGTTTCCACCGCCAGCGGAAGCTGGCTGTGGAGCTTTTCCGGCAAGCCTCAGGGCAGCAGCTCTGCCCTCTGCCCGGTGGAGAACCGGGTGTATTTTGGCATCGCGGGAGAAAAAGCGCTTTACTCTGTACGGGTCTGAACCGCTCCGTCACGCTTCGCGTGCCAGCTCCCCTGCCAGGGGAGCCCTGGCATCCCGGAAAAATTGTTGTAAACGCTTGGGCCCAATCGAACACCGAACATCGGGTCATCGCGGCAACCAATCGATA
>OGRO01002258.1_pt1 | contig 15323 bp, 17 predicted proteins | sample 1553451 | NCBI WGS metagenome assembly OGRO01 (sample SAMEA2580021, study PRJEB22360) | human gut metagenome
CGATGAGGGGACGTCGCATGTTCCGCAGCCTGGAACTTGCCGCAGTTCACAAGCGTCGCAAGTCAATCCCGCTTCGTCTACAGGCTGGCATGATGGGGCGTTGCTGGAAATATGACGAGCGTCTTCACGACATCATCGCCTACCCCGAGCTCCGCTGGTCACGCGAGTGCCCGCGCGTGGAGGCAAAGCGTGCTCCGTTTACGGACGACCCGAACTGGCCGCCCGCACCTGGCAAGGACTACGTGCCGCCCATCCAGGAGAACAACGCGAAACACAGCTGGACACCTGCACGCAAGGATGAAATCGACCGCATCGCCGACGAGAAGGAGAAGGCGCTGCTCGTCGAGCTGGGATTGGAACCCGCTGCGTCATAGCAGGTCTTCGGGAAAGTCTATCGAACGAAGGCGTCGCATCCGTGCGGCGCCTTCGTCATATACGGGGACGCCTGTTCGCGTGCAGGCTAATCGGTTTTCAGCAGCGAAAGGGCAAGGAGCGTATCCGTGAAGCGGTCGGCCATGCGCGCGGGTGTGTTTTCGCCCTTAAAATCCGTCGTCAGCCACTTCGATAGCATCCAGATGGCTCCGCCCGAGATGGCATCCAGGCAATCGTCCAGCTGCTCGGGGGCCCTGACCGCAAGCCTCTGGCCAACATAGCCTGCGCGCATGTTGGCGCTCAACAGCTTGACGACGGCAGCCGTGATTTCTGTCGCGCTCGGTCCCCACATGGCGTTCCTCGCAAAGAGGCGCTGCTCGTAGACACCCTCCACGAACAGCTCCATCATTTTGTGGAGGTACTCTTCGTTGTCATCATGGGAGAGTTGCTCGTTGATTTCCTTGAACAGTCTGCGCATCATCTGCTCGGATGTTGCGGCGACGAGCGATGGCGTGTCCTTGAACTGGTTGTAGATGGTGGGCCTGCTCACGCCGGCTGCCTCGGCAATCTCGGTGAGGGAGATGTCAGCGACGGACCGTTCGGACACGAGCTTTCGCGTTGCGTCCATGATTGCCTCGCGCGCGCGTTGTGTTCGCGGATTCATCTTCTTCTCCATAGAGCTCTGCCGTTCTGGTCGTAGGCCGGCGGTGCAGGCCGCCTCGAAATCACTCATTCGTATTCAATTGTAAATGATGTTGGATGGACGCGCGCTGAAATTGACAGATTCGAGAAGATGCGGCAGGCGCAACGGGCATTGCCGCCTACTACCTCCCGGAGAACATCGCACTCGTATTCTCCACGGCTACGGCCGTTGGTGTCATTGTCGCGGCATCTCCTCTGTTCACGGCGATTCTCTCCGCGATACTCGGTGATCGAAGCGCGATGAATGTCCGCTTCTTTGTGGGGTTCGCACTTGCCATGGGCGGCCTGGTGATGGTTGGGCTCGGATCCAGCACGGGAAGCGTCACGATTGCTTCCGATCAGTCCTCGCTTCTAGGATACCTTCTGCCTCTTCTTGCCGCGATTGTCTGGGCGGTCTATTCGGTCTTGGTCAAGCGTATTGCCTCGGCGGCATGCTTCGTCACCTGGGGCGTGTCCGCGAAGCATCTTGGAGCCGCCATCCCGGCTACTTACATCTACCTCGTCCCCGCCATCACCACGACGGCGTCGATACTGCTTCTTGGCGAGCCACTCAACGCTCTGATCGTTGCGGGCCTCGTGATGACCATCGGCGGCCTTCTCCTGTCGCAGGGCAGCCAATGAAGATTCATTTATTCCGTCACAGCGTTTGAAGGAATAAATGGGCGTAATCCTAGTGTATCCGTTTCCCTCACGCCGGCCTTATTGAATCACTCGACTCGTTAGATGGCGAGGAGCCTGGAGAGCTTCGCAAGACTGATTACGTTCCGTTGCTTTACTCTTCATATGTAACACATTATACTTACAGCATGTTACATTGTTAGGAGTAATCATGACAGCATCTACTGTGACGATTCGAATCGACAGCGCAGAGAAAGAACAGGCCGCCGAAATAGCAGACTACTTCGGATTTGACCTCTCATCCGTAACGCGAGCATTCTATAAGCAGATGATACGAGAGCGCCGCATTCCCCTCGACTTTTCCATGCCCGAGCCGAACGCCGAATCTCTCAAGGCCATCGAGGAAGCGGACAGGTTTTTTGCGTCTGGGAAACCCGCCAGATTTGCCACCGCAGACGAGATGATTTCCTCGCTTGAGGAATAGCGTGCTCGAAGTAGAATACGGCGCTCAATTCAAGCGCGACTGACTATAAGAGATGCAAGAAAAAGCATCTTCCCATGCAAGACCTGCATGAGGTGATCAAACTGATTGCAGCCAATACGGAAGAAGCACGTGACGAACTCCGTAGACGACATAACATGCACGTCCTTCATGGGGAATGGAGGGGCGGGCATGAATGCCACGTGGTAAATATCGGAGACTGGCTTGTGATTTGGTCGTCGAGCGATACAGTCGCATTCTTCGAGCGTACTGGCACGCATGACGAGCTATTTAGATAGTGACTTCGAGAAGCAGATTCAGGAAGATGCGCCAAGAGCTGCGCCCCTATGGCCCTGCAAGCTAAGTACCTGCAGGACCATCACATCAAGAGCGGTTACTTAAGGCCCTTCTCGGACCTGAAATCGGCAATCTTCACCGAGACGGCCTCGTTATACGCATCGTCAATGTTGTCTGCATACTCGAGGCTCTCGAGGAAGGACTTCAGGACTTCGCTATCTGGGGTAAGTTCGAATGCATCTATGTGGGCGGTCTTGATCTCATCTCCGCCCAAATCGCTATAAAGCATCACGCTCGGCTTGCCGTTCCATTCGAAGTTCACGACCTTCCAGGTGCGGCCACCGACAGTAATATCTTCTCCAGCAGTGTAGCGATCGGGATACTGGGTCGGACGATAGGCTGCTGCCTCGTCAAGAGGCTTTTTATCCCTGTCCATCTGGATAGTCCAGTCGTCGGCATCGTTCTCGAACTTGATCGTCGCGACATTCGCCGTGCCGCCATAGGAGCTGACCTCGGCGCCTTCGGGTATGTCAGCCTTGAACCAGATGCAATCCGTCCGGCTGTCCTTTGCCTGCGACCCGCCTCCACCGCACGCTACGAGCGCCACTGATGCACACAGCGCCAGACAGCATGCCAGTAAGATGACAAGAGTCCTTCTCTTCATGGCAATTCCCCTTCTTTCCGAGTCCCGCGCTATTCGCTGCTGGTCGAGCCCTTGGCGTCATCGTTCTTCACGAGGGTCATCGACGCGTCTTCGAACTCTCCGACAAGCTTGCTGTCTTGAAGCTTGAAATCTGCCGAGTCACCTTCTGCGGTAATCGTGACGGTGCTCGCGTCTTTGGCCTTCCACGTGAAGTCGAGCTGCTCGCCCATGAGGTCGAGGTTGCCGTTACCGCCTTCCTTCAAATCGAAGACGACGTTCATGCCGAGAGCACGCATGAAGTCCATGGTATCGGCATCCAGCTCCTCGCCATCGGAGGTCATCGACTCGACCTCCCACTTGCCGATGAAGTTCTTGTCGTAATCCGCAGTGTTACCGCCACAGCCAATCAGCGCGAAGCAAAGCGCCATCGCACACGCGACCACGGCAAAAATGATGCCTTTTTTCATGTCAACATCCTCCCTCGTTGATTCTCGGGCGGTCGCCCAATGTCATCAGGGAAAGTTTGTCATCCATCCCCCGCGCTCGGAATGCCCTCATGTCCCATATCGAGCACCCCTGTTGGGACAAGTGGCCTTTGCGTTGGTGGGACTGAGGACACGGGACCTGTCCATTTGTCCCACGCTCGGCGCCCTATTTCTTCTTGCCGAAGAGCCCTTTGAGCCCCGTCAGGATATTCGAGACTTGCTCGAGCTCTCCCACGCCCGGGATATCCCGCATCGCGCTCTTTGCGGCCCTGTAATCATCTTGCGTGGCATCGATGTAAGCCTGCGTTGACTCGACCCGGGCAAAGGTGGAAACCGTGTCGACGAGCGACTCTCCCGCGCTGCGCGCGAGCGTCTTCCCGTGCTTCGGGATGCCCTGCACCGTGGCCGCGGCAACCTCCCTGGCAGACGGGCTTCCATTCTTGGCCAGGAGCTCGCCGTAGACAATCCCGTATTCCGTATTCAGCGGACTTGCGCAAAGCGCCTCCTCGAAGGCGAGTGCGTCCGCGCTCTGCTCCGCAATCTCTCTCATGCCCTCAAGCAGGGCGCTCGCCCGCCTAGCCAGCTCGGGGTCCTCGTTTTGATCGAGATAGGGTTTGAGCGTGTTGATTCTGACTTCGTATTGCTCTCTCGCGCTTTCGTTCATCTTTTCCTCCTCATCGGAGAGCCGTTCTCGCCAAAGACTAGCGCGCACGCGCTCCGCGCAAAATGCACGTGCGTCTCAATTTCGCCGGGTCTTGCGCCCATGCTGTCCCGTTTCACGCGGATCGCCGCCCCATGCTTATGGCGACTCCGGAGCCGTCCCGCCTTGTCCTAGCAACACCACACGCCTTCGACAGTCCGCATTCCGCGCCCCTACTTCATGTTTGGCGCGATGTAGCCCTTCGTGACCATGTGAATCGCAAGCTTCAGGATGCTATCGTACCCGGTCTTCGCAAGGATTTCGGTAATGCGCCTCTTGACCGTGCCATCGCTCAGATGAAGCTCTCTGGCTATCTCGCTGCGCTGCTTTCCCTCGCAGACGAGGCGTATGATCGCAAGCTCGCCCTCCTCGAATTCGGGGACGCTCGCGTAGGGAGCCTGGCTCTTGTTCGGATAGGTCGAGTACCCGTCCAACGTGGAGCGCAACACGCTGGCCAGGTACGAAAGGCTCACGTTCTTGTAGATGAAGCTCTCCGCTCCGACCTCCCGGGCCTGCTTGACGAAGGAGACCTCGGGCATGCCGGTCATGATCACTATGCGCACGTCCGGGTACGCTTCCTTGACCTTCTGGGCGGCAACGAGCCCGCTCGAGTCGTTTTCGGTGCATACGTCCATGAGTATGATGTCGATGTCCTTGGCCGCGACCACGTCCACGACATCGAAGGCATCGGCAAGCGTGAACACCGCCTCCACGTCGCGTTCCTTGCCGAGAGACTTCGCCAGGGAATCTCTCAGAATGACCTCGTCTTCCACGATAAGCAGCCTCATCGTTGCCTCCCTTCGCGAGCATGCCGGGCATCTTCGCCTGCCGGCATCCTCATCTCGACGCGGAGCTTGTAACTGGGTCTCTTCGTTATGCTCAGCCGGCCTTCGACCTCGGCCAGCGCACGGCGCATTCCCGCAATGCCCGTCCCCTCTTCGTTCTCATGTCCAAGGGGCTCCCCGTCGCTTTCCACGTCCATGACGAGGATGCCCTCCTCCTGCCCAATCGTCACGTAAACCCTGTTGGCTTGCGAATGCAAAACGGCGTTGGTGCTGGCCTCCCTGATTATCCCGACCAGCACGTCTCCCTCCCTCTTCGCGTTCGGAAGGACCCCATCGACCTCGATTTCGATTCCCGCGAAGCCGAACGACTCGACTATTGCGTCAAGCTTTGCCTGGGCACTCGCATCCACATCGCCGTTGACGTCCTCCATCATGTCGCGAACCGTCGAGATCATCATCGCGATTCTCTCGCGGCTCGGGTCCTCTTCCAGCAGGCGATGGAGAATCGACAGCCGCTGCCCGATGACATCATGAATCTTCGAGCGCATCTTGACGAGGGCGTCCTTCGCCGCAATGCCCTCGATGCGGTCCATGAGCTTGCCGAGGGCCACCCGCTCGCTTTCGAGTTGCGCCTGGAGCGCCCGTTCCTCCGCCTGTATCATGCGCTCGTCAGTGACGTCTAGCCCGAGCAGTATCGTCTCGGCCTTTGCCGCATCGACGCTCATCGCAAACTGGTAGAAGCTGCCGGCAGGAGTCTCGACCACCCTCTTCGCTCCCCCGGCGAGGGACGGCTCGCCTTGCCGCGATTGCCGCCCCAGCCACTCCCCGGGTGCCGCCTCGATCTTCCCGATTATCTCGTCCACGGTGGAGAGGTCGACGCTCACGTCGATGGCGGCGAGCATCCTTCTCATGGCATCGTTCGCGAACCTGACACGGCAGCCGCGTCGGATAAAGGCGATTCCCTCGGGCATTCCCTGCATGGCGTCTATGGGCGCGCTTCGCGGAAGGAAGCGCTCGGCGGTGAGCACCCTGTACGCGATGGCAGAGCCGGTGCGAAAGACGAAGAATGCGGCGTCGAGGATGAGGTAGATGCCCATGTATCCTCCGAGCAGATCCATGACCGGCGGAGTCGCCGCCATCACGAAGGCAATCTCGAGGAGCATCACGGGCTTTTTCCGCCCGATGCAGATGACGGTCCCGAAGACGGCGATTGGCAGGTCAAGCCAGAATAACGGCTCCAGCGGAGGGCAGATCACCCAGAGCCCGAGCGTGACGGGATACCAGCCATGCCCGATGGAATTGGCCAACGCCCCCATGAGCCAGAGATGTGCGCACAGGAGCAACTCGTACGCGAGGTTCAGGGCGATGCCGTCGGCCCTGCGTCTGTTGAACAGCAGCCCGGCGCTGATGATCTGCGCGCAGGAGACCAGGAAGAAGATTGCGAGCAGGCAGAGTGTCTGGCTTTCGGTCAGGAGGTGCTCGAGGATCGTCATTCGGCCACCTCCTCCGCCTCGCGAGACTCCATGCGTATGGACAGGGCGAATCCGCGGGAATGGCACGACAGCTCGCACCTGGTCCGCGTCTGATCGAATGGCTCGCAAAGCTTCGCCGCAAGCGTGGCCAGTCCCGCGCTGGCATCCGGGACCGAGCCGGAATCGAAATCGCCGTCGCACTCGAATGCGATCTTCACCTCCGCATGGGCATCGTCGCAGCGACCCGTCGAGATGAGCAGCACCGGGTTCAGCTGGTCGCAGGCCATGAGCACCACGTTGTAGAGGCAATCGTAAAGCGCGGTGAGCGTGCTGTTCGTCACGACGATGGGTTCGTTGACGAAGGAAGCGCACTCGATTCCCGCGCCCCGCGCATCGCTTGCGAGCTCGTTGATGACCAGAGTCGCCTTCTCTCGGTCGAAATCCTCATCGCTTCTCTCGGCCAGGAGAAGCGAGCCCTTGCGCTTGCTGTAGGCGACGAGGAAGCGAAGCTTCAGGAGGCTCTTGCGGTTCTCCCGCTCGTCTGCGCCCGTCAGGGGATTGCTCAGTTCCTCCAAGATCGACTCGATGGTGGCAAACGTGCCCTCGAGCGATTTGCGCACCTCCTCGGCAAGCTCCATCTGGCTCTCGAGCAGGGCGTCCTTCTTCCTCAGCTCCAGCTCGCTTGCCAACAGCTTGTTTCCTCGTTCGAGCGCGCGGCGTTCCATCATGATCGCGCGCGTGCTTGCGTTTACTTCCGCCCTGTTCTCCCTGAAGATCACGCTTCCGCCCTTGATCCTCCATGCGATGAAGGCGTCATCGGGTCTTTCCGCAACGGTAAAGACCCTTCTCCTCGCCCTCTCCTCGGGGAGTTCCCCCATGAAGCGCCGCGCGCTTTCGGGCAGAGGAGCGGCCGAATCCGTCTCGTAGATGACGTCGAGGGAGCTGTCCAGCACCTTGACGTCATAGGGCAGGCGCCTGAACGCATTGCGATGATGCGCAAACGAGGGGAATATCCCGAAATCGAGGCAGAGCTCGAGCAGCAGGACGAAGAACAGGATGTAGGTCAGCGCGAAGTTGCTCTTGAAGATGGCCTCGACCCGCAGCACGTAGAGGACGGCATACGCGGCGATGAGGGCGGTGGTGACGAAGACGAGAGCGAGACTACCGCGAAGCCGGGCACGCGAGGCCCGGAGAATCGTGACGAAGAACCCCAGCACGAGAAGCGCTATCCAGACGACGATAACCTTGTAGCCAAAACCGTAGGTGTAGTTCGACGCCCAGTCCTCGTCGGCATAGTCGAAGATGAAGACCGCCTGGTGAAGCCCGTTCGTGAAAACCATGAGAACCAGAATCGCGCTGACGGCCAGTATGACGGAGGAAAGAAGCGTGAAGAGCCGGTGCGAAACGGCGCTTTCGTAGAGGGCGCAGATGGTTGCCATTGCAGGCGCCATAATCATGGGCAGATAGAAGTAGTACCAGCAAAACGCGATGAGCATCTGGTTCTCGTCGCTCGATGCGTATTTCAAGAGTACCAGGAGAAGCCAGCAGACGAACGACACCGCCACTGCCAACATGCAATTGCGCACGAACCGGCTCGTGCAGCGCATTTTGACCGTTATCGCCCAGAGGGTTATGAGGGGGCCCATCGCGAGCATAAGCCCCGATGTTCCGGATGAGGAGAAGGGCCGCGGAAGGGCGTTCGACGCGCACTCGCAAGTGAGGAGGCCTCCCAACGCGAGAAGGCATACGACGACGAGGACGGCGCATAGGCCGAAAACCGCGATTACGGCTCTTTTGCTCTTGTCGACGCCTTGCAGCATGCCGCTCCCTCACTTACCGACGAGGATGTCGGCGGTCGCCGATGGAAAGCCCCACGGGTGCCAACGGTGACCCTCGCGAGTGCCAACGGGAGCCCTTGTAGGTGCCAACGGGAATCCCCGCACCCGATTATCCATGCTGTCTCATTTTTCGGGTATACATAATGCCCTCATGTCTCAAATGAAGGCCCGACTTGCTCCCTCGTGTCCCATCCTAACTTCGTGTCTGGGACAAATGGACAGGTCCGATGTCCCAAGCATTTTGCGCACCGCTTCAAGACATGTCACGTTTTCGGAGTAATGGCACGTTGCATGTGCCAAATGCAAGCAAATTTGCCACATGAAGCCAAGTTTTGCGAGTTCTGGTACATCACGTGTGCCAGAACCCGCATTTCGTGCCAAGGCGCATCTAGCGGAAGATGAGGTACTTGCACGCGAAGAAGCCCCAGATGCCCTGGAGCGCCATGGTGATCAGCTTCACCAGCGTGGGGTCGATGCCGCACAACGGCGACAGAAGCGCGATCATCGCCGAGGAGAAGGCGAAGTTCCACAGGTACAGCAAGACGAAGAGCACCACGCTGCGGGCGAAGTTGCTGCTCGCACGGAAGGTGACGTTGCGGTTCATGAGGAAGTTGAACGTGGCGGACACCCCGACGGCGAGCGCGTTGGCCAACGTGGACAGCACTCCCAGCGCCTGCAACAGCGCGAACACGCCGAACTCGATGAAGGTCTGGGCCAGGGAGACGCCGTAGTAGCTGAAGACCTGGCGCAGCGCCTCGCGTGCCCCGCCTTTGGATTGTTGCTCGCCGTCTGACTTGGAGCCCTGCTCCATCGAATTCCCTTCTCGCTTGTTTCATACGCTGCTTCGCATTCCGTTGCTGCAAGAATGCCGCACTCACGCTAGCGCCTGCAACGCATACGGCCGGCAAGAAACGATAGCCGTCCTCGCCGGCCAGATAAATAGCGAGCCGCCTCAGGCAGCAGGTTCACGCTACGAGTGCATGTGTATGCCGCCATCGACCATGAATGACTGCCCGGTGAGGTAGCCGCTCTCGTCGCTGGCGAGGAAGACGATGAGCGGGGCGCAGTCCTCCTCCGTGGTGCCGATCCTGCCAAGCGGGCTCTTCGCCTCCAGGCTCTTCAGCGCCTCGGGTTGCGACTGGCGGAAGAAGTCGGTCGCGATGTTGGGGAGGAACACGTTGACGGTGATGCCCAGCTTGCCCCACTCGTGCGCGGCGGTACGCGTGATGGCGCGGATGGCTTCCTTCGCCATTCCGTACGCGCCGAAACCAGCATTGCCGTCGTAGCCGGCAGACGAAGCGGTGTTGATGATGCGCCCATGCCCGCTCTTCTTGAGGTAAGGCAGGCACTCCTTCATGAAGAGCAGCGTCGCGAGCGCGCCACTCTTGTACGCCGTCATGGCATAGTCGATGTCGATGTCCTCGATCTCGCGGTACGCCATGGACCCCTGGGCGCAATTGACCAGGATGTCCACGCCACCGAAAGCATTGACGCATTGCGCGACCACGTTCTTGATCTGGTCGGGATCGGTCACGTCGCACGCAACCGGGAGCACCGTCTCGCCCTCGGCAGCAAGCTCGGCCTGCAGGTCCTCGAGCTTCTCCATCCTACGTGCGCACGCGCAGACCTTCGCGCCATTCTCCGCGAGCACCTTCGCCAATCCGCGGCCAACTCCCGAGCTCGCTCCCGTGACGATTGCGACTTTGCCTTCGAGCTTCTTCATTGCGCCATTCCTTTCGTTGCGATGTTTGCATGCTCCCGGAAGGAGCTACCAGAGCGTACTCCCAAATTGTTTCCAAATCTATTTGGGACCAGTTTATTCCGTCAGCGCCCGAAGGAATACATGAAGGTTTACCGTCCACAAGGCGGAGCGCTCGGCGTTCGCCATCATTGTGGGGCGTCAAATTTACAATCTGGGTGTTGCCCGGGGTGCGTTCGAGCCTAGGAGCACCATTTGGCATGCGCATGGCGCGCCGCTCAAGACGCGACTCATGGGGATTCCCTGAAATGACCGCAGGATAAGGAGAAGACAGCGGTATAATCCCATCCCATGCGGGCGTCGCCAAATGGTAAGGCCCCAGCTTCCCAAGCTTGTATCACGGTGAAGCATTGCGAAACACGCGAAATACGCATTCGCTAAATCCCCAGTTCAGAGTACGCTTTTGCGAAACTTCTGAACGTCTTCGATTTCCTTCTCGATTTCTGCAACCCCGAATTTTCCAGTACGCTTCCAGTATTTGCGAAACATACGGCTCATTCGCACATTATTCGAATGGGCTGTCTGACCTCCACGACGTGGCTTATGCCACAGGAATGGAGGTGTACCATGACGTGCAAAACGATAGCGGTGGCAAACCAAAAAGGAGGGACAGGGAAGACCGCCACAACGCTCAGTCTCGGCATTGCCTTGGCAAAGCTCGATAAGCGCGTATTGTTGGTGGACACGGATCCCCAAGGCGATCTGACCAAATCGCTCGGCTGGGCAAATCCCGACTCTTTAGAGGTCACCGTCGCGAACCATATCCAGGCGGTGATCGAGGGTATAGACCTGCAGGCAGATGAGGGAATCCTCAGCCATAAAGAAGGCATCGACCTCATGCCTGCGAACATCGACTTTGCGAGCATGGAGATGAGCATCTTCATGGCGATGTCGCGGGAGCAGATTCTCAACATCTGGCTTTCCGGCATCAAGGATAACTACGATTATGTCCTCATAGACTGTGCGCCGACGCTGGGAATCTTGCCCGTGAATGCGTTCGTCACGTCAGATAGCGTGCTCATCCCGGTCTCGGCTGAGTTTCTGCCAGCATCCGCGATGACCGAGCTCCTGAAGACCATCAAGAGGGTCAAGCGGCAGATCAACCCCTCTCTTGAGGTCGAGGGGATACTGATCACGCTCTTCGACACTAGGAACAATCTTGCCCGCGAGGTGGAACAGACCATTCGCAGCCAATACGGCAATACCTATCGCGTATTCGAGTCCATCATCCCCCGAGCCGTATCGGCCGCAGAGACGCCTGCCGTCGGCGTAAGCATCTTCGCATACGACAAACGCGGCAAAGTCGCATCAGCCTTCACCAGTCTTGCCGATGAGGTGATCTGCAATGGCTAAGAAGAAAGTGAACATAAGCCTTCCGTCAGTGGACGAGCTCTTCACTTCGCAGGTCGAGCGGGACTCGAAGGGAAGCAGCGTCATCCAGCTACTGCCTGTTGCCTCGATCGTCCCATTCCCCAACCATCCCTTTGGCGTGCGCGACGACCAGGACATGGAACAGCTTATAGAGAGTATTCAGGAACACGGCATTCTGTCACCCCTGACCGTGCGTGTCGCAAGCGATGGAACGTTCGAACTCATAAGCGGCCACAAGAGAAAGCATGCGGCGGAAAAAATCGCCCACGGCAAGAGCGACTCGCGGCTGTTGGACGAGTAGGCGGAGTGCATCGAGGTCGAGCTCGCCACCGTGAACCGCAATGCGGAGCGCATCGTCTACGAAATCGCGAAGCTCCAGGACAAGATGATCGTCGAGGCCCGATGATGCCGATCCTGAAAGACATAGCGGGGCACGGGGGAACGGCTGGCATACGCCGATACCTTGAGAAGGGGAACCGGGCGCTCGCGCGGGACGTGATGAACCTCCCCATGGAGGAATGGGTCGGCGAAGCGCCTGGCGAGCATTCGATCATCGCGGAATGGGACGTCGAGATGGACAGGACGCGCGAAGCCTACGGGACGAACGCCCCCTGGCGCGGCCTGGATGCCAGGACGTTCGAGCACTTCGTCATCTCGCTCGATCCCGAAGATGGCATCGATTTGGATGCGTTGCGTCAGCTTTCCCGCGCCTGGGCGGAGAGGAGCTTCAGGTACTTCGAGGTGGCCATCGTCTACCACGACGACAACGAGAAGGGAATCCCGCATGCACACATCGTCGTCAACAACGCGAATCTCAAGACCGGCTACCGCTGCCACATAAGTAAGCCGGAGGCTCTTAACCAAGAACTTTAGGACATGGCGCGGGAGATGGGCTTGTCGGGTCTGTCCAACGTCATGCCGAAACGTGGCGGCAAGGAGCGGGAGTCTGAGCCGAGAAGCCGCCAGGCGATCTACTTCGGGCGCGCCGAGAGGGAGATCATGCGCTCGGGCGGCTACTCCTGGGTTGGCGACATCAGGGCGCGGGTCGCCCTTGCGAAGAACACCTCCAGAACCGAGGGCGAGTTCAGGGTTGCCCTTGCGAAGCTCGGCATCTCGGTTGAGGACAACTCCGAGAAGGCGCGCCGCGACGATTGGATATTCGCGCTGGCCGACGATCCGGCCAAGCGCGTGTCGGGCGAGCGTCTCGGCTTCACCTACGGGAAGCAGGTGCTGCGCAACCGCTTCGAGCGCCAAGGGTCATACATCCCCGAAGCCCGCACTGCCACTCAGATCCGCCAGAGGGCCGCAAATGCCGTTGCGCTGAACGACCTCGCCGACCTCTCAAAGCTCTCCGCCGTGCTGGAAACATGCGCGAAGTTCAACGTGAGAAACCTGGACGATTTCGAGCGGAGGCTCTCGACCCTGCAGCGTCGCAGAAACGAGGACAGCGAGGGCTACAGGAGGCTGGTCGAGGCGCGCTCGTACGCAACGGAGAAAGGCTTTATGCAGCGCGATGACGATAAGCCTGCTGTAGCAACAAGGATGCGCGGAAACCAGAGTTCCAGCCAGCGAGTCCGCAAACAGGAAGCTGAGCGCGCAAGGGCAAGGGAAAGGAGCGGCAGATGATCGTGAAGATCACCTACGACGACCAGCGGCTCGACGTGTTCGACACATCCACGTTCACGGCAGCCCTTCCCCTCGGCAAGGCCAACATGCTCACGAACTTCGAGGTCCGCTTCGATCGCTTGGGAGAGGGAGGGCTCTGGCTTGCCGCTCATAGCTACCAGGCAGTCGCCGATGCGGCTGGCGGCGTGGTCGAGGACGTTGACTTGCCGGAAGCCGGAACAGATCCTATTGGCCAAGAGGCGTATGACGGCACAGGGACGGAAAAAGCCGAGAGCACGCCCAGCGATGAAGCAACAGTCCAGGGTGAAGCAGCATATTCCCAGGGTTCTGCCGAGGATTCGCTACATCAAGGATCTGCGGTCGAGCCAAAAGGCAATTCCACAGCTCCGTCCCAAAGCGCCTCACAGAAGACATGGGTGGAGGAAACGGAGCGCGCCTGGGTCGTTGACAGAGAGACTTGGACTGAGAGCGTTCCCATCTATAGCACGGTTGAGGTCTCCATCTGCAACATCTGCGGAACCGACATCACCGGCAACACCTCCGCCCATGCGAAAGAGCATATGAAAGCCGGTGAAGGGTCAGGGCATCACAGTGAGGTGCGTCAGAAAATCACCGGCTACAACACGGTAAGCCATAAGGAAGAAGGTCATTGGGAGACCAAGGTTGTGGGCGGTCATTGGGAGTAGGGATTCAACGGGACACACCAAGAATCAGTTCGACGATACTAACGAACAGTACTATCGAGTCTAGATGACTGGATTTGTCCGTTTATCAGCCACAGTTGCTTAGATGTCTGCAGAGCATGAAACATATTCTGCCAGTAGGCGTCATTTCGCGTTGCGCATCTTTTATATTCAATAGGCTGCATGGATACCGTTAACCCACACAGCCTATTGACGCCCAATCTCTTTTACGTATTTATCTACGACCATTGAGTCTTTTGCGACGAACATAGAGCAGCAAAGAAGCCAGTCCTATAGCAGAAGCGCAAAAGAGAATCAGCGCAATACGCGCAGGCAAGCCTAAGTTGTCACTTGTTTCCGCCAAAAAGCCTAAAGAGCTAGCAGGCTTATCAGCGTCAGTGACGGAGCTCGCGTTATCTGTCTGACCTGAATTGGCTTCCTGGTTGCCTCCTGATAGCTCAGGTACATCCGAACCACCGTTATTCCCTTGGCCGCCGTTCATGCTTCCGCTATTGCCCTGATTGGTCCCGCCATTGTCTCCGCCTCCCTGCTCGCCGTCACCTGACGGATCGCGTCCTTCGTCGCTCACCTGCACGGCAAGGTTCAATCTCTCGCTGTATTCATCGAACGGCATGCTCGCCTTGTACGCCGCAATACGGTACTTCGTATTACTCGTCACCTCGATCGGCCCGGTGTAGACATGCCGTGTCCCGTTTGCATCGCAGGGGCAGGTATCATCAGTGGTGTAGTAGATCGTCGCGCCTTCGGTGGTGGTCGATAAAGTAAGCTTCGATCCCTTTACGACCGTCACGTTGTTCTCCTTCGGAGACAGCGCGCCGAAGGTGGCTTCACCGATGCTCGCCGTGGGGCGCGCGGGCTGCGCCGCATCCGAAGTAGTACGCACCACAAGCTCTTTAGAAAGCGATGTACCAGTTGCCGAAAGAGTGAGCGCTGTCATGCCAGGAAGGTCACCTTTCAGCGCAAATGACGTCTTCCCTTGAGAGTCCGTTATGCCCTCTGTGGCAGAAGAGCTCGAGGTGTCGGAAGTATCTGCAACACTCACGCCATCGATCGCTGCAATGCTGGGAGCGTTCACCCGCGCCGTCACTGGCTGGTTCGCGACGGGCGTCCCGTCCGCGTAGCGCACATATGCCACCACTTGCACAGGCTCGGTAGCATCGCTTTGCAAGACGATCGCATTCTCATAGTTCGCAACGAGCTGCGCTGGGCGCTTCTCAACGGTGAGCGTCTGCGACCACTTCCCGAACAGGTCGCCTAACGTGCGCCCCGTGTAGCTCTTCGCGCCTTTCAGCTCGACTGAAACCTCAGATCCCTCGGCCAGGGCCTCTTGCGGATAGATGCGCAGAACCTTCGAGAGCGCTCCTCCTCCATCGGCGTCGCTCGCATCTGTCGGATCGACCCATTCAAGACGGGCGCTCTCGCCATCCACGAGGGCGCTCGTTCCTGCTCCCTCATCGGCTTTCATGTATT
>OGRO01002260.1_pt1 | contig 15309 bp, 7 predicted proteins | sample 1553451 | NCBI WGS metagenome assembly OGRO01 (sample SAMEA2580021, study PRJEB22360) | human gut metagenome
TTGGACGGAAATACGGAAATTATAGGCTTATTTAGCGAGCAAAGAGATGGCGAAACCACCACCACGTGCTTCGTTAATCTTCAAAACATCCCCCTTCTTCACAGTCTTGTGGATGATCTGATAAGATTTAGGGTTCTTCTCGTAGTCAGCAGTCTTGCCGTCCTGATAGATAGCGCAAGCATACTTCTTGCCCTTATCCAGGAAGTCGAGCTTTACTACGGCTGTGCGGGCTGCATCAGTCTTACCACCTACAAACCAGTTGTCGGTTCCCTTTGCCTTGCGGGCTACGGTGATATACTTGGCTGGCTCTGCCTCCAGATACTTGGAGTCATCCCAGTCGCAAGCTACGTCGCGGATGAACTGGAAAGCATCATCATACTTCTCATAATGCTCTGGAAGATCGGCAGCCATCTGCAAAGGACTGTACATTACGAGATAGAGAGAAAGCTGACCACAAAGGGTGGTATGAACATAACTCTTATTGTTGCTCCACTCAGAAAGCTTGGTCTCGAAGATACCAGGAGTATAATCCATCGGACCACCCTGCAGACGGGTGAATGGCAACATCACGGTATGATAAGGCTTGCTGCCGCCAAATGCCTCATATTCTGTACCACGTGCACTCTCGTTGCCAACCAGGTTAGGCCAGGTGCGGCAGATACCTGTAGGACGGGTTGCCTCGTGGGCATTTACCATGATATGATGCTTGGCAGCGGTCTCGATGACACGCTGGTAGTGATTGTTCATCAACTGGCTATAGTGATACTCACCTCTTGGGATGATATCTCCCACATAACCGGTCTTCACGGCATCATAACCATATTTGTTCATCAGGTTGAAGGCATCTTCCAGGTGGCGCTCGTAGTTGAGAGCTGCAGAAGATGTCTCGTGGTGCATCATCAGCTTCACGCCCTTAGAGTGAGCATAGTCGTTGAGCATCTTGATATCGAAGTCTGGATATGGAGTCACGAAGTCGAAGACATCGAGTTTCTGGTGACCGAACCAGTCTTCCCAACCTTCGTTCCAGCCTTCTACCAATACTTCCTGCAAACCGTTCTTGGCTGCAAAGTCGATGTAGCGCTTCACTTCCTCGTTGGTTGCACCATGAGTACCGTTAGGCTTGCACTTGCTGTAATCAGTAACGCCGAGACGCACAGATGGCAGATCGTTGGTATAGCTCCAGGTCTTGGTGCCTACAATCATGTTCCACCATACACCGCAGTACTTGGTAGGATGAATCCAGGATGTATCCTTAATCTTGCAAGGCTCGTTGAGATTCAAAGTCAACTTGCATGAAAGCATATCACGGGCATCATCACTTACCATCACGGTACGCCAAGGGGTATTGAATGGTGTCTGTATGAATCCCTTTCTGCCCACGGCATCAGGAGTGAGCCAAGACTCGAAGGTCAATGTTTTCTCGTCCAGATTGAGGTGCATGGTAGGATAATCCAGACAGGCAGCCTCATGGATGTTGATGTAGAGTCCGTCCTTGGTCTTCATCTGGAGAGAGGTCTGAACACCGGTATCAGAGAAGACGGTGGTAGATGAATTGCTCTTGTAAGCTTCACGGTTTTTCGCAATAATTGGGCGAATGCCTGTCAATGGAGTAATGTTGTAATCATACTCCTGTGTATCATAATCACCAGGAATCCAGTAAGCGGTATGATCGCCTGCCATGGCAAACTGGGTATGCTCCTCCTGGATGACGAAATAATTCAGACTTTCCTGCTGTGGGAACTCATAGCGCAAGCCCATACCATAATCATATACACGGAAACGGATGGTGATGTTACGCTTAGAAGCAGCCTGGTTCAGGTTTACCTCCATCTCGTTGTAATGGTTGCGGATGGTAGCGGTCTCGCCCCATACCGGCTTCCAGGTTTCATCGAAAGTCGATGTCTTGCTGCCGGTTTCAGTAAAACCATCCATCAGGCTGGTTTCCTCCATGCCCTTAGAGGCATGTTTATCCTTAGCCAGTTCCAATCCTAAGTGGGATGGCTTACATACAGTCTTTCCCTTATAGCTCATCTCATAGGTAGGCTGTCCCTTTTCGGTCAAAGAGAATGTTACCGAGACGTTGCCGTTAGGCGACTTTACGGTCTGGGCTGCTGCCAACATAGGAAGCAAGAGGCCCATCACTAATACATTCAGTTTTTTCATACTGTTCAGTTGTTGTTTATTCTTTCTTTTGAATCTTCGTTAGTTTATCTCAATCATTATCTGTTTATTCTTAAGATAGTGCAAAGATACAAAAAACAAAAATACCCTCCACGTTTTGGGAGGGTATTTTTCTGCAAATGAGTGTGCAAACGTTTGCACTATATAATCATGTTAGTTAGACTCTTCCAGACTGCGAAATCATTTCGGTGATATTCTGCACGAAACGCTTGTCAGCAGCCAGATCCTCTATGTTGAGGTGCATGCGATAACGCCAGTAATGCTTAGGGTTAGCCGGAATATTGATACGCTCGGCATCGGCATCTGGCAGACGAAGAGCCTCATCGGTAGCCAACCAGTCCTGGATGCTCAATATGCAGAGCATGGATGGAGAGGTAAGATGGCGGCTGATGATGTCGCTAGCCAACCAGCCTGGGAGTGGATGAGGTGCTGATCCCTGACGGTAGAGCATCGTATTGTAATACTCCTGGGTACGCTGGATATTCTCATCCCACCACATGCGCAGAGTAGGCATATCGTGGCTCGAAATGGTACATACCGAGCGGTATGGGTTACGGCTCAGATGTCCGAACTTAACCGATGGATCCTTTGGCATGCTCTGGAGTTCCAGACTCAATATCTTCAACTCGTCCATTACCCAAGGCACACAGTCTGGCACCATACCGAGGTCTTCGGCACAAACCAGCATGCGGGTAGCCTGAACCAGCTTAGGCAACTTTTTCATCGCCTCCTGATACCAGAACTGGTTGTTGCGGCGATAGAAATAGTCGTTGTAAAGGCGGTTGAACGCAGCCTTGTCATTATCATAGAGCGACTCGTAGATAAAGTCGAGCTGGGCTGAGATACGTGGATGGAAGACGCCAGGGTTGGTATGATCGCGTACGAAGAGTACATCGCTGATCAGGGCATACAAGCCATCACGCAGCCAGAGTTCCTTCTCATTTGTTACGTCAGCAAAGAGAGCCTCTACCTTGCGCTGGGTATCTACCTCAGGCTTCATCTGATAACGCTCGTCATCCAGACGGTCGAGATACTTCTCCTTTACCTCGCCGGCACGCTCATGGAACACACGATCCAATACCCAATCGGTAATGAACGGACGGGTAAAACGGTCTTCCTGGAAGTGCAAACCATAACTTTCAATCTCTTCACGGCTCATGGCAAGCGCCGGTGCAAACTGTCCGAGCAATCCATGTACGCTATGTACCGGAATCTCCCAGATACGGAAGAAGCCCAATACGTGGTCGATGCGGTAAGCATCAAAGTATCTTGCCATATTCTGGAAACGGCGGTTCCACCACTGGCAGCCATCCTTCAGCATCTCAAACCAGTTATAGGTAGGGAATCCCCAGTTCTGACCATTGGCAGAGAAGTCATCAGGTGGAGCACCCGCCTGACCATTGAGGTTGAAGTATTTTGGTTCCATCCAAACATCGCAACCATTGCGGTTTACGCCGATTGGAATATCACCCTTCAAAATAACGCCCTTAGCCTTGGCATGCTCATGAGCCTCCTGCATCTGGCGGTCCAGTACGAACTGTACGAAATAGAAGAACGCCACGTTCTTGTAAGCAGCAGTCTTAGGGTCGGCAAGCGCCTTGCGCTCAGCCTCATTCCATACCTGATGATCTGGCCACTGGTTGAAATCAGCCGTACCATTCTTATCACGCAGGTATGAATATTGTGCGTAAGGAACCAGCCACAGTTCAGTATCCTGGAAGAAAGCCTTGTATCCGGCTGTCTTCATCATCTTTTCACCTTCCTGATTGAAGATTTGGCGCAAGTAATTTATCTTGAAATCATTTACTTTCTCGTAATCTATCTTATCCAGTGCGTTCAACTCAGCACGTGTCTTCTCAGCCTCAGCACGAGCCTTGGCATCCTTCAACTCAGGGAGAGCATGGAGGTCGGCATACTGCGGATGAATAGCGAAGACGCTGATGCAGCTGTATGGATAACTGTCGGTCCATGTATGGGTGATGGTGGTATCATTGATAGGAAGGAGCTGGAGCACTTTCTGACCGGTAGAAGCCACAAAATCAATCATGGTCTTCAGGTCACCGAAGTCACCAATACCGGCACTCTTACGGGTACGCAATGAGAATACAGGCACCTGCGTTCCGGCAAGTTTGCGGTTATACAGAGCGAAGAAAGCCTGGTCGAGTTCATAAGATACCAACTCACCTGCCTTCATCTCCGGCAAATCCACGGTTCTGTTCATGCTGGTTTCCCAGAGAAGATCATTCTTTGCATTTCTGAAAGCAACGAACTTAAACTCCAGATGGCTGCCCTCAAGATGAGTCGCATCAATATCAGCCACCCATTCATTATAAGTATGCTGAGTCATCGGAAGAATCTTCTGCACATCCCAGGCACCCAAAGCTTTATCAGCACCCAATACACCCAGGCGCTCACCATCGCGAAGCTGAGGAGCACGGACTATCAGACGCACAATCTTGCTGCCCATTTCCAGCTTCATCTCCTGTGGAGCCTGATGATTGATGCAATCGGTAAAGGCACTGCTGTAGAGGTAAGCATCCTCCGGCATAACCTTCCAGTGGTCGTAAAGGGTATAAACCGCAGCCTTCTTGGCATTTACATCGAGCTGATGCTTAATCATAAGCCATTCGGTCTTGACTGCTCTTCCTTCACGTTCTACACTATAATAATAGGTATACGATTTTTCTGGTGATTCAACACACCAGTCGCATGCCCATCTTTCACCATCTGTTGTCTCGAGAGGAAGTTTCAGTTCACCTTCCTCCGTCTGAATGTTTACGACGATCTGTTCGCCGAACATTGCTTTATATTCAATATTAAACTGTACTGTCATAAGACTCTTAAAGGCTCTTGAAAATGTTATAATTTATGTTTGATGCTACAAAGGTAAGAAAAAACGAGCGAAAAACGTATCTGAAATTTGCATATTTTTTCTCACAAATCGTGCAAACGTTTGCACTACCACTACTCTGTAGAAACAATAATTAATCGTTCATCTCATTTTATTCTGATTTCTTATCCTTGATGATACTCACAGACAGTGCACCCGCAATCAGCAGGATACCTGCCACAATCATCATATCGCTCTGATGAGAACCCACCAGACTCAAGACAATTCCACCGCAGATAGCAGCCACAATCTGAGGGATACAGATGGTTCCGTTAAACAGACCGAGATAAGCACCCATGTGACCATATCCCTGCAAAGCATTGGTAACAAAGGTGAAAGGCATCGCCAGCATGGCTGCCCAACCGGCACCAATCATCAGGAACGGAACAAACTGCAGATACTGGTCATGCAGGAAAGGTATCAGGGCAAAACCCACACCACCGATAACCAGACTGACAGCGTATGCCACCTTCGTATTCTTAAACTGAGGGAGAATCACAGCCCAGACTACACTACCTACAGCCTGTACGGCAAAGAGAATGCCCACCCAGTTGCCTGCCTCCTGGAATGCTTCAGAAGCAGGATCGGTCGTATTCCATACGGTTTCAGCGATGGCTCCCGTAGAATAATTCCAGAGATAAAGGAAACCAGCCCAGCAGAAGAACTGAACCAGTCCCACCTTCCAGAAGGTAGATGGCGCCTTGCGGAGCAAAGTAATCCAACCGGCCTTGTCTTCAGAAGCCTCAGCATTAGGATTCTTCACTCTTCCCTCTTCCCTCTTCGCTTCATTATACTCCGCATACTGCTGTGGATTCCACTCCTTCACCTTCATCGTGGTGTAGATAACACAGAGAATCAGGATAGCCGCACCGATATAGAACGACCAGATGACAGAATCAGGAACCACACCCTTCTCAGCATAATTCTTGATACCGAGGAAGGTAAAGAGGAATGGGAAGATATATCCGGCTACAGAACCGGCATTGCAGAGGAAACTCTGGATAGAGTAAGCCTTTGCCTTCTGTTTTTCATTTACCATATCGCCTACCAACATCTTGAACGGCTGCATCGCCATGTTGATGCTCGTATCGAGGAACATCAGCGCTATCAGTCCGAAGAGCATCGCACCGCTCACGGTCAGTCCGAGCGAACCGGCATTCGGGAGCAGGCACATTACCAGGACGGCAATCGTAGCACCCACAAAGAGATAAGGGATGCGGCGACCGAAGCGGCACCACGTCTTATCACTCAACGTGCCCACGATAGGCTGAGCCAGGATTCCCATCAGAGGAGGGAGAATCCAGAAATAACTCAAGTTGTGTGGGTCAGCACCCAACGTTGCAAAGATTCGGGAGATGTTGGCGCTCTGTAGGGCGTAGGCAATCTGTACTCCGAAAAATCCGAAGCTCAAGTTCCAGAGCTTCCAGAAACTTAAATCAGGTTTTTGTTTCATCGTTATATTGTTTTTATATTTTTATCTTGTTGTTCCTCTCACCACAAGTCGTGTTCTCACCACTCGCTTCTCCACCTCATCTCTAGGGATGGAGCCTTCCACCTGACCAATCAGGATATTGGCAGCTTCCTCGCCTACGGCTACACCTCGCTGCTCAACCGTAGTAAGCATCGGGTCGCACGCCTTGGCACGGTCACCATTGGTGAATCCGCAGATGCTGATTTCTTCAGGCACCTTGAATCCCATGCGCTTGGCGGTATAGAGGATACCGATTGCCGTATCATCATTGATGGCAAAGAAAGCATCCGGACGATCTTCCTCTATCAGAATATCCGGCGTTATTGCTTCGGCATTGGCACGGTCATCGCAGATCTTCACCCAGTCAGGGTTCTCCGTCAAGCCATGCTTTACCAGCGCATCATGATAACCGTTATATCGGTTCTTGGAGATTTCCAGATTCATCGGCGAGCCGTAGAAGGCAATCTTCTTACAGCCCGTATCAATCATGTGGGTAACGGCAGTAAAGGCACCCATATAGTCATCTACCACCACTCGCGAGCAGTTCACGCCCGTACATATTCTATCATAGAAGATGAGCGGCACCCCATTCTGCAGCAGTTTTTCGAAATGGTCATACTGCTTGGTATCCTTCGCCTGTGAAACGATGATGCCACAAACCTTGTTCTGATAGAAGTCTTCACAGATGGCCACCTCCTTATCGTAACGCTCGTTACTCTGCGCCACCATCACACGGTAACCTCTGGCTCTAGCCTCTTCCTCTATACCCGAAAGCACCGACATGAAGTAATAGTGTACCACCTGAGGCACAATAACTCCAATCACCTTCATCGGCTTCACCTTATTATGTCTTAAAGCTTCACCCAGGAAATTAGGAAAGAAGTTATGTTCACGCGCGTATTTCTGAATACGCTCCTTTTGGGCAGTACTGATACGAGAACTGTCCTTCAATGCCCGGCTCACTGTGGCAACACTTACGCCCAGATCGCGAGCAATATCTTTCATTGTTATTGTTTCTTTATAGTCCATTGCTATTAGTTGTGCTGCAAAATTACGAAATATCCTCAATATCAGTTCAAAGTTCTTGACTTAAATCAAGTAATTTCTGTGCAAACGTTTGCACAAAATAAATAACGGAATTAACACAAAAATAGTACAACATTAGAGAAAAGAACTTAATTTTGCACACAGAAACGACAAGTTTATGGGCAAGCGCCCCATTCCTACCTTAATGTAAGATGCCAGAAAGACCCCGAAAATAGCCTGAACGGCATTTTGAGTAGGAACGACAACAACTTAAGCCAAGAAGAAAAGAAGAAAAAGTAGATAAATAAATATAATTCATTAACTTAAAAATCAAGCAAATGATGAAGCAGGTAAAAATTAAATTGCCTCTCAGAGCGTTGACCCTAGCAAGCGGTCTGCTTCTGACGGTGAGTTCCTTTGCGCAGACAAATGCAGTTAAGGGACATGTGAAGGATGCTTCTGGTGAGCCTATCATGGGTGCTACCATTACAGTTAACGGTAAGGCAGTGGGCATTACCGATATGGATGGTAACTTCTCAGTTGATGCAGCGCCAGGTGCCAAGATTACATTCACCTATCTGGGTATGACACCGCAGACAGTGAAGGCATCTAGTAACATGAACATTACCTTGGAAGATGACTCAAAGGCTTTGAATGAAGTCGTTGTCATCGGTTATGGTGTAGCTAAGAAAAACGACTTGACAGGTTCCGTTACAGCTATCAAGCCAGACGAGAAGAACCATGGTATCATTACTTCTGCACAGGATATGATCCAGGGTAAGATTGCCGGTGTAAATGTCAACTCATCAACGGGTGCTCCTGGTGATGGTGCACAGATTCGTATCCGTGGTGGTGCTTCTCTTACTGCGAGCAACAACCCATTGATTGTTATCGATGGTATGCCTATGGATAACAATAATACAAAAGGTGTAAACAACCCTCTTTCTCTTGTCAATCCTAACGATATCGAGAGCTTCACCGTATTGAAGGATGCTTCAGCTACAGCCATCTATGGTTCCCGTGGTTCTAATGGTGTCATCATCATTACAACCAAGAAGGGTCGCAGCGGCCAGAAGCCACAGGTTTCTTACAATGGTACACTTTCGGTAAGTACTGTTGCCAAGAAGATGGATGTGATGAATGCTTCCGAATATACAGACTTCATCAAGAACTATTATGGTGAAGATTCTTCTGCCTACAAAGGTTTAGGCTGGAAGAAGTTCAATGAAGATGGAACTCCAGATTATTCTGCCGGCACATACGATACCGACTGGCAGGACGAGATTTACCGTGCAGCTGTCAGCCATGAGCATAATGTAAGTTTAACAGGTGGCATCAGCAAGAAATCATGGTCAATGCCTTATCGTGTCAGCGTTGGTTACACCGGTCAGGAAGGTATTCTGAAGGGTTCTGACTATAAGCGAGTTACTGCCGGTTTCAACATCAATCCATCATTGTTCGACAAGCACCTTAACATTAATGTCAACGGTAAGTATTCTTACTCAAAAACAAATCCAGGTGGACAGGATGCAGTAGGCGCAGCTGTCTCTATGGATCCTACTCGTCCTGTTAAGAGTAGTGATGAGAAATTCAAGAACTGGGGTGGCTATTGGCAGTGGGCATTACCTACTACCTCATATGACCCTACATTCCCATATAACCGCAACAACGATGCTCCAACAAACCCTGTAGAAAAAGTTGAAAACTACGATTTCTACAAGAGTGCGCATATTCTCTTGGGTAATGTAGAGGCAGACTATAAGATACATGGTTTCGAAGACCTTCATCTTCACGCCAACATAGCTGGAGAATATAGCACTGGTGGAGAGTACAACACCAACAATCCACAATCTACATACGGATTCTACTATGGTGGCAACAGCGAAAATAAGGAGAAGAAGTATAACGTTGTAGCTACTGCCTATGCTCAGTACACCAAGGACTTCAACAAGGCTAACCACTTCGACATCATGGCTGGTTACGAATATAGCCACATGAAATATTGGGGAGACCAGTGGAGCAAGTCTATGTATCCATCTACCTACGAAGGTAAGAATGATGCAGGCGAAGCTCTTGCAGGAACCGTGAAGTCTTACGATACAAGCAACTGGAAGGGACAGACTTACCTCGTGAGCTGGTATGGACGCGCCAACTATTCTTTGCTTGACCGTTATCTCCTTACATTCACTGCCCGTTATGATGGCTCAAGCCGCTTTGCAGACGGACATCGTTGGGGTTTCTTCCCATCAGCAGCCTTCGCATGGCGTATCAAAGACGAAAAATTCCTGAAAGATATTGATGCTATCAGCGACTTGAAACTCCGACTTGGTTGGGGTAAGACCGGTCAGCAGGATACAGGTAAAGAGTACTACACCGCTACCTATAAGAAGAGTACAAGTAATCACCACCTCTATCCAATCGGTGGTATTGCCAACAACCCAGGAATACTCTACCGTCCATTGGCATACAATGACGAATTGACTTGGGAGACGACTACTACATGGAACGTAGGTCTCGACTATGGTATGTTCGACCAGAGACTCACCATCAACCTTGATGGTTATATCCGCAAGACAACCGACTTGCTCAGCACAACAACCATCGCTGCAGGTCAGAACTTTGACAATGCTCTCTTGATGAATGCAGGTACATTGAAAAACAAGGGTTTTGAGGTAGCTATCACAGGTCGTCCTATCCAAACCAAGGACTGGTTTGTAGAATTGAGCGTCAACGCTGCTTACAACAAGAACGAGATTACCGAACTTGCAGGCGGTCGTGATTTGATGGAGGCAGGCATGCAGGTAGGTCAGAATCAGGCGATTACCTATCATAAGGTAGGAAAGCCAGCCAACTCATTCTTGGTTTACCAGCAGGTTTACGATGAGAGCGGACGTCCAATCATGGGTTGCTACGTAGATCGTAATGGCGATGGTACAATAGACGAGAACGACAGATACTTCTATAAGAATATCGTGGCTCCTTGGACAGGCGGTTTCAGCTTCAAGGTTGCATACAAGAACTGGGATCTCGGCAGTAATTTCCGTGCAAGCTTCGGAAACTATCTCTATAATGGATACGCAGAAGGTGCAATAAATACAAAAGAGGTATGTAGTGCAAAGGGATATTATAAAAATACCACAAAGGAGTTAGTAGCTCTTGGCTGGACTTCGTACAACTATCCTCTTACCGACTACTTCGTACAGAATGGCAGCTTCTTGAAGTGCGACAACATCACACTGGGCTATAACTTCAACAATCTGCTGAAGGGTGGCAACTACAAGGGCATCTCTGGCCGTATCTACGCCTCATGCTCTAACGTGTTTACTATCACCAAGTATAAAGGTATTGACCCTGAAGTAACATCAGGTAAGGACGACAACATCTATCCTCGTTGCCGCACATTCCTGCTCGGTCTGAACCTTAACTTCTAACAATTTAAAATAGATTTCGATATGAAACTCAATAAATTCAACATAATTGCCCCAGCAGCAGCTCTTCTGCTTTCAGCAAGCTTGAGCTCTTGCATGGATGACTTGAACAAGGGAAACATTGACCCTACTGTTGATGCCAATCCTAATATTACGGGCTTATACAGCAAGTGCTATGCTGGTCTTATCATGGAGGGTAATGACGGTAATGCCGATTTCTCTATCGATGACGCTGGTAAGTCAACCCTTCTACGCAACCTGTTCAACTTCAACGAGGTACCTACCGACGAAGCTGTCTGCTGGTGGTCGGATGGCGGTATCGCAGATGTTGCCTACAATAAGTTCGATCCGGGTAATGCTACTCTGAAGAATCTCTACTATCGTCTGATGTCAAACATCTCTTATGAGAACCATTTCTTAAGTCTCGATGCAGCAAAGGCTGATAAAACTAAGTATGCAGAGGTACGTGTACTCCGTGCCTATAGCTATTTCTTGATGCTCGACTTCTTTGGAGATCCGACATTCATTGACAAGATTTCGCCAGAAACACCACGTCAAGCACACTCTTACAATTCAAAGTTTGAGGAAGGCAAAACATATACTCGCGCAGAGCTTCTTCAATTAGGTCGTGAGTTCTTGTTCAACTGGGTAGAAAGCGAATTGCTTGCTGCAGAGCCAGACCTGTTGGAGGCAAAGCCAGAGACTGATACAGATCCAGACTATGGCCGCGTAGACAAAGGCACATGCTGGTTGCTCTTGAGCCGTCTGTACCTCAATGCCGGTACATACCTCAACAACGATGGTCAGAACAATCAATATTGGGATAAGGCTCTCGAATATGCCGAGAGGGTTATCAATTCAGACTATAAGCTCTTCGATGACAGCAAGATGTCTAATGAGGCTAAAGCTAATGGCTACAAGCCATACGACCTGCTCTTCATGGGCGACAATGGTTCAAATGGTGCAAGCTGCGAGGCTCTTCTGCCTTTGATGCAAGATGGTGACAAGACTCAGGGATACGGTGGCTCGATGTTCTTTGTTGCAGCTCTTTGGGATGCTACAATGCAGACTGTTACAGATAAGGATGCTGCCACTACTGCCAACACATGGTCAGGTATGCGTGTTCGTCCACAATTCGTAGAGAAGTTCTTTACCGATCCAAAAGTTGTGGTAAACAAGAAAGCTTCCGAAATCCGTGCTATGAACGTTGATGACCGTGCTATCCTTTGGGGTAAAGGCAACAGTGACGGCGATCGTACTTTAGAGATTGGTGCTAACGATAAGTTCGTCAAGGGTATTGCAACACCAAAATGGAATAACAACTATTCTAATGGTGGTACTCCTCACGACAGCTATAACGTAGATATAGACTTCTTCCTCTTCCGTGTAGCTGAGGCTTACCTCAATGCAGCTGAGGCTGAGATGCACCTCAATGGTGAAAGCTCGGCTAAGGCAAAGAAGTATATCGATGCTCTTCGCAACCGTGCCCACGCAGACGTACGTGCTTCTTATACTCTTAACGACGTGCTCGATGAGCGTGCCCGTGAGTTGTATTGCGAAGGTCTCCGCCGTACCGATTTGATCCGTTTCAATCAGTTTGGTGGCAGTCAGGCTACATACAATTGGGAACTTAAGGGTGGTAGTCCTAATGGTACAACCTTCGCCAAGACCTATAATGTATATCCTCTCCCATCTTCAGAGGTTCTTTCTAACAAGAACTTGACACAGATTGATGGATACAACGAGGTTCAAAACTAAAGTATAAAAGAATTATTAAAGAAAACGCAATATGAAGAATAAATATATAATTGGTGCTCTGCTTGTCGGCATCATCAGCTTATTCGCATCATGTTCGGATGACAACGACTCAAACCCAACGCTGATTCAGCCTAAAGAGTTTGTGTTGAACACTCCTGCATATGCCAATGCGACTATTGATTTGGAAAAATCTACTGGTCTTGAGCTTACATGGTCACAGCCTAAGTACACAGCAGACAATGCCCCAATCAACGCAACATACGAGGTGCAAGTATCTCCAACCAACAGCTTCACAGTTTCTACTGATGAAGCTGCTGCAGACGAGAGTGGAGAAAAGGTGCCAGACTACGCTGTTCTTAGCAACACCACACAGAAATGTAATATTTCTGCCTCTGCAGAAGAAATGGACAAGGCATTGGTAAAGATACTTAAATGGACAGAAGAGAATGTTCCTGCCGAGCAGGAGATGTACGTTCGTGTTAACGCTTACATCCTTGAGGGCACAAGCCGTCTGAATCCTGTCGCTTCAAACTCAGTAAAGCTCAACGTAAAGCCTTACTATATAGAACTGAAGGATGCTGTTCCAACAATGTGGTATCTTGTAGGTAACATGTTCGGCGCTAAGTGGGCAAACGACAAGAACATTGGAGTAGACGCACTTCCTATGTTCCTTAAGCCAAACTTCTCTTACGATAAGAAGACTGGTGCTGGTGAGATTGAATACACCAACTACTTCCTTACCGGTGATTACAACGACAAGGCCGAGTGCGACGGAGCTGGTTTCAAGATTCTGCCAGCAAGCTTCAACTGGGATTATAGTATGAACGCTGATGGCGCTACAAAGGGTACTATCGTCTACCGTAACGGTGGTAGCGACGGTGGTCACATCGTAGCTCCGGAAGCCGGTTACTACACCATCACTCTCAACACAGCTGACAATACAGCCAAGATGGAGAAGTACGAGGGTAATGTAACCAACTATGGTACTATCCAGATTGCAACCTCATTAGACGATTTCGCGAGCGACACTCCAATGCTTCCTTACAACACAGAGGGCGTTGAAAACCACGCTTGGTACTATGTGATGGAAGTTCCTGCCGGACAGACAGTAAGCTTCAAGTTCAAGATTGCTGGTTCTTGGGATACCAACTGGGGATATGGTGCAGCAGATGGCGCTATCAACATGTATGGTAAGTGCGAGGCTAATGGTCATAACATCGGCTTGGCAGAAGGCAAGTATGTCATCTCATTCAACGACATCACAGGTTCGTTCAGCATCGTTAAATTGTAAATCACTTAAAGTATAGACAATTATGATTAAGAAAATATTATTGGGAATGACCCTGCTGATGTCTATGGTATCTTGTACCGAGGACTACACAGATTGGGGTAACCCACAGAGCAATCCTAAGGAGGAAGCCGTATCATTCGGAAATGGTAGTGTAACTCCAGTTGATGTCATCAACTTGGCTGATGTTAAGACAGAGAAGGTAAAAGTGGCGAGCATTGTTGCTCCCACTTCTTCCAACGCTGCTTATACACCTAATTATAAGATTAACTTCGACGGTCAGTCATTCGACATTGATGCTGATGGCAACATGGCAACAGCTGAATTGACAAGCTATATCGTAGATAAGTGGGGAAAGCGTCCTACAGAGCGCGACATCGATGCTACTCTTGATGCATGGGTAAGCAATGGCTCAACAGCCGTGAAGATGACTACATCTGCAACATTCCAGGTTAAGGCTATTCCTGAGGCTCCAGTTATTGAAGATGGCTATTACCTCGTAGGCGATATGTTTAATGTCGAAGCCGTTGGTGATGCCCCAGCCGTTGACGGTTGGAATACTGTAAGTGCTAAGCAGGCATTCAAGCACAGCGATAAGGATGTATATGAAGATCCTGTTTTCACCATCACATTCGAGACAACCAAGGCTAATCAGTATTGGAAGATTATTCCTAAGAAGAACGTTGATGCCGGTAACTTCTGGGCTGCTGGCGTAGTAGGTCCTAAGGTTAACGGCGAAGACAGCATGACTGGTTCTTTGACAAATGGTGACGCTAAGGCTGGTAAGATAGCTAAGGCTGGTAAGTACAAGCTCACCCTCAACATGATGGACTACACTTATACCTTCGAGGAGGTTAATTACGATCCATTCATCTACTTCATCGGTAGTACTGATGGTTGGAAATCCAATGATCAGAAGCTTGCTCTCGTAGACGATGCAAAGGGCGTATACACTGGTTATGTTTATTTGGCCGATCCTAACGCTGCTGGCTTTGAGTTCAAGTTCCAGCGCGCGCAAGGAAACTGGGACACCGCTATTGGTGCAGGTACATTTGTAAGCTTTGGTGGAGCTGCTATCGGTGTCGACAATGGCAACATCGGCGTAAATGCAGGCAAAGGTGTTTACTACATGGATGTTAATCTTTCAGAAGGCACTATCACAGCCACTAAGGTTGAGACCATGGGTATGATTGGTGACTTCAACAATTGGGATGGCGACGCAGTCATGACTTGGAATGCTGAAGAGTATTGCTTCGAGGCAACAAAA
>OGRO01002274.1_pt1 | contig 15236 bp, 13 predicted proteins | sample 1553451 | NCBI WGS metagenome assembly OGRO01 (sample SAMEA2580021, study PRJEB22360) | human gut metagenome
ACGCGGCCCTTCGAAGTCCAGAACTCGAGCAGGTCGCCCACGGCGATGTCAGCGCTCGCGGCGAGCTTCACCTTGCCGGCTGAGTACCCCGTGACGCGCCCGACGGCAACACCGCGATTGTTGGGGCGCCTGTAGCCCATCATGTCGTTTCCACGCTCGCCGGCAAGATAGCCTTGCGTAAACCCACGGTTGAACGCCTCGGCCAGAGTATCCTTGGCATCGGGTTCGACCTCGTAGGAGGCGACATCCTCCCATGCGCGGTCGATGGCCTCGCGATAGATCGCCGTAACCGTCGAGACGTACTCAGGCGACTTCATGCGCCCCTCGATCTTGAGAGATGCGACATCGGCTTCGATGAGCCGGTCGATCATCTCGATACCGCAAAGGTCACGCGGGCTGAGCAGATATTGTCCCTCGTCCGCGAGCTTCCTGCCATCCGCGTCCACGAGCCTGTAGGGCAGACGACAGGGCTGGGCGCACAGACCGCGATTCGCGCTGCGTCCGCCGATGAGCGAGGAGAGCAGGCACTGACCCGACTGGCAGATGCACAGCGCGCCGTGGACGAACACCTCGAGGTCAACGCCGAGCTCGGCAAACTCGGCAACCTTTTCGATGGAAAGCTCGCGGGCAAGCGTGACACGCGAGCAACCCAGACGCGCGGCAAGCTCGATGCCGCGTTTGCCGCGCACGTTCATCTGCGTCGAGGCGTGCAGCTCGAGCTCGGGCAGCTCACGACGCAACACGGACATGAGGCCGACGTCCTGCACGATGGCGGCATCGATTCCCGCTTCGGCGGCATCCGTGACCATCGAAAGGACATCGTCCATCTCGCCGGGAAACACGAGGGTGTTGGCCGTGAGATAGACACAGGCGCCGCGCAGATGGGCGTCACGACACGCAGCACGCAGGTCGTCGATGTCGAAGTTGTCGGCATTACGACGCGCGTTGAACGAACCGGCACCCAGATAGATGGCATCGGCACCGGCGGCAAGCGCCGCCTCGAACGCCTCGCGATTTCCCGCGGGGGCGAGCAGTTCCGGCTTTCTCATCGCCTAGTCCGCCATCGCATGCGTATCGGCCGCGAGGCTCTCGCGTGCGTGCTCGAGCTGGACCCTGACTGCCTCGTGGCCAGTCGCGCCATAGGTCGTGCGTCGCTCGACGACCTTGTCGATGTCAACCGCCTCGAGCGCATCCGCGGCGAAGTGCCCGTCGGCTTCGGCTAGCTCTTCGGCGCTCAGGTCCTGCAAGGTCCTCCCCTGCTTCTCGCACTCGAGCACGAGCCTGCCCACGATGGCATGCGCCTCGCGGAACGGCACACCACATCCGACGAGATAATCGGCCAGGTCGGTGGCGGCCATGAAACCGCCGAGCGCCCCGGTGCGCATGGCATCCTCGTTGACTTTCAGGGTGCGGATCATGCCCGTCATCACGACGAGGGAGTTGCCGAGCGTGTCGACCGCGTCAAAGACGCCCTCCTTGTCCTCCTGCATGTCCTTGTTGTAGGCCAGGGGCAGACCCTTCATGGTCGTGAGCAGCGCCATGAGGTCGCCATACACGCGCCCGGTCTTTCCACGGATGAGCTCGGCGAAATCGGGATTCTTCTTCTGGGGCATGATCGACGAACCCGTCGAGTAGGCATCGGACAGGCGGATGAAGCCGAACTCGTTGCTCGACCAGTAGATGAGCTCCTCGCACAGACGCGACAGGTGCATCATGGCGACCGAGCAGGCGTAGGAGAGGTCGAGCAGGAAATCGCGGTCGCTCACGGCATCCATGCTGTTTTCGGCCACGGCGGCAAAACCGAGCTCGTCTGCCACGAAGTGCCGGTCGAGCGGATACGTCGTGCCGGCCAGCGCCGCACTGCCCAACGGCAGCACGTCGGCGGCGCGGTAAGCCGCGCGCAGGCGCTCGAAGTCACGCGCGAACATCCAATAGTACGCGAGCACGTGATGCGAGAAGAGCACGGGCTGGGCCTTCTGCATGTGCGTGTAGCCCGGCATGACGACGCCAAAGTTGTCCTGGGCGAGATCGAGCAGCGCGCCGCGCAGGTCGAGCACCTGGTGCGCGAGGCCGTCCGCGAGCTTCTTGGCATGATGACGCGTGTCGGTCGCGACCTGGTCGTTGCGACTGCGGCCCGTATGCAGACGACCACCTGCCGCGCCAATCGCCTCGGTCAAGTTGCGCTCGATGGACATGTGGATATCCTCGTCGTTTATGTCGAAATCGAAGTCGCCTTCCTCAATGCGCGCGGCGATGGCGTCAAGGCCAGCGCGAATATCCTCGGCATCCTCTTCCGAAATCACGCCCTGACGGGCGAGCATGAGCGCATGCGCCTTCGATCCCTCGATGTCGGACTCCCACATGCGCTGGTCAACGGGCAAAGAAGCGCCAAAGGCCTGCGTGAACTCGGTGGGCGAATCCTCGAAGCGCCCACCCCAGAGCGCCTCGTTCATATGCGTGCTTTCACTTGTCGATGATGTCTCGTGCATTGTGAACTCCATGCCGTCTATGTCGTGGTCAAACAGACAATATATCAAAAGATGCGGTGTTGACGGGCAACAGCCAATGATGTCCCGCCCGACCGTTGGCCCACGGAAAAAGGCTTTCACTTTACCGTACTAAAGTTATAATAGTGCGCCACTAGGCTTTATGGACGAGAGGTTTTCATGAATACAGGAGATTACGCAGTCATCATCGCCATCTTGATTTACTTCATGGTGGTGCTCATCATCGGCTTTTCCTACGCGAGGCGCGCTAACAAGTCCTCATCGGAGTATTTCCTGGGCGGCCGTAAGGTCGGTCCCTGGTTCACGGCCCTTTCAGCCGAGGCATCGGACATGTCGGGCTATCTGCTCATGGGCCTGCCGGGTCTCGCCTACTTCACCGGTGCCGCCGACGCAGGCTGGACATGCATCGGCCTGGCACTCGGCACCTACTTCAACTGGCTGCTCGTCGCCAAGCGCCTGCGTCGCTATTCCGAAAAGGCCAACGACTCGATCACCCTGCCCGGTTTCTATTCCAATCGCTTTCACGACACCAAAAACGTCGTGAGCACGGTTGCGGCCGTCATCATCCTCATCTTCTTCTGCGTCTACACGGGCAGTTGCTTCGTCACCTGCGGCAAGCTCTTTAACACGCTCTTTGGCATGGACTATACGGTCATGATGATCTTCGGCGCCATCATCGTGTTCCTCTACACGATGGTCGGCGGCTACCTCTCGGTCGTCGCGACCGACTTCGTGCAGGGCTGCCTCATGTTCTTTGCCCTGGCGGTCGTCGTCATCGGCTCCATCGCCATGGCGGGTGGCGTCGAGAACACCGCCGCGTTCCTCTCCGACATCCCCGGCTACCTCTCTATGGTGCAGACGGCCACGCCCGAGGTCGATGCCGACGGCGTGCAGTACATGATTGGTGGCGCTCCCATCTTTGGCATCCCGACGGAATACGGCCTGCTCACCATCATCTCGACCCTGAGCTGGGGTCTGGGCTACTTCGGCATGCCGCAGGTGCTCGTGCGCTTCATGGGCATCCGCAATGACAGCGAGATCAAGACCTCGCGTCGCATCGCCATCGTCTGGGTCGTCGTCTCGATGTTCTGCGCGATCATGATCGGCATCATCGGCCGCTATCTCTTCCCCGCCCAGTACCTCACCCAATCCGGCGCGGAGAGCATCTTCATCTTCCTGTCGCAAGTCATGCTCCCCGGTTTTCTCTGCGGCCTGGTCGTCTCGGGCATTCTTGCCGCTTCAATGTCGAGCGCCTCGTCGTATCTGCTTATCACGGGCTCGTCAGTCGCCGAGAACATCTTCCGCGGCGTCTTCAAGAAGGACGCCACCGATAACCAGGTGCTCATCGTGAGCCGCATCACGCTGGCCTGCGTCCTGCTCTTCGGCATTGCCGTTGCCTGGAGCGAGGATTCGATCATCTTCAACGTCGTCTCGTACGCCTGGGCCGGCCTGGGTGCCTCGTTCGGGCCGCTCACGCTCTTCAGCCTGTACTGGAAGCGCACGACCAAGTCAGGCGCCATCGCGGGCATGCTGACGGGCGCTGTCTCCGTCATCGTATGGCATAACCTCATCAAGCCGCTCGGTGGCGTCTTCGGCATCTACGAGCTGCTGCCGGCCTTCATCCTGAGCTGCCTGGCGATCCTGATCGTCTCGCTGCTGAGCAAGGAGCCCTCCGAGGCCATTCAGTACGAGTTCGACCACTACATGGACGAGGAGCTCGTCGACCGTCACCTGGACGCCGTACTCGAGGGCGGCATTCCGCTCAAGGGCGTCAACATGCCCGTCGACACGCCCATCCATCCCAACGAGGCCGAGGCGGTCGACGAAAAGGAGCCCGTCACCTTCAAGGAGAGTGTTGTTGCCGATGCCCATGGCGAGACGCTCACGCGCAGTGCAGAGGCCGAGGGCAAGAAGGTCGAGGAGACCATTACGATCGAGGAGAAGCCCGAGTAGGGCACTTCGTGGATATGACAGAGGGGGCTGGTCACCTTTCGTGACCAGCCCCCTCTTCTTTATTACGTACGGGAATCCCGCTCCTACACGACGCCGGGGCAGCCCTCGTCCTGACGATGCTTGGCCCACACGCGCGTGGACAGGCCAAAGAGGTCGATGAAGCCCTCGGCGCTGTCACGGTTGAAGGTGTCGGCGGAATCGTACGTGGCCAGGCCGTAATCATAGAGCGAGTACTTGCTGCGACGGCCGACCGTCACGCAACTGCCCTTGAGGAAGCGCAGGCGCACGTCACCGGTCACGAGCTGCTGCGTGGTCGCGCAGAAACCGTCAAGCGCCTCCTTGAGCGGCGAGAACCACAGGCCATCGTAGACGAGCTCGGCCCACTTCTGCTCGACGATGGGCTTGAAGTGCAGAAGCTCACGCTCCAGGCACAGGTCCTCGAGCGCCTTGTGCGCCTGGATAATGGAGAGCGCACCGGGCACTTCGTAGCACTCGCGGCTCTTCACGCCCACGAGACGGTTCTCGATCATGTCGACGCGACCAAACCCGTTGCGACCTGCGATCTCGTTCATCTTGAGGATGATGTCGTGGAAGCTCATCTTCTCGCCGTCCAGCGCGCAGGGCACGCCGGCCTCGAAGCTGATGACGACGTACTCGCCTTCGGCAGGCGCCTCGTAGCTCGACGTGGTCATCGTGTAGATGTCCTCGAGAGGCTCGCTCCACGGGTCCTCGAGCTCGCCACACTCGATGGCACGACCCCAGAGGTTGTCGTCGATGGAGTAGGGCGAGGCCTTGGTCGTGGGTACGGGAATGCCGTGGTTCTTGGCATACTCCATCTCGTCGTTACGCGTGTGCAGATTCCACTCGCGCACGGGAGCGAGCACCTTGATCTCGGGATCGAGGCTCTGGATGGCGACCTCGAAACGAACCTGGTCGTTTCCCTTGCCCGTGCACCCATGGGCGATGTACTTCGCACCGTACTTGTGCGCGATATCGACGAGGTTCTTGGAGATGACGGGGCGCGACAGCGCACTCACCATCGGATACTTATTCTCGTACATGCAGTTGGCGGCCAGCGCCTTGGTGAGGAAGTCGTTGACGTATTCCTCGCGCATGTCGATGGCCAACGCCTCGATGGCACCTACCTGCAGGGCCTTGTTCTTGACGAACTCGAGGTCCTGACGCTCCTGGCCCACGTCACCGGTCACGGCGATGACGTCGAGGCCCTTCTCCTCCATGAGCCACTTGATGCACACCGATGTGTCGAGTCCGCCGGAATACGCGAGAACGACCTTGTCCTTTTCCATTTCCATACATCCTTCCTTTCGAATCAGCCGAGTTTACTTCGCCTCGAGCAATTGGTTCACGTCATTTTGGAATCTTTCGCCCTGCGCGTCGTCAGCGCAGATGACGAGTATCGTGTCATCGCCCGCGATGCTACCGAGCACGCCCGACGTCTGCGACGCGTCCAGCGCCGCGGCCACGCTCGAGGCAGAGCCCGGGTCGCACAGGAGCAGCACCTGGTTTTGCGCTCGGCGTGTCTCGTGCACGGAACGGGTCACGGTCATGCGTAGCCGGTAGTCCTCGGGCAGCACGTAGATACCACTCGCGTCCTTCTCGAGACGCAAGTCGGCGATATCGCGCGAGATGGTCGCCTGCGTGACGTCGAAGCCATGCTCGGCAAGGCAGGCGACGAGATCGGACTGTGTGCGGATACGCTCGCTTCTGACGAGGTCGCGGATGGCATCTTGACGCCGCTTGCGTACGCCGGCCATGCTATTGCACCCCCATGACGAGCGAGAGGAGCGCCTTCTGGGCATGCAGTCGGTTCTCGGCCTCGTCAAAGACAACGGAACACGGGGCGTCGATGACCTCGTCGGTAACCTCCTCGCCGCGATGCGCGGGCAGGCAGTGCATGAAGAGCGCGTCATCTGCCGCTAGGTCCATGAGCCCGGCGTTCACCTGGAAGCCCTCGAATTCGGCAAGGCGCTTGTCATGTTCGGCCTCGTCACCCATCGAGGTCCAGGTGTCGGTAATGACCACGTCTGCACCGGAAACGGCCTCGCGCGGGTCGTTGAACAGCTCGATCGTGGCGCCGGTCATCGGCGCGACCTTCTCGCATTCGGCCACGACGACGGAGTTGGGTGCGTGAATGGCGGGGAAGCCCAACTTCACGTGCATGCCCGCCAGCACGCCCATTTCGAGATAGGTGTGCGCCATGTTGTTGCCGTCACCCACGTAGGCGATCGTGAGCCCGGCGAGCGCACCCTTGTGCTCGCGAATCGTCAGGGCGTCAGCGAGACCCTGGCAGGGATGAAACTCGTCGGTGAGCGCGTTGATGACGGGGACGCTCGCCCAACGGGCGACTTCCTCGACCTTTTCCTGCTCGAAGGTGCGCAGCACGATGGCATCCACGAATCGCTCGAGCACGAGTGTCGTGTCCTGGACGGTCTCGCCACGGCTGAACGCCGAATGGTCATCGCTCATGACGAGCGGATGCGCTCCCAGGCGGTAGGTGCCGATCTCGAAACTCGAGCGCGTGCGCAGGCTCGGCTTCTCCATGATGATGGCGACGGCCTTGCCCGTGCAGGGGGCATCGTGCACGCCGTCTCTCCAGGCGGCCTTCTGCCGGGCGGCCGTATCGAGCACGAGGACGAATTCCTCGGGCGTCAGATCGAGCAGCCGCAGGCAATCGCGACCGGCAAGCGTGTTCGTACTCATCGTGCAACCTCCTCGTAGATGGTCGGCAGCGCCTCGGCAAGCGCGTCTATATCCTCCTGTTCGATGATGAGCGGGGGCAGGAGGCGGATGATATCGGCGGCCGGGGCATTGAGCACGAAACCGTGCCGCAGGGCATTGAGCACCACCTGGTTTGCCAGCGGCTTGTCCAAGCTAATGCCACACATGAGGCCGCGGCCGCGCACGTCGGTTACGAAGGGAAGCTCGGCCAGGCGCTCGCGCAGGTACGACCCCATCTCGTTGACATGATCGAGAAAGCCCTCCTCGCACATAATCCTGGTCGTCGCGTCCGCCGCCGCGCAGGCGAGCGGGCCACCACCGAAGGTCGTGCCGTGCATACCCGGCTGCATGAGCGAGGCGAGCTCGGTCTTGGCTGCAAAACCACCCATGGGAATGCCATCTGCGATGCCCTTTGCCATCGTCACGATGTCGGGCTCGATACCGTATGCCTGGAAGGCGAAGTACGAGCCCGTACGGCAGAATCCCGTCTGGACCTCGTCAACGATGAGCAACATGTTGCGCTCGCGTGTCATCTCGCGGGCGGCCTGCAGGTATTCGAGCGTGCAGGGCCAGACGCCTGACTCACCCTGGACGCATTCGAGCATGAGCGCGCAGGGGCGCGTGCCATCGACCTCGCCGTCTAGCGCCTGCGCGAGTGCGTCGACGTCGTTGAGCGGCGTACGTCCAAAGCCGGCCGGAAGCGGGGCGAACGGGTCCTGCTTGTTATCCTGCGCCGTCGCGGCCAGAGTGGCGAGCGTCCTGCCGTGAAAGGATTTCTCGGCCGATATGATGCCGTGGGCACCGCCGAGGTTTTTGGCGCCCCACAGACGCGCGAGCTTGATTGCGCCCTCGTTTGCCTCGGCACCCGAGTTGGCGAAGAAAGTCTGCCAGACCCCGTCCGTGCCATGGGCAAGCATGTCCGAGATGCGCTCGGCAAGTTCGCCACGATGCTCGATGTAGAAGTAGTTGCTCACGTGCAGGAGCTTGTTCGCCTGCTCGGTGACGGCCTCGGTGACGCGCGTGTTGCAGTGCCCGACGCTCACGACGCCGATGCCCGAGAGGAAGTCGAGATACTCGTTTCCCTCGTCGTCGATGAGCCATTGCCCGGCTCCCGACACGAACTCGACCGGCTTGCGCGCAAAGGTGTGCATGACGTAGGTGTCATCGAGCTGCCGTGCCTTATCGAACTGCTTGCCCATTTCCCTACTCGCTCCTTCCTATGGTCTGGATCGACTGGTCGAGCTTACTCGCGAAGTTGCTCACCGGTGCCTCGACGAAGTCCGGATCCATCGAATCGTTTTGATGGCGCATGATGAGCGTGCCGACACCCGAATCAGTGAATATCTCGAGAACGAGCGAGTGGGCGACCGTACCGTTGATGATATGCGCCTTGCGCACGCCTGCCGAAAGTGCGGTCACGCAGGCGTTGATCTTGGGAATCATGCCACTCGACATCGTGCCCTCGTCGGCAAGGGCGGCCGCCTCGGAAAGCGCCATGCGCGAGATGAGCGTCGTCTTGTCGTCGAAATCCTTGTAGATGCCATCGACGTCGGTGATGAAGACGATCTTCTGCGCGCCGACGGCCGCTGCGACCTCTCCGGCGACCGTATCGGCGTTGATGTTGTAATCGCCATCGTCACCATACCCGACCGTCGCGATGACGGGAATGTAATCGGCGGCGAGAAGGTCCTCGATGAGACGCGTATTGATGGACTTGACCTTGCCCACGCGTCCGAGCTTGGAATCGAGAGGCTCGGCCTGACGACGCTCGGATGATCTTCGCGTCGGCGCCGTTGAGGCCGACGGCGACGGAGCCGTGCCTGTTGATGGCGCTCACGAGATCCTGGTTGACCTGACCGACGAGCGTCATCTTAACGACCTCCATGGTCTGGTCGTCAGTCACGCGCTGACCACCCTCGAAGTGCGTGGGTATGTCGAGGCGCTTGAGCATGGCGTTGATGTTGGGGCCGCCGCCATGCACGATGATGGGATTTGCACCCATGAGCTTGAGCATGATGATATCGTCGACCACCGCGTCGCGGAGCTCGCCGGCGACCATGGCCGCGCCACCGTATTTGATCACGACGGTCTTGCCCGTGATGTCCTCGATCCAGGGCAACGCATCGAGCAGGACCTGGGAGCGAAGCTGGTTGGGCAGCGCCTCAATGTTGGCAACAGCGACTTCGTCGTGCTTCTTGCGAAATTGCATGGTTTTCTCTTCTCCTCGTCCGACTAGCTCCGGTAATCGGCGTTGATGTGAATGTACTCGTGCGTGAGGTCGCAGGTCCACACGCGCGTCGCGGCATCGCCGTCCGTGCCAAGCGAGACCTCGATGACGATCTCGTCGGCCTCGAAGCGCCGCAGCGCCTCGTCCTCGTCGAAACCGCAGGGCAGGCCGGCACGCAAGACGGGCATGCCCATGATGTCGATGTCCACGGCATATTGATCGAAGCGCGCGCCGCTGCGGCCGAGCGCCGCGGCGATACGCCCCCAATTGCAATCGTGGCCCGCGATGGCCGTCTTGACGAGCGGCGAATTGGCGATGGTGCGCGCCGCCTTGTCAGCATCGGCTTCGCTAGCCGCATCGCGCACGTAGACAGTCACGAGCTTGGTCGCGCCCTCGCCGTCCGCGGCGATCTGGCGCGCAAGGTCCTCGCACACGATGCGTACTGCCTCGCCCAACACGACCGAGGCCGTATCGGCGTCGGCGACGGGAGCGCCCACGCCGCTCGAGAAGAAGAAGACGCTGTCATTGGTGGAAGTATCGGAATCGACGGTGACCTTGTTGAACGAGACGTCAACTGCCGTCTGCAGAATCGACCGCATGGTCTCGGGTGCCACTGGCATGTCCGTCGTGATGACGGCGAGCATCGTCGCCATATCCGGCTGTATCATGCCGGAGCCCTTGACCATGCCCCCAACCGCATACTCGTTTCCATCATGGGTAAAACGCAGCGCATGTTCCTTGGGATGCGTGTCCGTTGTCATGATGGCGCAAGCGGCATCATGTCCGCCGTCGGGCGAAAGGGATTCGACAAGCGCGGGAATACCCGTCTCGAAGGGAGCCCACGGCAACTCGACGCCAATGACGCCTGTCGAAGCGACGAGGACCTCGCCATCGGGAAGGCCCAGGGCCCGACATGCGGCCTGAGCCGACTTGCGCGCGATGGCCAGGCCAGGTTCGCCGGTCGCCGCATTGGCGTTACCGGAGTTGAGAAGCACAGCACGCGGCTCGTGATCCACGAGCAACTCGCGATCGAGCTGCACGGGGGCGGCGCAGAAGACGTTTCTCGTGAACATGCCGCAGGAAACCGTGTCGGGTCCGTCGGATACCACGAGCGCGGCATCGAGCCGCTTGGGATCCTTGCGAAAACCGGCATGCACGCCGGATGCCCTGAAACCCGCAGGCGTCGTGACACCGCCCTCGTCATAGGCGAATTCGATATCGACCATGGCTACACCACCGGGCAACTGTACGCGAGGCCGGCCGTCTCGTCGAACCCGCAGACGATGTTCGCGGCTTGGACGGCCTGACCCGCCGCGCCCTTGACCAGGTTGTCGATGGCGCAGCTCGCGACGAGCACCTTGCCATCGGATGCGAGATGCAGTCCCACCTGCGCACGATTCGAACCCTCGACCCAGGAAGTCTGGGGCATGGTGCCCACGGGGCATACGCTCACGAAGGGCTCGTCTGCATAGCGATCGACGTAGAGCGCGTGCACTTCGTCGATGGAGCACGGACGGTCAAGCGGAATGTAAACGGTCGAGAGCAGCCCGCGCACCATCGGGACGAGATGCGGCGTGAAGATGACCTCGACATCGGTTGCGGCGGCACGCGAAAGCGTCTGCGCGATTTCGGGCGTATGGCGATGTGGCAGGCCGTAGAGGCCAACCGATTCGTCGGCATTGCAGAAGTGCGTCTTGGGCGTCGCCTTGCGACCGGCTCCCGAAACGCCGGAGAGCGCGGCAATGGTGATGGGCCCCTCTCCCTTGAGGCCCGCTTCCATGACGGGAAGGGCCGCCAGGGCAGACGCCGTGGGATAGCAGCCCGGGCAGGCCACGACGGGCGGGGCGGTCTTGAGCTCGTCACGTGCGACCTCGGGCAAACCGTACACGGCCTGGGCAAGCAAGTCGACGCTCGTATGCTCGGCGTCATACCATGCTTCGTAGACCTCGGGATCGGCAAGTCGATAGTCTGCGGACAAGTCGATGACCTGAACGTCGGCAGCGACGAGCTCCGGCGTCATCGCGAGCGATGCCGTATGGGGCACGGCAAGAAACGCGACGTCCGACTTCTGGGCGATGAGCTTCGCGTCATGCGGCTCGAAGCACAAGTCGCAGATACCGGAAAGTGCCGGATACAGGTCGGCGATGCGCTCGCCCTCGTTGCCCGACGAGGTGATGCACGTCACCTCGAAGCCGGGATGTCCCAGCAAAATGCGTACCGCCTCGACCCCGGCGTATCCCGCCGCTCCTACGACTGCTGCTCTCTTCATCTGCTCCCCATCTTCGCGTGCGTAATCATACTCAGGCGCTATTGTGCACCGTTGTTCAGATAAATTCAATATTAATTTGGTTTTATGCAAAAATAATGAATTAATATATTATTTTATGCAATCTTGAACCGAGTAATCGCCACCTAGACAGCAGTCGCGACCTCGTTTGCGATGCGCACGGTATCACGCGCGATCATGAGCTCCTCGTTGGTGGGAATCACCAGGAGCTTGACCGGAGAGCGATCGTCGCTGATGATGCGCTCCTCGCCCATGACCTTGTTCGCCTCGTAATCGAGGATTATGCCGAGCGGCTCCATGCCGCCCAGGATCATACGGCGCATGCGCTCGGAGTTCTCGCCTACGCCACCCGAGAAGACGATTGCGTCGACGCCGCCCATCTCGGCCATGTACGAGCCGATCATCTTCTTGGCCGAATTCGCGAACATGTCATACGCCAGGGCGGCGCGCTTGAGGCCTGATTTGGTCGCCGCGTCGATATCGCGCATGTCGGCGGATATGCCGCTGATGCCGTAAAGCCCCGACTGGCGGTTGAGGATCGTGATGATCTCGTTGGGAGTGTAACCCTCCTGCTCCATGAGGTAGGTGACGATGGAGGGGTCGATATCGCCGCTGCGCGTGCCCATGACGATGCCGCCGAGGGGCGTGAAGCCCATCGACGTGTCGACCGACATGCCGTGGTCGACGGCGGTCACCGAACAGCCGCCGCCCAGATGGCAGGTGATGAGCTTGAGGTCGCTGGGACTCTCGCCCAGGAGCTCCGCGGCACGTTGCACGAGATAGCGGTGCGAAGTGCCATGCGCACCGTACTTCCTGATGCCAAACTGCTCGTAGAACTCGTATGGAATCGCGTACATGTACGCGCGCGGGGGCATGGTCTGGTGAAACGCCGTATCGAACACGCAGACATGGGGAACGTCGGGCATGATTTCACGGCAGGCGCGAATGCACTGGACGGCAGGCGGGTTATGCAGCGGCGCGAGCTCCGAGCAGAGCTCGATATCGGCAATGACCTGGTCATCCGCGAGGACGGACTCGCTGAACTTCTCCCCACCATGCACGATACGATGCCCGACCGCGCCAATCTGGTCCAGGCTCTCGATGCCGGAGTCCGGATCCTGAACGAGCACATCAAGGACCATCTTGACGGCAACGAGATGGTCTTCCATCGGCTCCTCGAAGACGCGCTTGTCGTTCTTGTTCCAGTGCTGGACAAAGGCGTCGGAATACCCGACCTTCTCGCACAGGCCACGCGTCACGAGCTCTTCGGTCTCCGAATCGATGATTTGGTACTTGAGAGACGAGCTACCCGCATTGATTACCAGAACGTACATCGATATCCTCTTCTGCCCTCACCACAAAATACGTAACTTGCATTTTCTCATATCATGATGGTGCCGTATACGGATGATGCCGCAAGCGGCCACAGAAGTGTCAAGCTGTCGAGAAGATCAGCTGAGGGTGGTGTCGATGCTGTCGTCGTTTTCAGGCTCGAGCTCGCCCATCAAGACGGTGACCTTTTGCTGTGCCTCGTTGAGACGCTTCTGAAGCGACGCGAGCAAGGCGACTCCCCGCTCGTAGCTCTGGATGCTCTGCTCGAGCTCGACCTGGTTGCTCTCGAGGGAGCGAACGATGGTCGCGAGCTCGTCCAGACCCTCCTTGAAGCTCAGGTCGTCAATCTGGGCCGGCGTCGTGGTTTCCTCAGACATGGGCTTCTCCTTCTACTGTGTTGACGGTGCAGGCGAGCTGCCCGTCTTGGACTTGAACCTGGATGGCATCACCAGCGGTGACATGTTCGACGCTGTCGATGACGGAGTGACCATTTGCGGCATACGTAATGGAATATCCACGGCTCAGGGTCTTGAGCGGCGAGAGCGCGTCGAGCTTTGCCGCAGACAACGCGAGCTCGCGCCCGAAGCCTTCGCATAGGCGTGGGCCGACGCCGATCAGGCGACCCTTGAGCAACTCCAGGACATGCGCGTCTGCGGAGAGGGCATCCGGGATCGCGCGCAGCAGACGCTCCTCCATGGCATCGAGTGTCTGGAAGTAAGAGCCGGTGAGGTAATGCGCGTCGTGCCAGAGCGGACGATCAAGCAGGCGTTCGAGACGAGCGCGATGCCCTTGCATGTAGGTATCGATAGAGCGATGCAACGCATCCCGGGCGTTCGAGAGCTTGCTCGAGAGCTCATCGGTGGAAAGCGCGATGGCCTCCGCCGCAGCCGTGGGCGTGGAACAACGACGATCTGACACCATGTCGCAAATCGAGTTGTCGGGCTCATGGCCAATGCCCGTCACCACCGGAATGGGAGATGCCGCGACGGCGCGCGCCAGGGACTCGTCGTTGAAGGGCATGAGGTCCTCGTAGGAACCGCCGCCGCGCACGAGCAGGATGACGTCCGGCGCGGGATTTGCCGCCCACGCGGATTCGAGGCCCCGAATGATGCGGGCCGGGGCATCTGCACCCTCGACGGGAACGCCGCAGATGAGGAGCTCGCCCAGCGGATAGCGGCGACGCAGGGTGCGGATGACGTCATGCACCGCCTTGCCACGCGGTGAGGTGACGACGGCGATGCGCTGCGGCAGGGCCGGGACGCGACGCTTGCGACTCGCGTCCATGAGGCCTTCGGCCTCGAGCTTGCGCGCGAGCTGGGCAACCTGCATGCGCAACTTGCCCTCGCCCGCCAACTGCATGGAGGCGACCGAAAACTGGAGGCGGCCCTTTGCCGGATAGCACGAGAAATTGCCCGTGAGCTCGACGAGCATGCCGGCCTGCAAGACGACCCCGCTCGCGTTATAGCGATCCCGCCACATGATGCAGGGCATGGAGCAACCGTCGTCATGCACGGAAAAGTACGCGGCCTTATAACCGGGCTTGTCGTTGAATTCGGAAACCTCGCCGATGACGGTAAGGCGAATTTTCTCGAGCCCGCGCTTTGCAGCGTTCATGGCCTGCGTCACGGTATATGCCGAGCCCTGCTCCAAATCTTGCATCATGCCTGCCTTTGCGTTGCCGATATCGACGCGACCATGATACGCGAGTGGTGTGACACGAAAACCAAGTGACTAGTCCCCGCGAACCATGCCGAGGAAATAGAGCAGCTGCAAGACGCTCGTGAGAGCCGCGGCGACGTAGGTGAGAGCAGCGGCCCTGAGAACCGTGCGCGATCCCACGGCGGTCGCATCACCCGGTATGGCAAGCGCCTGCGTCGATGCCGTGACGGCACCCGAGCTCGTGCCCGTGATGTAGGCAAGGGCACGACGCGAGGCGTTGAACTCGACGGGGAGCGTGACGATCTGGAAGAGCACGGCAAACGCGTAGAAGATGATGCCGAGCCAGAATAGCTGCATCATGTTGAGGAAGATGCCGATGAGCAGGAGGATGAGCCAGACGCTCGATCCGAAGTTCGCGATGGGGACGAGCGCCGAGCGCACCTTCATGGCCGCGTAGCCCCGGGCATGCTGTACCGCATGGCCGCATTCGTGGCAGGGGGGGGCCAACCCCCCCAAAGGGGGGCATGTCTTC
>OGRO01002282.1_pt1 | contig 15198 bp, 9 predicted proteins | sample 1553451 | NCBI WGS metagenome assembly OGRO01 (sample SAMEA2580021, study PRJEB22360) | human gut metagenome
AGCCGGACGTGCGCGGGCGGGGTCCTTGCTCGGAAACCCCGCCGTGAAATAGGGCGGGTTGCAGGCGCACAGATCAAAGCTGCCCTCCCCTTCGCGGAAGGTGCGCAGGTCGGTGCAGCAGGGGTTGATGTGGTCGATGTTCTGGGCCGTCAGCGCCTCGGAGAGCAGGGCGCTGGCTTCCGGCTGCAGCTCGATGGCTGCACAGGGGCCGCGGTGGCCCCGGTCGTGCCATTCCAGGCTGACGATGCCGCAGCCGGAACACAGGTCTGCCGCGCGCTGGAGCCGCTTTGGCTCGGCAAAGCGGGCCAGCAGCAAAGCGTCCGAGCCGAACCGGTGGACCGCAGAACAGTAGACTTCTGTTTTATTATACAAAATCTCGGTGGAATGTTCCATATCTGCAAGCTGCATCCTTTACCAAAATATCGGGGCCGAAAAGCCGGGAAAATTGTGCATGAAAGAAAAGCAGCAGACCCGCTTTTGACAGGTCTGCTGCTTTTGATGCGTTTTTACGGATCTCGCCGCGAAACTTATTCAGCGGTGATCGCACCAGTGGGGCAAGCGCCCTCGCAAGCGCCGCAATCGATGCAAGCGTCTGCGTTCACAACTGCAACGCCACCCTCAACGGTGACTGCACCAACGGGGCAAGCGCCCTCGCAAGCGCCGCAGCCAACACATGCGTCAGAAACCTTGTGTGCCATAATAAAACTCTCCTTTATTTCCCGTGCCAATGTTTAGGAGACGCCTGCCCTCGCACGGTACCAGCATGCCTCTCCGGAATTCTTCCTTGTCTGCATTCTAGCAAACCAAAAATGAAAAGGCAAGACTAACCGTGCCAACGAAAAGACGTTTTTTTGTTTTTTGTGGGGTTGCACAAAAGCAAAGGCTAACTTTGGGGGAAAATTGAGAGAGATTTTTAGCGAAAATCACGAAATACAGTTAGTTTTATGATACTAACCACCGTGATTTCCCACTGTTTTTCTGGGAATTATTTCTCTTTTTTGGGGCAGTTTCCACAGCCGGTGCGGCCATTGGCGTCGGCTGCGGCCACCACGGGGGCCGGGTTGCGCACACCGGAATAATCGTCGTCCGGGTCGGGGCGGCGGGGGGCGCGCTTGCCGCCGCTGACGTACTCGCAGACGCCTACTTTGTAGTACCGCGGGGTCAAAGCCTCGGTGCCGCAGCGCACCCGCAGGTAGCCGGACACCGGGTTCACTTCCAGAACGGTGCCCAGGCCGTCCGGGGTGCGCACGGTGCTGCCCACCATGGGCATGATGCTGTTCAGATACTCGTAGGCGCTCTCCTCATAGGCCAGGCAGCACATCAGGCGGCCGCAGGCACCGCTGATCTTGGTGGGGTTCAGCGAGAGGCCCTGCTCCTTGGCCATCTTGATGGAGACGGGCTGAAAGTCCTTGAGGAAGCGGGAGCAGCAGAACGGCTGGCCGCAGATGCCCAGGCCGCCGATCATCTTGCTCTCGTCGCGCACACCGATCTGGCGCAGCTCGATGCGGGTGTGGAAGATGCCGGCCAGGTCCTTGACCAGCTCGCGGAAGTCCACGCGGCCGTCGGCGGTGAAGTAAAACATGATCTTGGAGCGGTCGAGGGTATATTCGGCCTCCACCAGCTTCATTTCCAGGCCGTGGCGCGCGATGCACTCCTGGCAGGTGTGGTAGGCGCGCTTCTCGTCCTCGCGGTTCTGGCGCATCCGGCGCACGTCTACGCTGTCGGCCATCCGGGTGATGGGCTTGAGCGCCTTGGGCACGGCGGCGTCGGTCAGTTCCCGGACGCCCTGCACCACCTCGCCGCACTCGATGCCGCGGGCGGTCTCTACGATGACGTAGTCGCCGGTCTTGATCTCGGCCCCGGCAGGGTCGAAATAGTAGCTTTTTCCGTTTTCCTTGAAACGGACAGAGATCACTTGTTTCATAGTTGTCCTCGTTCTATTTTCTGAAACGCTCAGAGATCTGAGCCTGAAGAGCCATTCTTGAAACAGTATAACATACTTGAGTGCGATTTTCTATGAAAAATCAAATTCCTCTGCAACAATCCCGGCGGCTGAGCCGTATCTCTAGCGAAAACTGACTGAATTTTGCAAAAGATTCACCCTGCACCCTTGCAACCCCTCAGACCTTGTGTATAATAGGAATTATGTAAGACTGCCCTTTTGAGGGCGCTGGCCGTGGAGCGCACGGCGCAAGCAAAGAAACGGTAGGATAAAATGGAAAAATTCAGTGTCAAAAAACCGTTCACGGTGCTGGTGGCGGTCATCATGGTGCTGATGCTGGGCTTTGTGTCCATCAGCAACATGCAGACCAACCTTCTGCCCGACGTGAATACACCGTACCTGATGGTGGTCACGGTCTACCCCGGTGCAAGCCCGGAGCGTGTGGAGAGCGAAGTCTCCGACGTGATGCAGAACGCATTGGGCACCGTGGCGGGTGTGGAAAAAGTCACCGCCACCTCGGCGGAGAACTACAGCCTTCTGCTGATGCAATTCTCCGATGATACGGATATGAACAGCGCCATGGTCAAGGTGTCGAACAAGGTGGATCAGACCACGGCCAGCCTGCCGAGCAGCTGTCTGACCCCTTCGATCATCGAGTACAGCCTGAACATGAACGCCTTTATGACCGTGGCCGTCAGCCGCGAGGGTAGCGATGTGTATGACCTGTCGGAGTTCGTCAGCGACACCCTCGTGCCCTACGTGGAGCGCAAGGGCGGCGTTTCCAGCGTGTCCACCAACGGCCTGATCGAAAAGATGGTGCAGGTCCAGCTCAGCCAGGAGAAGATCGACGCCATCAACGAAAAGCTGCTGGAAGTGATCGACGTCCAGCTGGCCGATGCGCGCAAGCAGCTGGAGAGCGCCGAGGCCCAGATCGAAGCGGGCCGCAAGGAATACAACCGCCAGTTCAAGAATTACAGCAATACCGTTTCGGATACCATGATGCAGGAGATGAGCGGCCAGGTCGGCGACGCCATCGAGGTGGTGCGCAAACAGGCGCAGGCCCTTCTGGACAGCGTGAACCAGCTCATCGCGGTGGTGCAGGAGCCGGAGATCCAGCAGGCCCTGATCGATGTCCGCGACGGCCTGCAGCGGGTCATGGACAAGTTCAACGAGACGGGCATGAAGGACATCGACTCCCTCATCGAGATCGTGACCGAGCTGCGGGATATCACCGATAAGCTGACCGGTGCGCTGCAGCAGCTGCAGCAGCGCCTGAACACCGAGTCCGGCACGGAGGGCAGCACGGCGGCAGATCTGGCCGATGATCTGCAGGTGCAGCAGAGCCTGAACACGGTCTACAATACCCTGAACGACGTCATCAAGGCCATGGACGATGTGCCGGGCCTGACCAAGACCTTCTCGGACGCCATCGGCAACTTCTCGCAGCAGCAGATGCAGGCTTATATGAAGTTTACCGAGGCCCGCGAGATGCTGAACGAGTACGAAAAGCAGCTCGCAGAGGCAAAGCAGACCTACGCGGACGCTGAGGAAAAGGCGATGGCCAGCTCCGACGTCTCCAAGCTGCTGGACATCGACACGCTGGCACAGCTCATCTATGCCCAGAACTTCTCGATGCCCGCCGGTTACGTCAAGGATTCCAGCGGCAAGAGCTGGCTGCTGAAGGTCGGCGAGGAATACGACAGCATCGAGGATATCTCCGGCGCTCTGCTGCTCCATGTGGACGGCTTCGGGGATGTCCGCCTGTCGGACGTGGCCGACGTTGAGGTCATCGACAACGCCGAGGCCAGCTACACCCGCCTGAACGGCGAGCGCGCAGCCGTGCTGAAGATCTACAAGGGCGCCACCTCCAGCGCCAGCGAAGTGTCGGACAACTGCCTGTCCGCCTTCCAGGAGTTGGAAGCCCAGTACGACGGCCTGCATGTGGTCGTTCTGTCCAACCAGGGCAACTATATCACCATCATCGTCAAGAGCATCCTGAGCAGCATGGTCATCGGTGCGGCACTGGCCATCATCGTGCTGGCCATCTTCCTGCGGGATGTCAAGCCCACCCTCGTCGTCGGCTTCAGCATCCCGTTGTCGGTCCTGTTCGCCGTGGTGCTGATGTACTTCACCGGCATGGACCTGAACGTCATGACGCTGGCCGGCCTGTCGCTGGGCATCGGTATGCTGGTGGATAACTCCATCGTTGTCATCGAGAACATCTACCGTCTGCGCGGCCGTGGCGTCCCGGCGGCCCGCGCCGCCGTGCAGGGCGCAAAGCAGGTGGGCATGTCGGTCGTGGCGTCTACCCTGACGTCCGTCTGCGTCTTCCTGCCCGTCGTCTTCTCGTCGAGCATCGTCAAGAGCCTGATGCAGCCCATGTCCCTCTGCATCGGCTACTGCCTCATGGCCTCGCTCATCGTGGCCCTTACCGTCGTCCCGGCGGCTGCTTCCACCGTGCTGAAAAAGGCCGAGCCCAAGCAGCTGAAGTGGTTCGACAAGATCCAGGACAAGTACGCCAAGAGCCTGGAGTGGTGCTTCCGGCACCGCGCCCTGCCCCTGCTGGCGGCGGTGGTGCTGCTGGCCGTCGGCGGTTGGCGGGTCTTCTCCATGGGTGTGGAGCTGCTGCCCACCATCACCAGCAACGAGGCCATCGTGACCCTGAGCACCACCAAGGACCTCAGCAAGGAGGATTCCTACGCCATCGCCGGCAAGGCCGTGGAGGCTATGCTGGAGGTGGACCATGTAGAAGAAGTGGGCATCACCACCGACACCCGTGTGGCCGGGATGGACATCGGCCAGCTGGGCCTGCCCACCACCATCACCGACCTGCTGAACGCGGCCAACAGCTACGGCACCTATCAGGTCAACGTCATGCTGGATGAATCCCTCTCCTCTTCCGAGATCGAGACGGCCCGGCAGGCGCTCGAAGATGCCCTTTCCGGCATCGAGGACTGCACCGCCAAGGTCGAGATCAGCGGAATGCAGGAGCTGACCAGCCAGCTGGCCAGCGGCCTGAGCGTGAAGATCTACGGTGCTGATGCCGAGACCCTTTCCCAGCTGTCGGAGAAGGTCGTGGACATCGTCAACGATACCGAGGGCTTTGCCAATGCGACCAACGGTCTGGGCAGCGGCGACGCCACCATCAACCTGCACATCGACCGCGACAAGGTCCGCTCCTACGGCCTGACCGTGGCCCAGGTCTACCAGCAGATCGCTGCCAAGCTGACCACCACCACCACGGCCCAGACCCCCGTGACCGTGGACGGCAGCACTATGAGCGTCCAGATCAGCAACAATCTGGACCCCGTCACCAAGGAAAACATGATGGACATCACCTTTGAGACCACCGTCATGTCTGCCGACGGCACCACCAGCACCGGCACCTGCACCCTGGCCGACATGGCCACCTGGGACACCGGCAGTGCGCCGGACTCCATCACCAGCGAGGACCAGACCCAGTACGTCAGCGTCACGGCCGACACGCTGGACGGCTACAACACCACCGTGCAGGCCCGTGTTCTGGAAAAGAAGCTGAACGAGTTCGCCCTCTCCGATGAGATGCCGGAGGGCTGCTCCTTCTCGATGGGCGGCGAGTCCGACTCCGTCAATTTCATGGTCAACGAGATGGTGCAGTGGCTGTCCCTGGCTCTGCCCTTCGTTTATCTGGTCATGGTGGCCCAGTTCCAGAGCCTGCTCTCCCCCTTCATCGTCCTGTTCACCATTCCGCTGGCCTTCACCGGCGGCCTGCTGGGCATGCTCTTCACCGGCCAGCAGCTGACCATGATCTCCCTGATGGGCTTCATCGTCCTGATGGGCACCGTCGTCAACAACGGCATCGTCTTCGTGGACTACGCCAACCAGCTGCGTCTGGGCGGCATGGAGCGCCGTGCGGCCCTGATCGCCACCGGCAAGACCCGTATGCGCCCCATCCTGATGACCACCCTGACCACCGTGCTGGCCATGCTCCAGCTGGTGTTCAGCAACGATATGGCAAGCCAGCTCATGAGCGGCATGGCCATCGTCATTATCTGCGGCCTGAGCTATGCCACCCTGATGACCCTGTATATCGTGCCCATCCTGTACGATATCCTCTTCAGGAAGCCGCCGCTGAACGTCGATGTCGGCAGCGACGATGAGCTTGACGACATCCCCGACGATGCCGCCGAGTATATCGCCCAGTCCTCCTCCGCACAGCCGGAGGGCTGAACCTGAAGTTCCCCAGAGCCGTCCGCCGTTCCAGGCGGGCGGCTCTTTTGCTGCCTGCGGCTCGGCTGACCGGGGCATTCCCCTTCGGATCAGCCGGAGCGGGTCATTTTCACCAAAAAATATCTCGAAATATTGGCTGATAAACCTAAAAAGATGTCCACACAGAAGATGCAAATTGTGATATAATCATAATAATAAAGGATATAACCGAGAGTGTGGTATCCAAACATTTCGAAAAAGGAGGCGAAGCCCTATGGCACAGTTTCGCTCCAAGCCCTTTGGTGTGACCAGAGACGGCGAAAAGGTCAATGAATACATCATGTCGAATCCTGGCGGGCTGGCGGTCAGTGTGCTGAATTATGGCTGCGTGATCAAAAACATCTTTGTCCCCACAAAACAGGGTCCGGTGGATGTCGTGGTGGGCCACGATACCTTTGCCGACTACGAACAGGATTTCAACTCTTCCGGCAGCACCTGCTGCGGCGCCTTTGTGGGGCGGTACGCCAACCGCATCGAGAACGCGGAGTTCAGCGTGGGCGGCAGGAAATACCAGCTGGAGCCCAACAACGGCAGAAACCATCTGCACGGCACCTTCCCCAAAAAGATCTACGACGTCAAGGCCTTCGGCGATACCCTGCTGCTGGAGACCGAGAGCCCGGCGGGAGAGGACGGCTTCCCCGGCAACCTGAAAGTTTCGGTGCGGTACATCCTCACCGAGGACAATGCCCTGCGGATGGACTACCGCGTCTCGTCCGACGCCGACACCATCCTGAACCTGACCAACCACACCTATTTCAACCTCGACGGCGGCGGGGATGTGCTGAACCAGAAGCTGCGCCTCTATGCGTCCCGCTATCTGGAGGGCAACAACGAGACCTGCCCCACCGGCAACATCCTGCCGGTGGACAATACGCCCATGGACTTCCGGGCAGGCAAGATCATTGGCCGGGACATCGACACCGGCTTTTCCCAGACCACCATGGCGGGCGGCGGCTACGACCACTGCTTCGTCATCGACCGGGGCCGCGGGGCCAGCCAGAGCCTCTGCGCCTGGGCTTCCAGCGATCAGACCGGCATCAGCATGAAGGTCTACACCACCCAGCCCGGCGTCCAGCTCTACACGGCCAACTTCCTGCAGGACTGCCCTGCCCCCGGCAAGGGCGGCATCCCGATGCAGAAATACGGCGGCTTTGCGCTGGAGACCCAGCACTTCCCCTGCAGCCCCTCCCACCCGGAGTTCCCCTCCACGGTCCTGCGGGCCGGAAAAGTGTTCCGCGCCAACACGACCCTGCGGTTCTTCACCGGCAAACAGTGCGGGAAACTGTAACCAGCAGAGCGTCCGGCCTGCATAGAAGGCCCGACGCTCTGTTTTTCTCCTATTTGCACAAAGTGTGGCTTCTCTCCATGGGCAACATGCGAAAAATCATGCGTCATCAAAAAGTCGACAACCGTCAGGCAACAAAAATCCAGATGAATAGAAAGATGGATACTTGATTCTGCCCGCAAAACGCGGTATGCTTTAGGCAGATGGAGACGGGGAAACGCCCCGCTCACAATACGGTGAGAAGTGAGGTATTTTGCTATGGCAATTCTGGTTTCCGGCGGTGCCGGTTATATTGGCAGCCATACCTGCATCGAGCTGCTGAACGCAGGCTACGATGTGGTGGTGGCAGACAACTACTACAATGCTTCCCCTGTGGTGCTCGACCGCGTCAAGCAGATCACCGGGAAGGACTTCCGCTTCTACAATGCGGATATGACCAGACACGAGGACGTGGAGAAGATCTTCACCGAGTGCCCGGACATCGACGCCGTCATCCAGTTCGCCGCCTATAAGGCCGTCGGCGAGAGCGTCTCCAAGCCCATCGAATACTACTACAACAACCTGAACTGCACACTGGTCATCCTGGACGTGATGCGCCGCCACAACTGCCACAACTTCGTGTTCAGCTCTTCGGCCACCGTCTACGGCGACCCCGCCTCTGTGCCCATCACCGAGGATTTCCCCGTTGGTGCCACCACCAACCCCTACGGCACCACCAAGGCCTTCACCGAGCGCATCCTGACCGATGTCTGCAAGGCTGACCCGGAGCTGAACGTGGCCCTGCTGCGGTACTTCAACCCCATCGGTGCCCACAAGTCCGGCCTCATCGGCGAGGACCCCAACGGCATCCCCAATAACCTGATGCCCTACATCGCCAAGGTCGCCATCGGCAAGCTGGAAAAAGTTCACGTCTTCGGCAACGACTACCCCACCCCCGACGGCACCGGTGTGCGCGACTACATCCACGTCGTGGACCTGGCCCGCGGCCATGTCTGCGCCATCAAGAAGCTGGAGACCAAGTGCGGCCTCTTCATCTGCAACCTGGGCACCGGCCACGGCTACAGCGTGCTGGATGTCATCCATGCCTTCGAGAAGGCCTGCGGCAAAAAGATCCCCTATGTCATCGACCCGCGCCGCCCCGGCGACATCGCCGAGTGCTACGCCGACCCCTCCAAGGCCAAGCGGGAGCTGGGCTGGGAGGCTGAGTACGGCATCGAGGAGATGTGCGCCGACAGCTGGAACTGGCAGCAGAAGAACCCCGACGGCTACCACACCGTGAAGTAAAAAACCAACGAAAATGCAAGGCCCGCTTCGTCCGCTCCACACCGGATGAGGCGGGCTTTTTTTCACTGTCTGCCTTGACAATGCCGGGCAGTTAGCATATATTAAAATTGTTTCTATAAGCTAACAATCTGTCGAAACAGAAAGGCATTGGCCATGACATTAAAAGAACTGAAGATCGGCGAAAGTGCCGTTATTGACGCAGTGGGCGGGGCGGGAGCCCTGCGGCAGCATTTTCTGGACATGGGGCTGATCCCCGGCGAGAAGGTCACGCTGGTGAAGTTTGCACCCATGGGCGACCCCATGGAGCTGCAGATCCACGGCTATGAACTGACCCTGCGCCTGGACGACGCAGCGCAGATCGAGATCACCCCGGCAGCGGCTGCGCCTGCCGCTGCACCCGCCCGGCGGGAGAACAAGATGGTGGAGCATCCGGGTCTGGGCGAAGGCGGACGCTACCACACCAAACAGGGCGAGCATCCCCTGCCGGATGGCAAGACCCTGACCTTTGCGCTGGCGGGCAACCAGAACTGCGGCAAGACGACCCTGTTCAACCAGCTCACCGGTTCCAACCAGCATGTGGGCAACTTCCCCGGCGTCACGGTGGACCGGAAGAGCGGTGCCATCAAGGAGCACCCGGAAACGGAAGTCACCGACCTGCCCGGCATCTACTCGATGTCGCCCTATTCCAGTGAGGAGATCGTCACCCGCCAGTTCATCATCGGCGAAAAGCCGACCGGCATCATCAACATCGTGGACGCGACCAACATCGAGCGCAACCTGTACCTGACGATGCAGCTCATGGAGCTGGATACCCCCATGGTGCTGGCCCTGAACATGATGGACGAGGTGCGCGGCAACGGCGGCACCATCCGCATCAACCAGATGGAAGCCATGCTGGGCATCCCGGTGGTGCCCATCTCGGCGGCTAAGAACGAGGGTGTGGACGAACTGGTGGACCATGCGATCCATGTGGCCAAGTACCAGGAGCGTCCGGGCCGGCTCGACTTCTGCGGCGAGGAGGACCACGGCGGCGCGGTGCATCGCTGCATCCACGGTATCCTCCACCTCATCGAGGATCACGCCAGAGCGGCCGGCATCCCGGTGCGGTTCGCGGCCACCAAGCTGGTGGAGGGCGACGCCCGCATTGAGGAAGCCCTCAAGCTGGACCAGAACGAAAAAGAGATGATCGAACACATCATCGTGCAGATGGAGCAGGAGCGCGGGCTGGACCGTGCCGCCGCCATTGCGGATATGCGGTTCCACTTTATCCACCAGCTGGTGGATCAGACCGTGGTGAAGCCGCATCAGAGCAAGGAGCAGGTGCGCAGCAGCCGGATCGACCAGTTCCTGACCGGCAAATACACGGCAATCCCGGCCTTTGTGGGCATCATGGCGCTGGTGTTCTACCTCACCTTCGGCGTCATCGGCGCGGGTCTGCAGAACCTGCTGGAGATCGGGATTGAGAACCTGACCGTCTTTGTGGACGATGCCCTGACCTACTGGAACGTCAACGAGGCGGTCCACTCGCTGGTCATCGACGGCATCTTCACAGGCGTGGGCAGTGTGCTGAGCTTCCTGCCCATCATCGTGACCCTGTTCTTCTTCCTCTCGCTGCTGGAAGATACCGGCTACATGGCCCGCGTGGCCTTTGTGATGGATAAGCTGCTGCGCCGCATCGGCCTTTCTGGCCGCAGCATCGTGCCGATGCTCATTGGCTTCGGGTGCACGGTGCCGGGCGTCATGGCCAGCCGCACCCTGCCCTCCGAGCGGGACCGCAAGATGACCATCCTGCTGACCCCCTTCATGAGCTGCTCGGCCAAGCTCCCCATTTACAGCCTGTTTGCCGTGACCTTCTTCCCGGATCATGCGGCACTAGTCATGGTGGGGCTGTATTTCCTGGGCATTGCGGTGGGCATCCTGGCGGCATTTGCCCTCAAGGGGACCCTGTTCCGCGGTGAGGCGGTGCCGTTCGTTATGGAGCTGCCCAACTATCGCCTGCCCGGCCTGAAAAATGTGATGCAGCTGCTCTGGGAAAAGGCGCGGGATTTTCTGGAGCGCGCCTTCACCGTGATCTTCATGGCGACCATCGTCATCTGGTTCTTGCAGAACTTTGATCTGCAGCTCAGCCTGACCGCAGACCCGCAGGAAAGCATCCTGGCCTTTGTGGCCAGCGGCATCGCGCCCCTGTTTGCCCCGCTGGGCTTTGCGGACTGGCGGGTCTCCACGGCCCTCATCACCGGCTTCATGGCAAAGGAGAGCGTCGTTTCGACCCTGACCATCCTGTTCGGCTCGTCCGCTGCGCTGGGCGCGGCGCTGTCCCCGGCGGCAGCGGCCCCGCTGCTGGTGTTCTGCCTGCTCTACACCCCCTGCATTGCGGCGGTGGCCTCTGTCAAGCGGGAGCTGGGCGGCCGCTGGGCAGCCGTCATGGTCCTGAACCAGTGCGTGGTGGCATGGGTGGCAGCCTTCATCGTCCGGATGCTCGCGCTGGCGCTCGTGTAAAACATCTGTTCTTTATAATAAGAGCCTGTACCCGAAGCGATTTGGGCACAGGCTCTTTGTTTGTGTGAGGCTCTTGACAAGGCACAAAAATCGTGCTAAAATACTTCAAAAGTGAATGATTCAAAAATGGAGCGATAAAATGAGAGAGAAAAACCCCAGCATGGAATTTGCAAACAAGACGGCGCTGGCCTACAGCGCGGTCTGCAAGCCGCTGTGCCAGGAACTCGGCCTGCCCCAGACGGCGTTTGATATCCTGCTGTTCCTGGCCAACAACCCCACCTACAAAACGGCCAGCGACATCGTGGAGGTGCGCCACATCAAAGCGAACCTCGTCTCGGTGAATGTGGACAAGCTCGTGCACGAGGGCCTGCTGACCCGCTGCCCGGTGCCGAACGACCGCCGCAAGACCGAGCTGCTCTGCACCGAAAAGGCTCAGCCCATCATCCAGCGGGGCCGGGCGCTGCAGGAGGCTTTCTTTGACCGACTGCTGAACGGCATCGACGAAGCCCGGCTGAATGTGTTTTATGGGACCCTGGAACAGATGGGCCGGAACCTGGATGAAATTCTGAAAGGAGAACTGTAAGATGAATGTATTGTTTACGATCGTTGTGACCTTTTTTGCCGGGATGGGCGCAGGCCTGGGCACCGGCTTTGCCGGTCTGAGCGCCGCTGCGGTCATCAGCCCGATGCTCATCGCCTTTCTCGGCATGGACCCTTACATGGCCGTCGGCATCGCTCTCTCGTCGGACGTGCTGGCCAGTGCGGTGTCGGCCTATACCTACCATAAGAATAAGAATCTGGATATCAAGAACGGCCTCATCATGATGGCCAGCGTTCTGGTGTTCACGGTCGTGGGCAGCTACCTTGCCAGCCTGCTTCCGTCGGCCACTATGGGCAGCTTCTCGGTCTTCATGACCTTCCTGCTGGGCATCAAGTTCATCGTTCGCCCCGTCATGACCACCAAAGAGGCCATGCAGGGCGTCTCCGCAAAGAAGCGCGCCATCCAGTCCGTCGTGTGCGGTGTCTGCATCGGCCTGATCTGCGGCTTCGTGGGCGCTGGCGGCGGTATGATGATGCTCCTCATCCTGACCAGTGTGCTGGGCTATGAGCTGAAGACCGCCGTCGGCACCAGCGTTTTCATCATGACCTTTACCGCCCTGACCGGTGCCGTTTCTCACTTCGCCATCGGCGGAATGCCCGATCCCTTCGTTCTGGCGCTCTGCGTGGTGTTCACTCTCCTGTGGGCCCGCATTGCAGCCGTGTTTGCCAACAAGGCAGACCCCAAGACCCTGAACCGTGCCACCGGCATCGTTCTGGTCGTGCTGGGCATCGTGGTCATGGGCTTCAACTTCCTGACCAAGTAACGCAAAAGCCCCCCTTCGGAGCGGCAACTCGGAAGGGGGGCTTTTTTGTATGAATGGGATGCGATTCTGAAAAAATCAGGCGTCTTTTTCCTCAATGGTGGAGTGCTCAATGACCCAGTCGGCGGCGCGGCGGATGGCCTCATTGCGCTGAATCATCGGGATGTTCATACCGGCCTTGACCTCTTCGAGGGTCTTCTTGGTGCGGTCTGCACGCTCCTGCAGGTTCTTGTTGATCTCCTCATCGGTGGGGACGAGGTTCTCGTTCTGGGCGACCTGCAGCAGGGCCATCCGGGCGCGGGTGTTCTTCTCGGCGGCAGCGTGCACGTTGGCCGTGAAGGTCTCGCGGGTCTGGTGGATCTGGCTCAGGTAGCGGTCCAGGCTCATCCGCTGCATCTGGAGCTGCTGCTGGATGTTCTCCATCTCGTGCTGGTAGGTGCTCTCCACCAGAACACTGGGCAGCTCACCCTCAGCGGCGGCAGCCAGCTGGGTCAGGATCTGGTCCTTGGCACGGTTCAGGGCACTGGCGTGTTTGCCGTCGTACAGCTGCTTGCGGACCTGTTCCCGGAAGGCTTCCATGGTGTCCACCTTGCCGATCTTCTTGGCGAAATCGCTGTTCAGGGCGGGCAGCTGGCGGACGCAGACGTCGAGCAGCTTGATCTTGAAGACGACCGGCTTGCCTGCCAGATCCTTGGCGTGATAGCGTGCCGGGAAGGTCACGTTGATCTCAAACTCCTCGCCGCCCTTGTGGCCCAGGATGCCGTCCTCAAAGCCGGGGATCATCCGGCCGCTGCCCAGCTGCAAGGTCTGGTTCTGGGCGGTGCCGCCTGCAAAGGCCTTACCGTCCAGCAGACCCTCGTAGTCGATGTGCACGATGTTGCCCTTGACGGCCGGGCCTTTGTGGGGCACCAGCTCCGCCGCCGCGGCACGGCGGCGCTCCAGCACCGCGTCGATCTCCTTGTCGGTGACAGCCGGGGTGACGCACTCGGACTGGAAGCCGGTGGTCTGGGCCAGCTTGAGTTCCGGCTGCAGGGCGATGGTGGCGGTGGCCACAAAGCCCTCGTCCTTCTTGACGCTGACCAGATCGTAGCTGGGCTCATCCACGGCGTGGAAGCCGTGCTCCTGCATTGCAGCATCGTACAGTGCGGGAACGTCCCGGTCCATCAGATCGTTGATGGCGTCATACCAGAAGGTGTGCTCGCCGCGGTCGGCTTCGATCTGCGCACGGTCAGCCTCGCCCTTGGCAAAGCCCTTGATGGTGTAGGAAGCGCGGGTGCGCTCATACACCGCGTTGGATGCGGTCTCCAGCTCCTCAGCGGTCGCGCTGAAAGTCATTTTGCAGACACTCTTTTCGGGAGTTTCCACGCTTACCAGTTTCATAGAAATCGAACCTCCGTGTTGCCCCAAAAGGAGCGAATTCAAACATTAGTAAAGTTATTATAGCACAAGTGGGGCAAAAGCGGTATAATAAAAAAGAGAAAAAGTGCGAAGAGAACACTTTTGCCGGCCGGAACGGGCCGGAATGAGGGGCTTTTTGCAGGGAATACGAAAGGATGTGCATCGTATGCGCTTGTTTGACGTTCTGGGGCCGGTCATGATCGGGCCCTCTTCCAGCCACACGGCGGGTGCAGCCAAAATTGGATACACGGCACAAAAGCTGCTGGGCGATATCCCGGTGGATGCCGACATCGGTCTGTATGGCAGCTTTGCCACGACGGGCCGAGGCCACGGCACCGACCGTGCGCTGGTGGCAGGTCTGCTGGGCCTCCGCCCGGATGATCCTCGCCTGCCGGACAGCTTTGAGCTGGCCAGAGAGCAGGGCATGAAGTTCAGCATCCACCCGGTCGAGCTGCGCTCGGCCCACCCGAACACCGCTGTGCTGCGGCTGACGAGCCGGACCGGCCGGGTCCTTTCGATGAAAGCGGCCTCGGTGGGCGGCGGACGCATCCGCGTCACCGAGATCGACGGTGTGCCCGCCGATTTCGGCGGCGACAGCAACACCCTCATCATCCACAACGAGGATACCCCCGGCTGCATCGCGGAGGTCACGACCTCGCTGGCACTGCGGCGGATCAACATCGCGTCGATGCAGGTGTTCCGCGCCGGGACGGGCAGTTACGCTGTCATGGTGCTGGAATGCGATTCTCACATCCCCAACCCGCTGGAGCAGCAGCTTGCGCTGATGCCCGGCATCCTGAAAGTGACCTGCCTGAACGTAGACGAACCCGAAGAAAATGCGGAGGACTGAGCGATGGCTTTTTTATCCTGTGAAGAAATGCTGGCAGCAGCCCGCACCCAGAACATCTCGCTGGCAGAGGCGGTTTTGCGCAGCGACCTGGCGGAGAGCCGCCTGACCGAGGAGCAGAGCCGCCATGGGATGCGGCATCTGTGGCACGTCATGGAGGCCACCAGCCGGGATTACGACCCTGCCCAGCGCAGCCGCAGCGGCCTTTCCGGCGGCGACGCCGCCAAAGTGGAACAGGCGCATCGGGCAGGCCGGAGCTACGGCGGCGATTACCTGGCCGAGGTGACGGCCGAAGCGCTCAAGACCGCCGAGTGCAATGCCTGCATGAAGCGGA
>OGRO01002286.1_pt1 | contig 15175 bp, 8 predicted proteins | sample 1553451 | NCBI WGS metagenome assembly OGRO01 (sample SAMEA2580021, study PRJEB22360) | human gut metagenome
GAGCAACAATACATAGACCTTTTCTCCCAAACGGAGGCGATGATATGCCGGCATAGTGCCGAGGTGCTGAATGCGCCGCGTGCCGCTGCTTTTGCTGACTTTGAGCGCTTGGGCTTTCCCACCCGTAAGGAGGAGAAATACAAATATACGGATATCAGCAAGTTCTTTGAGCCGGATTATGGCTTGAACTTGAACCGGTTGGAAATTCCGGTGAATCCTTATGAAGTGTTCAAGTGCGATGTTCCCAATATGAGCACTGCTCTTTATTTTGTGGTGAACGATGCTTTTTATGGCAGGGCTTTGCCTAAGTCCCATCTGCCTGAAGGGGTTATCTTCGGCAGCCTGAAGGAGGTGGCCGAGAAACATCCCGATTTGGTGAAGAAATATTATGGCAAGTTGGCTGATACGGCAGAGGATGGGGTGACGGCGTTCAACACCGCTTTTGCACAAGACGGCGTTCTGTTTTATGTTCCTAAGAACGTGGTGGTAGAGAAACCTATTCAGCTGGTGAATATCCTGCGTGGTGACGTCAATTTTATGGTGAACCGCCGTGTGCTGATTATTCTGGAGGAGGGTGCACAAGCCCGCTTGTTGGTGTGTGACCATGCGATGGACGGCGTGAACTTCCTGGCAACGCAGGTGATAGAAATCTTTGCCGGTGAGAATGCCATTTTCGATTTTTATGAACTCGAAGAGACACACACCAGTACGGTACGTATCAGCAATATGTATGTAAGGCAGGAAGCCAATAGTAATGTATTGCTGAATGGTATGACCTTGCACAACGGAACTACACGGAATACAACCTGTGTGACGCTTGCCGGTGAACATGCGGAGCTGAATCTGTGCGGTATGGCCATTGCAGACAAGAATCAGCATGTGGACAATCATACGACAATCGACCATGCCGTGCCCAACTGTACCAGCAATGAGCTTTATAAGTATGTCCTTGACGAGCAGGCTGTAGGTGCCTTTGCCGGTCTGGTTTTAGTGCGCCCTGACGCACAGCACACCAGTTCGCAACAGACCAACCGCAATCTTTGTGCCACCCGAGATGCACATATGTACACCCAGCCTCAGCTGGAGATTTATGCAGATGACGTGAAGTGCAGTCACGGCGCTACGGTGGGGCAGCTCGATGAAAGCGCTCTCTTCTATATGCGGCAGCGTGGTATCCCGGTGCGCGAGGCGCGCCTGCTGCTGATGTTCGCTTTTGTCAACGAAGTTATCGACACCATCCGTTTGGATGCTTTGAAAGACCGTCTGCATCTGCTGGTAGAGAAGCGTTTCCGGGGGGAACTGAACAAATGCCAGGGGTGCGCCATCTGCAAGTGATAGCTTATAATTTCGATTCATTATGAACAACGATATAAATAAGAGTAGTATCTTGGCTCCCCTCCCTATGGGAGAGGGGCTGGGGGAGAGGCTTCGAGCTGATTTCCCTATCCTTTCCCGTGAGGTATATGGCAAGCCGTTGGTCTATCTGGACAACGGCGCGACTACGCAGAAACCTCGCCAGGTAGTAAATGCCATTACGGACGAATATTATTCGGTGAATGCCAATGTGCATCGCGGAGTGCACTTCCTGTCGCAGCAGGCTACAGAGCTGCACGAGGCCTCGCGTGAGACGGTGAGACGTTTCATCAATGCTCGCAGCACGAATGAGATTGTCTTCACCCGTGGTACGACGGAGAGTATCAACCTGCTTGTCTCCAGCTTTGGTGAGGAATTTATGCAGGAGGGGGATGAGGTGATTCTTTCTGTGATGGAACACCATAGCAACATTGTTCCCTGGCAGCTGCTTGCCGCCAAGCGTGGAATTACCATCAAGGTGATTCCGATGAATGACAAGGGCGAACTCTTATTGGACGAATATAGGCAGTTGTTCTCCGAACGTACCAGGATTGTCAGTGTGGCGCATGTTTCCAATGTGCTGGGTACGGTCAATCCCGTCAAGAAGATGATTGCTTTTGCCCATGAGCAGGGTGTTCCGGTGCTTGTGGACGGTGCCCAGTCCATTCCCCACATGCCGGTAGATGTGCAGGATCTGGATGCCGATTTCTTCGTTTTCTCCGCGCACAAGGTGTATGGTCCTACGGGGGTAGGGGTGCTTTATGGTAAAGAGGGGTGGCTGGATAGGATACCTCCCTATCAGGGCGGTGGAGAGATGATTCAGCATGTATCTTTTGAAAAGACTACCTTCAATGAATTGCCCTTCAAGTTTGAAGCCGGTACGCCGGATTATATCGGTACTACCGGACTTGCCAAAGCTTTGGACTACGTTTCGCTGGTTGGGATGGACAAGATTGCCGCCTATGAACACGAATTGACCCAGTATGCCATGCAACGGCTGAAAGAGATTCCCGGTATGCGTATCTTCGGCGAGGCAGAAGACAAGGGTAGTGTCATATCGTTTCTGGTAGGTGATATCCATCATTTTGATATGGGTACATTGCTCGACCGTCTTGGCATTGCCGTACGCACGGGACATCACTGTGCCCAACCATTGATGCAGCGTCTTGGCATCGAAGGAACAGTGCGTGCATCTTTCGGGCTTTACAATACCCGGGAGGAGATAGATGTGCTGGTGGCAGGTATAGTTCGTGTCAGCCGGATGTTCTGACCAAAGCAAAGCTTTGCAACCTTTCTTTCATTCCTTGCGTCTAATATGTCAACAACTAAAAAAATGAATTATGTTAGTAACAACAACCCCGACTATTGAGGGTGGACGTATCACCCGCTATTATGGCATCGTTTCCGGTGAAACGATTATCGGTGCCAATGTATTCCGCGATTTCTTTGCCAGCATCCGCGACGTGGTGGGTGGGCGAAGTGGCTCTTATGAAGAAGTGCTGCGCGAAGCTAAAGATATAGCCTTGCGCGAGATGCAAGAACATGCCCGTGCTATGGGTGCCAATGCCGTGATTGGTGTAGACTTGGACTATGAAACGGTAGGAGGCAGTGGCAGCATGTTGATGGTTACGGCATGCGGTACGGCTGTAACGGTGGAATAAGTTCGCTCTACTATATTACAACATAGGAAGATATAAGAAATGGCAACCCTGTGAATGGTTGCCATTTTCTTTATAAGGAGTATCTTTTATCGGTTATTTGTACCAATCCTTATAATCTGTTCCATTGGAATTGACCCAATCCATAAAATGTTCAAAGCTCTTGTCTATCGGATGGCTTTCAGGAGTATTGAAGCTTGTTGCTCCGCTTAAATGGATAGCAAAAGGATAATTGCCGTTGGCTATATAATAGCTTGTCGGTACAGAGGACAAATCCTCTTCGGTATGGAATGGAGCCATGTCTGCCTTTTCAGTAGGAGGATAGTTGACCAAATGCACTTCGATGCGTGATTCTTTCAATTCGTCATGTACCATGATGAATGGATTATAAGGGGGAATTCCAAGCGTTTCGTGTGATAGTGGAGTCTTGAAGGTGTTCTTTATCTTATATGTAGCGGTTTTTGTATTTCTCTCTGTTACATCGAGCGCACTTAGAAATACATTGACGGTAGCTTTGGAAAGGTCTGTATCCAGTCCTTGTCCGTTGAAACTTGTGGGGGCTTCCAATATTTCAGTTGACATATTGCTGCGTTCTGTATTCAGTTGGTAAGCGAAACCATTTTTGAAGGTGGCGCCGGACCAAAGCAACTCATAGGTATCTTCTGTAGAAAGAACCTGATTGTTGCTATTAAAATTCAATACGGACTGGTATCTTACAATGACATCATTCAAATCATAGTCACCCTTGTTGGGCCAGCAGTCTTCGAAAGCGACGATTCCTTTGTATTCCAGACTGTATTTCTTATCCTCATCACCACTGCCAGGCTTAAGATCAGGAATATCCGGATTGGTGATGGCTTCTATGGGATTAGACCATACATTGAACTGGCTATCGTTGTAATCCTCGTCTGTCCAGTCCTCGAATGATAACACAATAAAATCATCGATACGGAATGCGGCTGTATGTGTACGGTTGTCTTCATTCAGCTCTGTAGTAGAGTAGAAGGGGGTACTGTTTCCGCCATAGAAACTGTCGTTCAATAGGAACCATCCGATTTTTACTCCATTGGGAAACACGGTACCTTGGTCCACTCCGTTGGAGTCTATGTAGTGAAGCTTTACACTTTCACCGCCTTTTAGTCCGGAAGCTCTTTTATTGTAATAATCATCCATCAGAGTATTTGGGAAAACAATACATTTGGGAGCTTTTTTGATTTCACTTAAAGATGCACCTGTCTTGTAGCAATAATAACCGAAGGCACTTGCTGCACCGCTGCCCCCTCCAATCATCCGGACATACACTTCTGCATCACGTCCTTGCGGGTCATTGATTTCGAAATCTATACTTTGCCGGTATTGTTCCGGGCATGTGCCTCCTTCTGTCAAGGTCTTGTTGATAATTGTCAATACATCACCGGGAATTGTGATTTTGTTGTCTGTGTCTAAATAATGAGGATATCCTTTGGAGCTCCATGTTCCTAATACATGGTATCCTTTGGGTGCCTGCCATCCCTCCGCCCGTGTTTGCGGATTATCATCGGTGGAATCCCATTTGATGTCGGCAGTAATGGCATCTCCTGCAATAACTGTTTTGAAGAGGGTGGGGACCCCTATATAAGAAGTATAGATATATGCTTCGTCTCCATAATCCGAACTGATGATTTCCTTGCCGTTATATGCACCGTTGCCGTCCGTCATGCGTCTGATGACCGGTTTCAAGTCTGTGCGTTTCATTATCTGACCGTTTTTGTCGATGGTGAACGGGTTTTCAAGATAGATTTCAAAAAGTACTTTATAACCTTCGGGGACATCGTACTTTACATTGACTTGGATGGAAGATGTTGTGGAAAAATCAAAAGAGTTGGGAGTCTTTTCATCGTCTTTCCCATTATTGGGATTGTAGACGTCGCGTTCGCATCCCATGAATAGGAATGCCATCATAATGCTGCATAATGTACAAACCATCATTTTGCATGTAAGCTTAGAGCTGATAAGTTTCATAATCCCTTTGTATTTAGCTTGTTAATCCGTTACAAAGGTATTATAAAACTTGTAATATTTATCTATTTCATGCTCTATTTTTTTCATTAAATACAAAAAAACAAGAAAAAGGGCTGCCTATTTGCTTATTTCGTTTCAAATCAATACTTTTAGGCTTTCGTTCAACCTTTTAATACGAATCATGCTATGGACCAATTACTTTTCTGGCTGGTTCCGGCCGCTTCCGTTCTGGCACTTTGCTTTGCCTGGTATTTCCACCATGAAATGATGAAAGAGAGTGAGGGTACTCCTCAGATGATTAAGATTGCTGCTGCTGTGCGCAAAGGTGCCATGTCCTACCTTCGCCAACAATACAAGATTGTGGGTTGGGTGTTTCTGGGACTGGTTATCCTTTTCTCTGTTATGGCATACGGATTCGGGGTGCAGAACTCCTGGGTGCCGATTGCTTTCCTTACCGGAGGATTCTTTTCCGGACTTTCCGGCTTTTTGGGTATGAAGACGGCCACCTACGCATCGGCTCGCACTGCCAATGCGGCACGCACATCGCTGAATGCCGGACTACGCGTGGCTTTCCGTAGCGGTGCGGTGATGGGACTGGTAGTGGTTGGCCTTGGCTTGCTTGATATATCTTTCTGGTATCTGTTGTTGAATGCAGTGATTCCTGCTGATGCGCTGACACCTACTCATAAACTCTGTGTGATTACTACTACCATGCTGACTTTCGGTATGGGCGCTTCCACGCAGGCATTGTTTGCACGCGTAGGTGGCGGTATCTATGGCAGTGCGCCCGATGTAGGTGCCGCCTTTGGGGGAAGGGGGGAAGCCGGTATTCCCGAAGACGACCCGCGTAATCCTGCCACGATTGCGGATAATGTAGGCGACAATGTAGGCGACGTGGCAGGTATGGGGGCTGATTTGTACGAAAGTTATTGCGGTTCTATCCTTGCTACGGCTGCCCTCGGTGCTGCGGCTTTTATCCACTCGGGTGATACGCTGATGCAGTTCAAGGCCGTAATCGCCCCGATGCTGATTGCAGCCGTCGGAATATTGCTTTCCATTATCGGTATCTTCTCCGTGCGTACCAAAGAGAATGCGAAGATGAAGGACTTGCTGAACTCACTGGCTTTCGGTACTAATCTCAGCTCTATTTTGATAGTTGTCGCCACTTTCTTTATCCTGTGGCTGCTGAAGTTGGACAACTGGCTGTGGATTTCCTGCTCCGTGATAGTGGGTTTGATAGTAGGTATCATCATCGGGCGGTCTACGGAGTACTATACTTCCCAATCCTACCGTCCTACCCAAAAGCTGAGTGAAAGCGGAAAGACCGGTCCGGCGACAGTCATAATTTCCGGTATAGGCTTGGGAATGCTTTCTACGGCTATTCCGGTGATTGCCGTGGTGATAGGTATCATTGCTTCTTATCTCTTTGCTTCGGGCTTCGACTTCTCTAATGTGGGTCTGGGGCTCTATGGTATTGGCATTGCCGCAGTAGGTATGCTTTCTACATTGGGCATCACGCTTGCTACAGATGCTTACGGACCGATAGCCGACAACGCGGGTGGCAATGCGGAGATGTCCGGTCTGGGTGAGGAGGTGCGCAAGCGTACCGATGCGCTCGACTCCTTGGGCAACACTACAGCCGCTACGGGCAAAGGCTTTGCCATCGGTTCCGCCGCTTTGACGGGATTGGCTTTGCTGGCCTCTTATGTCGAGGAAATCCGTATCGGGCTGACCCGCCTCGGGACTACCGAACTGTCGCTTCCTCATGGCGATGCCGTGGCTCTTCAAGATGCCACTTTCTTCGACTTTATGCATCACTACGATGTGACGCTGATGAATCCGAAAGTTCTTTCCGGTATGTTTCTGGGCTCGATGATGGCATTTCTTTTCTGTGGATTGACGATGAATGCGGTAGGGCGTGCAGCGGCCCATATGGTAGACGAAGTGCGCCGCCAGTTCCGCGAAATCAAGGGAATCCTTACGGGAGAAACGGAGCCTGATTATGAGCGTTGTGTGGCAATCTCGACGAAAGGGGCGCAACGCGAGATGGTGATTCCGTCACTGATAGCTATCATTGCTCCGATTGCGACGGGACTTATTTTCGGTGTTCCCGGTGTGCTCGGCCTGCTGATTGGCGGATTGAGCAGTGGTTTCGTGCTTGCCATCTTCATGGCAAATGCCGGTGGTGCATGGGATAATGCCAAAAAGTATGTGGAAGAAGGCAACTTTGGCGGCAAAGGCAGTGAAGTCCACAAGGCTACAGTCGTGGGTGACACCGTAGGAGACCCGTTCAAGGACACATCCGGTCCGAGCTTGAATATCCTAATCAAGCTGATGAGCATGGTAGCCATTGTGATGGCAGGGCTTACGGTTGCGTGGAGTCTGTTCTAGAAAGAGTTTTTCCCGTATCCCACCAAAGGCGGGTGGCGCCGTTATCTGCGCCACCCAGTTTTTCCGTGAGGGTGGCGTATTGTGCCGGGTCGGCAGTGGCGGCGTCCGTCGAGAACGGAAGGCGGCGGATCATGATATCCGTATCAATCACTTTTCCGGTGTTGTTTTGGACCTTGAAAAGTTTGGGGTATCCGGTACGGCGTTGCTCAGCCCATGCCTCATAACTTTCGGGCCAGCATGCCAGCCACTTCTGGGTAATAATCTTTTCGAGTTTCGTCTCTATGTCTGCATCTTCTTCCCATTTGGGGGATATGGTAATCAAGGCTTTCATGTCCTTGCCTACCTTGCCGCCCGAGACTACATCTTTATAATCGGCAGGGGTTTTGTCGCTTTCCAGATATTCGGAGGCACCAGCACAGTCCCACTGTGTAAATGAAGTACTTACCCCGTATTCATAGCATGTGCGGGGATTCTCTTTGGTATAGCCACGGAGGGCTGCTTCGGCCCTGAGCAGCCAGACTTCTGCCGCACTCATCAATACGGCTCCGGTCTTTTCGCCGATGGTACTTGTGTTGAGGGAAGAGCAAAAACTGTAAATGTTGGCGTCACCGTCTTTCATGGGTAACCCGATGGGAATGCCTAACAACTGTTTTTGATAACCTTCGAGAAGGGCGGTGTTATACCATTTCTTGCCACGCGGGTCCTCATAACCGTTGACAATGGATTCCATCGAGGCATTCATGTAGACTTCACCCCAACCGGCAACGGCACACAAAGGATTGATATAGTTCTTGCCCATTACAGCGATGGTTTCCCTTCCAGTACACCTTGATTGTCATTCAGTGCTTTGGTTGCTTGGTCTTTGGCAAGTGTTGCATCTACATTGGAGATGCGCATGGCAAGGCGCAAACGTAGTGAGTTGGCAAACTTTAACCACTCCTTCAAGGTCTTGCCGTTGGTCAGCATATCATACTCTTTGAATTTGTTGTTGTCACCGCCCTCGTCCAGGTATTCCCTTATCAATTGCTGCCCTTCGTCCAGGTCTGCAAAGAAGCGTGTATAGGCTTCTTGCTGTCCGTAAACCCGGGGTGTCTCACCCAGTTGATGGTAGACCAGCGGACCGTATGTATCGGCAATGCGGTGCATCAGTTCCACTTTCAAAATTTCGGTAATGCCGAGGTAGCCTTTCAAGTTGTCATTGCCATAAAAGTTCTTTTCTGCCTTCTGCACCTCCGTGTAGACATATCCGTAAGTACATTGCCATGCGGCATTGGTCCAGCCTGAGTTCAGGTTGTAGCAGGCGTTGGATTTCATGAATTTAGGAATAGGGTCCATGAAGTAGCCGGAGAACATGTCATGGTTCAGGGATTGTGTCATCTGCCATACCCAATTTAAGCCAACAGAACCTATATTGAAGTAGATACCCGACTGTATGGGTTCGAATGGAGCAGTTAGGTTCTGGAAATCTATTTCCTTTTTGTCGTCCGAGAAACCTCCCTTGATTTCGTTGTCGTTCTCAAAACCGCCGGTGCAAGCTGCAAGCAGCAATATGCTATGGCAGAAAAGGAATATGATGCACTTGTTTTTCATAAGGTATTCATTTTAAAAGGTTAATCTTAGGTTAAAGCCGATATTCCGGGTAGTAGGCATGCCAAACACGTCTACTCCTTGATTGTTGTTGCCTACGGACATTACTGCATCGGGGTCGAACGGTGCTTCCTTCTTTAAGAAACACAAGTTGCGCGCTGCCAATGATACGTCGATTCCCTTTATGAATCTACTGTTTTCCAGTATCGTTTTCGGGAAAGAATAGCTCAGTGATACTTCACGGAGTCTGATGCAGGTTGCGTCGTACATATAATATTCGGAGATGGCATTTCTGCCGCCTACTGCGCTGTAAAATGCTCTCGGGTCGTTGAACTTCTGTCCCTGGTATTCTACATATCCCCGGGTGCGGGCATCTTCGGTGACTTTGGTCACGCCGTTGGCATCCAACTCAGACTGTGTCAGTGACATGACTTCGCCGCCAAAGCGGAAATCTATCAGGAAATAGAGCTCCAGGTCCTTGTAGGTAAGTGTGTTGCTCCATCCCATGGTGAAGTCTGGATTGGCATTCCCAAGCAAATCCTTGTTTCCGGTATTTCCCAAAGGCCTTTTGCTGGTTTCATCAACCATGATGCTGCCATCCTCGTTACGGCGGAAAGCATTTCCATAAATATCCCCCAGGCTGCCTCCTTCTTTGACACGCATCTGATAGCCTGCGTTGAAACCTTCTTCGTAGTAGGAAAATTCCGGATAGTCAGGATGCAGGGTCACTACTTTGTTCTTGTTGGCGGACATGTTGATGAGACTCTTCCACGAAAAGTTTCTGTATAGTAGCGGAGTGGCGTCTACCGTCAGCTCAAAACCCTGGTTACGTATTTTTCCGGCATTGACATACCGGTATTTATAGGTGGAGCCCGTAGGATTGTCCATTCTCAACAACTGGTTCTTGGTATTGGTCTGATACCAAGTGAAGTCTATCCCGAAGCGGTGATGGAAGAAGCGCCATTCTGTACCGAATTCGATGGAGCTGCTGATTTCCGGTTTTAGGTCACCGCGCTGTTCTACGGTATTTACATTGATACTGCCGCCTACCATGATGATGTCTACCGGATTGGTGATTCCTATCGGGAGGTCATTACCGACTTCCGCCCATGAAGCGCGCACTTTTGCAAAACTTATCCATTTGGGCAGGGAGCAGGTTTTGTTAAGAATCCAGGTAGCTCCTATGGAGGGATAGAAGAATCCGGTATTCTTGCTGTCTGTGTGGGCTAATGTGGATGACCAGTCGTTACGTGCGGTAATGTCCAAGTATAGTAGTCCTTTCCAGCCCCACTGCATGGTGGCAAATACTGATTGGAGCGTGCGTTTGCTGTCGATGCTCTGATTTACGGCTGCTTTGGAGTCCATCACTACATTGGGGACGGTAAATACATTCGGTTTGTAGAGGGAAGCAAGCCTTGAGTCTATTGTCAGTGAATTGACTTTACTCATGTTGATGCTGGCTCCCAGTGCCGTATTGAGGGAAAAGTCATCAAATTCCTTGTTGAACAAGACCATTGCGTCACCGTAGACTTGGATTTCCTGGCTGTCCGACCAGATGTAACGTCCGTTTTCCTTGTCCTCGTATTTGCCGGCGATGTTGGGAGCTGTAGTGGCATACATCTTATTGTCGAATTTATCACTGATATAATCCACATTACCCCGTACCTGCAGGTTGAAGTAGTCCGTAATGTGCAGATTGGCTCTGGCCGATGCCACAGCGCGATAACGCTTGTAGCCACTGAGCACGCGTTTTTTCAGCCAGTAGGGATTCTGTCCCCATTCACTGACGGTACCATCTCCATTCTTTTCAATCCAGTTTTGTGTCATCATATTGCGGTCGGCATTCCACGTTTCAAAGTTTTCTCTGTAAGTGCTCATGTCTACGCCACGTGGGAAACTGTACAAGCTGACCAGCGGATTCAGATAATAGCCGCCGGTAGCAGGGGAGTTCTTGACGGTTTGGGTCATTAGTGTTGCAATGCCGTCCAGTTTCAGCTTGTTGTTGAAGAGGCTGGCCGTTTCGTGTAGGTTCAGGTTATTCTTCTGTAGTTTGTTATTGTCCACAATTCCTTTAGCCGTGGTGTTGGCGTATGAGAAATAAGTTTGTACCTTTTCATTTCCGGTAGTGATGGCCAGCGAATTGAAAGTGGTGATGCCATTGCTGAAGAATTCGCCTATGTTGTCATAGTCCGTTACATTGCCTTTTGTACCCCAGCTTGCCGTACCGCCATCTTCGTTCCGGCCGTATGTATTTTGGAATTCGGGGGTACTGATGGCGTGACTTACGGTCAGGTTGGAGGAGAATGTAACGCGCTGCAGTCCGGCCTTTCCCTTTTTAGTGGTGATCAGAATGACGCCATTAGCTGCCTGCGAACCATAAAGCGCGGCGGCAGAAGAACCTTTCAGGATGTTGATGCTTTCTATGTCGTCCGGATTCAGGTTGGAAATCCCGTCACCGGCATCACGGTTCAATCCATCGTAGTTACCGCCGATTACGGTGGAGGTGGATTCTGTTGAGCTGTTCAGCATAGGAACACCGTCAATTACGTACAAGGGCTGGTTGTTGCCGCTGGCAAATGCAGAGCGTGCACCGCGAATGACGACTTTGGCAGAACCTCCTAAATTGGCGGTTTTATTGATTTGTACTCCGGCCGTCTTTCCTGCCAGTGTATTAATCATGTTCGGCTCTTTGGCACGGGTCAGCTCACTGCTGCTTATCTGTTGGGTAGAATAGGTCAATGAGGACATTTTCTTCTGGATACCCATGGCGGTTACCACTACTTGCTCCAGGGCGAGGTTCTTTTCTTCCATCCGGATGTGGAGATTATTTCTACCGTTCAGGGCAATGGTTTGCGGCTCATAACTGATGTAGGATACGACAATAGTGGCATAAGGAGGGATATTCATACTAAATTCTCCTTCGGTATTGGTGATAACACCATTGGCGGTCCCTTTTTCAAGAATGTTGGCACCGATAATCGGTTCGCCTTTGGAGTCCGTCACCTTTCCTCTTACAGTAGCCATTTCCTGCAGAGTGTCTGTCTTATCCTCAGCACTCCTGCTGTTTTTGGTTAAAACGATGTTTTTGCCTTCCATCACATACTTGATGTCTGTCCCTTTGAACATTTGGTCAAGTACTTCGGAAACAGTTTGGTTGCTTGCATTGATGTCGACGGTACGGCGTACATCGACGTTCTGTTTGTTATATACAAATAAGTATTCTGTTTGCGATTCAATTTGCTCGAGAACTTGCCCTACTCTCAGCCGGGCATTTTGAATGCTGACCCTGGCATTCTGAGAGTAGCAGTTCCCGCTGTACACCTGAAATATAACAAGCAGGAGAAGGAATAATGTGATTTTCATAGGTTTGCAATAATTGCTTAAAATCTAATTTTTTTAGATAAAAAAGCCTCATCAACAAAATTTTTCTCATATCTTTGTCACTGTGTTAAGTTAATAAATTGATTAAGGTCGATTTTTGACTGTTTCGGATCGGAAAGTATGGGGGTACTTTCCGATCTTTTTTTCTTACTCATATATAACAATTGAATCCTTTTCTTCGTTGATGCGGAACTTGAAAGGATGGTCTTTCGAGATGGTCCGCAGTATATGTTCGATGCCGTCCTGCTCTCTGAACTTGCCGGTAAAGCTGCCGTAGTTCAGCAGTTGAGGACTGGCAACGGTTATCTTTACATTATAGTATTTCTCCAGTCTACCGAGGATACCGCTGAATGGAGCGTCGTCAAAACAGTATAGTCCCTCTTTCCAGCGTAGATATTCATAGGAAGGAAGGACGGCCTTTCTACATTTTCCGTTTTCATTGAGAAATACCTCGTCTTTCTGCAACCTGGTGATTATCTGGCTGCTGTTGGCCGGATAGATATCGACGATACCTTCCACCAATGTGGTTCCGAACTCATGGCTCCCACTGTAGGCACAGACGTTGAAACTCGTTCCTACAACTTTTACCTTGTTCGTTTCTGTATGTACATAGAATGGGATATTCTTGTTTTTGGCTACTTCAAAGTAGGCCTCTCCGTCCAATTCCACATTTCGTTCGTTGCGTCCGAAGTTGGCGGCATATTTCATGGTGGACTTGGAGTTCAGCCATACGCGTGTTCCATCGGCAAGGATAATTTGGGCCCGTTGTCCGGCAGGCACAGTGACTGTTTGCAACTGCACCTCCTTGTTATATAAAAAGTCGGAGGTGATGAAATAACCGGCAATGGCGACAATGGTGACGGCGGCTATACGGGCCGCCCAGCGGAGCATCGGCATGATGTGCACCGTTTTCTTTTCATTGTTTCCCTGCTTGTCCGAGAACAAGGAAATGTCGTATATCATGCGCTCTTTCAGGAAGATGTCCCGGTTTTCATCCGAGGCGTCTATCCAGTCGAGTATCATCTTTTCTTCTTCAACGGAAGTAATACCTTTGAAATATTTATATAATAGCTCTTGGTTCATTGTCAATAATTTATTTCTTTTCTAAAACGTGCTCTTTTTACCTTTTGTATATATAACCGGAAAGTGGGCGGTAACCCTATTCCGTAGAAGCATTTTTTAGGATATTAATATTATGAGTATGGTAACAAGATAATCTTTCAGTCTCAGCCGGAGAATCCGCAGCACTTTGGTGATGTGTGCCTCTACGGTTTTAAGTGATATGTCCAGACTATCGGCAATCTGCTTGTTTGCCAGGTTCTGGTATCGGCTCAACATGAATATCTTCCGGCTTTGCTCGGGCATTTCCTGTAAGGTCTTATTTACGATATGCTGTATTTCCGTGTTGAATATCTGGTCCGGTTCGCAGGCTTTCAAGGTGGAGATGCGTAAGTCCAGTTCGCGCAGGTTGTGGCTGCTGATGGTTTCTTCCGCTCGCAGACGCACCTGCTTGTGCTCGAGTACGTGCAGGGCTTTGTTCTTTATGATGGTCAGCAGCAGGGCATGCAGGTTACTGTTTTCTTCCCAGCGGTCTCGGTTTTCCCATAAGGCAATCATGGATTCCATCACAACGTCTTCCGCTTCTGCTTTATCCCTGAGATAAGAATAAGCAAAAGCCAAAAACTTTTCTTGGTTTTCCTGGAAAAAGCGTGAGAAAAGATTCATAGTATGTAGGCTCCTTAAACCGGACATTAATTGAGGTTCTTTATGGAATATAAGGCTTTACATAGCAAAAAAAACATAATCTTTTTGGAATATGCAAGCATTATGCCTTGTTTTTTCAGAGCCATTTCTGGCAGTATTGACAAAAAGAAAGCCTGATGGGGTTCCACCAGGCTTTATATACTTAAAGAATAAGAAATTTCTTATTTCTTTTCCGGTCTTTCTTGTCTTTCCGGTCTCGGAAGCAATACTTTGCGTGACAGCTTAAATTTTCCGGTCTTCGGGTCGATGTCGAGAAGTTTTACGTCAATTTCATCACCTTCCTTGATTCCGGCTTCTTCTACTGTTTCCAGACGTTTCCAGTCGATTTCGGAGATATGGAGCAAGCCGTCCTTACCCGGCAGGAATTCAACGAATGCACCGTAAGGCATAATGGAGCGTACCTTGCCTTTGTAGACTTCGCCTACTTCGGGGACAGCTACAATCCCTTTGATGATACGCATAGCATCATCGATGCTCTTCTTGTTGGTACCGGCGATTTCGATTCTACCGATGTTGTCCACTTCTTCAATAGTAATGGTAGCACCGGTTTCTTCCTGCATACCTTGGATAATCTTTCCACCAGGGCCGATGACAGCACCGATGAATTCCTTGGGAATGGTCATTGTCTCGATACGCGGAGCGTGAGGTTTCAGGTCTTCGCGAGGCTCGGCAATGCACTCGGTGATTTTGCCCAAGATATATTCGCGGCCTTCTTTAGCCTGCAGCAATGCCTTTTCGAGGATTTCGTATGACAGACCGTCCACTTTGATGTCCATCTGAGTGGCGGTGATACCGTCTTTTGTTCCGGTCACCTTGAAGTCCATGTCGCCCAAGTGGTCCTCATCACCGAGGATATCGGACAATACGGCATATTTGTCTTCGCCTGCATTCTTAATCAATCCCATGGCGATACCTGATACCGGTTTCTTGATTTTCACACCTGCATCCATCAATGCCAGAGTTCCGGCACATACGGTAGCCATGGAAGAAGAACCGTTTGATTCGAGGATATCGGATACCACGCGTACTACATACGGATA
>OGRO01002287.1_pt1 | contig 15164 bp, 10 predicted proteins | sample 1553451 | NCBI WGS metagenome assembly OGRO01 (sample SAMEA2580021, study PRJEB22360) | human gut metagenome
ACCGCAGTAATGTCACTGATCCTGTGGGGACTGGATGGTATTCTGGTTCGCCTGGTATCCTTTATCACTGGCCTGAGGTTCTGAGATGTCTGAAGCTCCTAAAAAGCGCTGGTACGTCGTTCAGGCGTTTTCCGGTTTTGAAGGCCGCGTAGCAACGTCGCTGCGTGAGCATATCAAATTACACAACATGGAAGATTTGTTTGGTGAAGTCATGGTACCAACCGAAGAAGTGGTTGAAATCCGTGGCGGTCAGCGTCGCAAAAGCGAACGTAAATTCTTCCCTGGCTACGTCCTCGTTCAGATGGTGATGAACGACGCGAGCTGGCACCTGGTGCGCAGCGTACCGCGTGTGATGGGCTTCATCGGCGGTACTTCCGATCGTCCTGCACCAATCAGCGATAAAGAAGTCGATGCGATTATGAACCGCCTGCAGCAGGTTGGTGATAAGCCGCGTCCGAAAACGCTGTTTGAACCGGGTGAAATGGTCCGTGTTAATGATGGTCCGTTCGCTGACTTCAACGGTGTTGTTGAAGAAGTGGATTACGAGAAATCTCGTCTGAAAGTGTCTGTTTCTATCTTCGGTCGTGCGACCCCGGTAGAGCTGGACTTCAGCCAGGTTGAAAAAGCCTAACCCAGCGATCAAAAAAGCGGCGATTTAATCGTTGCACAAGGCGCGAGATTGGAATACAATTTCGCGCCTTTTGTTTTTATGGGCCTTGCCCGTAAAACGATTTTTTATATCACGGGGAGCCTCTCAGAGGCGTTATTACCCAACTTGAGGAATTTATAATGGCTAAGAAAGTACAAGCCTATGTCAAGCTGCAGGTTGCAGCTGGTATGGCTAACCCGAGTCCGCCAGTAGGTCCGGCTCTGGGTCAGCAGGGCGTAAACATCATGGAATTCTGCAAAGCGTTCAACGCAAAAACTGATTCCATCGAAAAAGGTCTGCCGATTCCGGTAGTAATCACCGTTTACGCTGACCGTTCTTTCACTTTCGTTACCAAGACTCCGCCAGCAGCAGTTCTGCTGAAAAAAGCGGCTGGTATCAAGTCTGGTTCCGGTAAGCCGAACAAAGACAAAGTGGGTAAAATTTCCCGCGCTCAGCTGCAGGAAATCGCGCAGACCAAAGCTGCCGACATGACTGGTGCCGACATTGAAGCGATGACTCGCTCCATCGAAGGTACTGCACGTTCCATGGGCCTGGTAGTGGAGGACTAAGAAATGGCTAAACTGACCAAGCGCATGCGTGTTATCCGCGAGAAAGTTGATGCAACCAAACAGTACGACATCAACGAAGCTATCGCTCTGCTGAAAGAACTGGCGACTGCTAAATTCGTAGAAAGCGTGGACGTAGCTGTTAACCTCGGCATCGACGCTCGTAAATCTGACCAGAACGTACGTGGTGCAACTGTACTGCCGCACGGTACTGGCCGTTCCGTTCGCGTAGCCGTATTTACCCAAGGTGCAAACGCTGAAGCTGCTAAAGCTGCAGGTGCTGAACTGGTAGGTATGGAAGATCTGGCTGACCAGATCAAGAAAGGCGAAATGAACTTTGACGTTGTTATTGCTTCTCCGGATGCAATGCGCGTTGTTGGCCAGCTGGGCCAGGTTCTGGGTCCGCGCGGCCTGATGCCAAACCCGAAAGTGGGTACTGTAACGCCGAACGTTGCTGAAGCGGTTAAAAACGCTAAAGCTGGCCAGGTTCGTTACCGTAACGACAAAAACGGCATCATCCACACCACCATCGGTAAAGTGGACTTTGACGCTGACAAACTGAAAGAAAACCTGGAAGCTCTGCTGGTTGCGCTGAAAAAAGCAAAACCGACTCAGGCGAAAGGCGTGTACATCAAGAAAGTTAGCATCTCCACCACCATGGGTGCAGGTGTTGCAGTTGACCAGGCTGGCCTGAGCGCTTCTGTAAACTAATGCCTTTACGTGGGCGGTGATTTTGTCTACAATCTTACCCCCACGTATGCTAACGAAAGTTAGCAGCTAAAAAGATTTGTTCGTTGGAGCCTGGCCTATCCAGGCCTCCGTCGAAGACCGCAGGAGTTTCGCAAGAAACTTAATCCCCTGCGTAGACGGTGACAGAACGCTAAGATTATTCTTTTATATTCTGGCTTGTTTCTGCTCACCGTAATTAAGACGCTCTCTCCGTTTGGAGGAGTGAAGTGAGTTCCAGAGATTTTCTCTGGCAAACATCCAGGAGCAAAGCTAATGGCTTTAAATCTTCAAGACAAACAAGCGATTGTTGCTGAAGTCAGCGAAGTAGCCAAAGGCGCGCTGTCTGCAGTAGTTGCGGATTCCCGTGGCGTAACTGTAGATAAAATGACTGAACTGCGTAAAGCAGGTCGCGAAGCTGGCGTATACATGCGTGTTGTTCGTAACACCCTGCTGCGCCGTGCTGTTGAAGGTACTCCGTTCGAGTGCCTGAAAGACGCGTTTGTTGGTCCGACCCTGATTGCATACTCTATGGAACACCCGGGCGCTGCTGCTCGTCTGTTCAAAGAGTTCGCGAAAGCGAATGCAAAATTTGAGGTCAAAGCCGCTGCCTTTGAAGGTGAGCTGATCCCGGCGTCTCAGATCGACCGCCTGGCAACTCTGCCGACCTACGAAGAAGCAATTGCACGCCTGATGGCAACCATGAAAGAAGCTTCGGCTGGCAAACTGGTTCGTACTCTGGCTGCTGTACGCGATGCGAAAGAAGCTGCTTAATCGCAGTTATCTTTTTAACGCATTCGCTTACGTATAAACTTATTCTGATATTCAGGAACAATTTAAATGTCTATCACTAAAGATCAAATCATTGAAGCAGTTGCAGCTATGTCTGTAATGGACGTTGTAGAACTGATCTCTGCAATGGAAGAAAAATTCGGTGTTTCCGCTGCTGCTGCTGTAGCTGTAGCTGCTGGCCCGGTTGAAGCTGCTGAAGAAAAAACTGAATTCGACGTAATTCTGAAAGCTGCTGGCGCTAACAAAGTTGCTGTTATCAAAGCAGTACGTGGCGCAACTGGCCTGGGTCTGAAAGAAGCTAAAGACCTGGTAGAATCTGCACCGGCTGCTCTGAAAGAAGGCGTGAGCAAAGACGACGCAGAAGCACTGAAAAAAGCTCTGGAAGAAGCTGGCGCTGAAGTTGAAGTTAAATAAGCCAACCCTTCCGGTTGCAGCCTGAGAAATCAGGCTGATGGCTGGTGACTTTTTAGTCACCAGCCTTTTTGCGCTGTAAGGCGCCAGTAGCGTTTCACACTGTTTGACTACTGCTGTGCCTTTCAATGCTTGTTTCTATCGACGACTTAATATACTGCGACAGGACGTCCGTTCTGTGTAAATCGCAATGAAATGATTTAAGCGTGATAGCAACAGGCATTGCGGAAAGTGTTCCATTTTCCGGTCAACAAAATAGTGTTGCACAAACTGTCCGCTCAATGGACAGATGGGTCGACTTGTCAGCGAGCTGAGGAACCCTATGGTTTACTCCTATACCGAGAAAAAACGTATTCGTAAGGATTTTGGTAAACGTCCACAAGTTCTGGATGTACCTTATCTCCTTTCTATCCAGCTTGACTCGTTTCAGAAATTTATCGAGCAAGATCCTGAAGGGCAGTATGGTCTGGAAGCTGCTTTCCGTTCCGTATTCCCGATTCAGAGCTACAGTGGTAATTCCGAGCTGCAATACGTCAGCTACCGCCTTGGCGAACCGGTGTTTGACGTCCAGGAATGTCAAATCCGTGGCGTGACCTATTCCGCACCGCTGCGCGTTAAACTGCGTCTGGTGATCTATGAGCGCGAAGCGCCGGAAGGCACCGTAAAAGACATTAAAGAACAAGAAGTCTACATGGGCGAAATTCCGCTCATGACAGACAACGGTACCTTTGTTATCAACGGTACTGAGCGTGTTATCGTTTCCCAGCTGCACCGTAGTCCGGGCGTCTTCTTTGACTCCGACAAAGGTAAAACCCACTCTTCGGGTAAAGTGCTGTATAACGCGCGCATCATCCCTTACCGTGGTTCCTGGCTGGACTTCGAATTCGATCCGAAGGACAACCTGTTCGTACGTATCGACCGTCGCCGTAAACTGCCTGCGACCATCATTCTGCGCGCCCTGAACTACACCACAGAGCAGATCCTCGACCTGTTCTTTGAAAAAGTTATCTTTGAAATCCGTGATAACAAGCTGCAGATGGAACTGGTGCCGGAACGCCTGCGTGGTGAAACCGCATCTTTTGACATCGAAGCTAACGGTAAAGTGTACGTAGAAAAAGGCCGCCGTATCACTGCGCGCCACATTCGCCAGCTGGAAAAAGACGACGTCAAACTGATCGAAGTCCCGGTTGAGTACATCGCAGGTAAAGTGGTTGCTAAAGACTATATTGATGAGTCTACCGGCGAGCTGATCTGTGCTGCGAACATGGAGCTGAGCCTGGATCTGCTGGCTAAGCTGAGCCAGTCTGGTCACAAGCGTATCGAAACGCTGTTCACCAACGATCTGGATCACGGCCCATATATCTCTGAAACCTTACGTGTCGACCCAACTAACGACCGTCTGAGCGCACTGGTAGAAATCTACCGCATGATGCGCCCTGGCGAGCCGCCGACTCGTGAAGCAGCTGAAAGCCTGTTCGAGAACCTGTTCTTCTCCGAAGACCGCTATGACCTGTCTGCGGTTGGTCGTATGAAGTTCAACCGTTCTCTGCTGCGCGAAGAAATCGAAGGTTCCGGTATCCTGAGCAAAGACGACATCATTGATGTTATGAAAAAGCTCATCGATATCCGTAACGGTAAAGGCGAAGTCGATGATATCGACCACCTCGGCAACCGTCGTATCCGTTCCGTTGGCGAAATGGCGGAAAACCAGTTCCGCGTTGGCCTGGTACGTGTAGAGCGTGCGGTGAAAGAGCGTTTGTCTCTGGGCGATCTGGATACCCTGATGCCTCAGGATATGATCAACGCCAAGCCGATTTCCGCAGCAGTGAAAGAGTTCTTCGGTTCCAGCCAGCTGTCTCAGTTTATGGACCAGAACAACCCGCTGTCTGAGATTACGCACAAACGTCGTATCTCCGCACTCGGCCCAGGTGGTCTGACCCGTGAACGTGCAGGCTTCGAAGTTCGAGACGTACACCCGACTCACTACGGTCGCGTATGTCCAATCGAAACCCCTGAAGGTCCGAACATCGGTCTGATCAACTCTTTGTCCGTGTACGCACAGACTAACGAATACGGCTTCCTTGAGACTCCGTATCGTAAAGTGACCGACGGTGTTGTAACTGACGAAATTCACTACCTGTCTGCTATCGAAGAAGGCAACTACGTTATCGCCCAGGCGAACTCCAACCTGGATGAAGAAGGCCACTTCGTAGAAGACCTGGTAACCTGCCGTAGCAAAGGCGAATCCAGCTTGTTCAGCCGCGACCAGGTTGACTACATGGACGTATCCACCCAGCAGGTGGTATCCGTCGGTGCGTCCCTGATCCCGTTCCTGGAACACGATGACGCCAACCGTGCATTGATGGGTGCGAACATGCAACGTCAGGCCGTTCCGACTCTGCGCGCTGATAAGCCGCTGGTTGGTACGGGTATGGAACGTGCTGTTGCCGTTGACTCCGGTGTAACTGCGGTAGCTAAACGTGGTGGTGTCGTTCAGTACGTGGATGCTTCCCGTATCGTTATCAAAGTTAACGAAGACGAGATGTATCCGGGTGAAGCAGGTATCGACATCTACAACCTGACCAAATACACCCGTTCTAACCAGAACACTTGTATCAACCAGATGCCGTGTGTGTCTCTGGGGGAACCGGTTGAACGTGGCGACGTGCTGGCAGACGGTCCGTCCACCGACCTCGGTGAACTGGCACTTGGTCAGAACATGCGCGTAGCGTTCATGCCGTGGAATGGTTACAACTTCGAAGACTCCATCCTCGTATCCGAGCGTGTTGTTCAGGAAGACCGTTTCACCACCATCCACATTCAGGAACTGGCGTGTGTGTCCCGTGACACCAAGCTGGGGCCAGAAGAGATCACCGCTGACATCCCGAACGTGGGTGAAGCTGCGCTCTCCAAACTGGATGAATCCGGTATCGTTTACATTGGTGCGGAAGTGACCGGTGGCGACATTCTGGTTGGTAAGGTAACGCCGAAAGGTGAAACTCAGCTGACCCCAGAAGAAAAACTGCTGCGTGCGATCTTCGGTGAGAAAGCGTCTGACGTTAAAGACTCTTCTCTGCGCGTACCAAACGGTGTATCCGGTACGGTTATCGACGTTCAGGTCTTTACTCGCGATGGCGTAGAAAAAGACAAACGTGCGCTGGAAATTGAAGAAATGCAGCTCAAACAGGCGAAGAAAGACCTGTCTGAAGAACTGCAGATCCTCGAAGCGGGTCTGTTCAGCCGTATCCGTGCTGTGCTGGTAGCCGGTGGCGTTGAAGCTGAGAAGCTCGACAAACTGCCGCGCGATCGCTGGCTGGAGCTGGGCCTGACCGACGAAGAGAAACAAAATCAGCTGGAACAGCTGGCTGAGCAGTATGACGAACTGAAACACGAGTTCGAGAAGAAACTCGAAGCGAAACGCCGCAAAATCACCCAGGGCGACGATCTGGCACCGGGCGTGCTGAAGATTGTTAAAGTATATCTGGCGGTTAAACGCCGTATCCAGCCTGGTGACAAGATGGCAGGTCGTCACGGTAACAAGGGTGTAATTTCTAAGATCAACCCGATCGAAGATATGCCTTACGATGAAAACGGTACGCCGGTAGACATCGTACTGAACCCGCTGGGCGTACCGTCTCGTATGAACATCGGTCAGATCCTCGAAACCCACCTGGGTATGGCTGCGAAAGGTATCGGCGACAAGATCAACGCCATGCTGAAACAGCAGCAAGAAGTCGCGAAACTGCGCGAATTCATCCAGCGTGCGTACGATCTGGGCGCTGACGTTCGTCAGAAAGTTGACCTGAGTACCTTCAGCGATGAAGAAGTTATGCGTCTGGCTGAAAACCTGCGCAAAGGTATGCCAATCGCAACGCCGGTGTTCGACGGTGCGAAAGAAGCAGAAATTAAAGAGCTGCTGAAACTTGGCGACCTGCCGACTTCTGGTCAGATCCGCCTGTACGACGGTCGCACTGGTGAACAGTTCGAACGTCCGGTAACCGTTGGTTACATGTACATGCTGAAACTGAACCACCTGGTCGACGACAAGATGCACGCGCGTTCCACCGGTTCTTACAGCCTGGTTACTCAGCAGCCGCTGGGTGGTAAGGCACAGTTCGGTGGTCAGCGTTTCGGGGAGATGGAAGTGTGGGCGCTGGAAGCATACGGCGCAGCATACACCCTGCAGGAAATGCTCACCGTTAAGTCTGATGACGTGAACGGTCGTACTAAGATGTATAAAAACATCGTGGACGGCAACCATCAGATGGAGCCGGGCATGCCAGAATCCTTCAACGTATTGTTGAAAGAGATTCGTTCGCTGGGTATCAACATCGAACTGGAAGACGAGTAATTCTCGCTCAAACAGGTCACTGCTGTCGGGGTAAAACCCGGCAGCGGATTGTGCTAACTCCGACGGGAGCAAATCCGTGAAAGATTTATTAAAGTTTCTGAAAGCGCAGACTAAAACCGAAGAGTTTGATGCGATCAAAATTGCTCTGGCTTCGCCAGACATGATCCGTTCATGGTCTTTCGGTGAAGTTAAAAAGCCGGAAACCATCAACTACCGTACGTTCAAACCAGAACGTGACGGCCTTTTCTGCGCCCGTATCTTTGGGCCGGTAAAAGATTACGAGTGCCTGTGCGGTAAGTACAAGCGCCTGAAACACCGTGGCGTCATCTGTGAGAAGTGCGGCGTTGAAGTGACCCAGACTAAAGTACGCCGTGAGCGTATGGGCCACATCGAACTGGCTTCCCCGACTGCGCACATCTGGTTCCTGAAATCGCTGCCGTCCCGTATCGGCCTGCTGCTCGATATGCCGCTGCGCGATATCGAACGCGTGCTGTACTTTGAATCCTATGTGGTTATCGAAGGCGGTATGACCAATCTGGAGCGTCAGCAGATCCTGACTGAAGAACAGTATCTGGACGCGCTGGAAGAGTTCGGTGACGAATTCGACGCGAAGATGGGTGCGGAAGCAATCCAGGCCCTGCTGAAGAGCATGGATCTGGAGCAAGAGTGTGAACAGCTGCGTGAAGAGCTGAACGAAACCAACTCCGAAACCAAGCGTAAAAAGCTGACCAAGCGTATTAAACTGCTGGAAGCGTTCGTTCAGTCTGGTAACAAACCAGAGTGGATGATCCTGACCGTTCTGCCGGTACTGCCGCCAGATCTGCGTCCGCTGGTTCCGCTGGATGGTGGTCGTTTCGCGACTTCTGACCTGAACGATCTGTATCGTCGCGTCATTAACCGTAACAACCGTCTGAAACGTCTGCTGGATCTGGCTGCGCCGGACATCATCGTACGTAACGAAAAACGTATGCTGCAGGAAGCGGTAGACGCCCTGCTGGATAACGGTCGTCGCGGTCGTGCGATCACTGGTTCTAACAAGCGTCCTCTGAAATCTTTGGCCGACATGATCAAAGGTAAACAGGGTCGTTTCCGTCAGAACCTGCTCGGTAAGCGTGTTGACTACTCCGGTCGTTCTGTAATCACCGTAGGTCCATACCTGCGTCTGCATCAGTGCGGTCTGCCGAAGAAAATGGCACTGGAGCTGTTCAAACCGTTCATCTACGGCAAGCTGGAACTGCGTGGTCTTGCTACCACCATTAAAGCTGCGAAGAAAATGGTTGAGCGCGAAGAAGCTGTCGTTTGGGATATCCTGGACGAAGTTATCCGCGAACACCCGGTACTGCTGAACCGTGCACCGACTCTGCACCGTCTGGGTATCCAGGCATTTGAACCGGTACTGATCGAAGGTAAAGCTATCCAGCTGCACCCGCTGGTTTGTGCGGCATATAACGCCGACTTCGATGGTGACCAGATGGCTGTTCACGTACCGCTGACGCTGGAAGCCCAGCTGGAAGCGCGTGCGCTGATGATGTCTACCAACAACATCCTGTCCCCGGCGAACGGCGAACCAATCATCGTTCCGTCTCAGGACGTTGTACTGGGTCTGTACTACATGACCCGTGACTGTGTTAACGCCAAAGGCGAAGGCATGGTGCTGACTGGCCCGAAAGAAGCAGAACGTCTGTATCGCTCTGGTCTGGCTTCTCTGCATGCGCGCGTTAAAGTGCGTATCACTGAGTATGAAAAAGATGCTAACGGTGAATTAGTCGCGAAAACCAGCCTGAAAGATACGACCGTTGGCCGTGCCATTCTGTGGATGATTGTACCGAAAGGTCTGCCTTACTCCATCGTCAACCAGGCGCTGGGTAAGAAAGCAATCTCCAAAATGCTGAACACCTGCTACCGCATTCTCGGTCTGAAACCGACCGTTATTTTTGCGGACCAGATCATGTACACCGGCTTTGCCTATGCAGCGCGTTCTGGTGCATCTGTTGGTATCGATGACATGGTCATCCCGGAGAAGAAACACGAAATCATCTCCGAGGCAGAAGCTGAAGTTGCTGAGATTCAGGAGCAGTTCCAGTCTGGTCTGGTAACTGCGGGCGAACGCTACAACAAAGTTATCGATATCTGGGCTGCGGCGAACGATCGTGTATCCAAAGCGATGATGGATAACCTGCAAACTGAAACCGTTATTAACCGTGACGGTCAGGAAGAGAAGCAGGTTTCCTTCAACAGCATCTACATGATGGCCGACTCCGGTGCGCGTGGTTCTGCGGCACAGATTCGTCAGCTTGCTGGTATGCGTGGTCTGATGGCGAAGCCGGATGGCTCCATCATCGAAACGCCAATCACCGCGAACTTCCGTGAAGGTCTGAACGTACTCCAGTACTTCATCTCCACCCACGGTGCTCGTAAAGGTCTGGCGGATACCGCACTGAAAACTGCGAACTCCGGTTACCTGACTCGTCGTCTGGTTGACGTGGCGCAGGACCTGGTGGTTACCGAAGACGATTGTGGTACCCATGAAGGTATCATGATGACTCCGGTTATCGAAGGTGGTGACGTTAAAGAGCCGCTGCGCGATCGCGTATTGGGTCGTGTAACTGCTGAAGACGTTCTGAAGCCGGGTACTGCTGATATCCTTGTTCCGCGCAACACGCTGCTGCACGAACAGTGGTGTGACCTGCTGGAAGAGAACTCTGTCGACGCGGTTAAAGTACGTTCTGTTGTATCTTGTGACACCGACTTTGGTGTATGTGCGCACTGCTACGGTCGTGACCTGGCGCGTGGCCACCTCATCAACAAAGGTGAAGCAATCGGTGTTATCGCGGCACAGTCCATCGGTGAACCGGGTACACAGCTGACCATGCGTACGTTCCACATCGGTGGTGCGGCATCTCGTGCGGCTGCTGAATCCAGCATCCAGGTGAAAAACAAAGGTAGCATCAAGCTCAGCAACGTGAAGTCGGTTGTGAACTCCAGTGGTAAACTGGTTATCACTTCCCGTAACACCGAACTGAAACTGATCGACGAATTCGGTCGTACCAAAGAAAGCTACAAAGTACCTTACGGTGCGGTACTGGCGAAAGGCGATGGCGAACAGGTTGCTGGCGGCGAAACCGTTGCAAACTGGGACCCGCACACCATGCCGGTTATCACCGAAGTAAGCGGTTTTGTACGCTTTACTGACATGATCGACGGCCAGACCATTACTCGTCAGACCGACGAATTGACCGGTCTGTCTTCGCTGGTGGTTCTGGATTCCGCAGAACGTACCGCAGGTGGTAAAGATCTGCGTCCGGCACTGAAAATCGTTGATGCTCAGGGTAACGACGTTCTGATCCCGGGTACCGATATGCCTGCGCAGTACTTCCTGCCGGGTAAAGCGATTGTTCAGCTGGAAGATGGCGTACAGATCAGCTCTGGTGACACCCTGGCGCGTATTCCGCAGGAATCCGGCGGTACCAAGGACATCACCGGTGGTCTGCCGCGCGTTGCGGATCTGTTCGAAGCACGTCGTCCGAAAGAGCCGGCAATCCTGGCTGAAATCAGCGGTATCGTTTCCTTCGGTAAAGAAACCAAAGGTAAACGTCGTCTGGTTATCACCCCGGTAGACGGTAGCGATCCGTACGAAGAGATGATTCCGAAATGGCGTCAGCTCAACGTGTTCGAAGGTGAACGTGTAGAACGTGGTGACGTAATTTCCGACGGTCCGGAAGCGCCGCACGACATTCTGCGTCTGCGTGGTGTTCATGCTGTTACTCGTTACATCGTTAACGAAGTACAGGACGTATACCGTCTGCAGGGCGTTAAGATTAACGATAAACACATCGAAGTTATCGTTCGTCAGATGCTGCGTAAAGCTACCATCGTTAACGCGGGCAGCTCCGACTTCCTGGAAGGCGAACAGGTTGAATACTCTCGCGTCAAGATCGCAAACCGCGAACTGGAAGCGAACGGCAAAGTGGGTGCAACTTACTCCCGCGATCTGCTGGGTATCACCAAAGCGTCTCTGGCAACCGAGTCCTTCATCTCCGCGGCATCGTTCCAGGAGACCACTCGCGTGCTGACCGAAGCAGCCGTTGCGGGCAAACGCGACGAACTGCGCGGCCTGAAAGAGAACGTTATCGTGGGTCGTCTGATCCCGGCTGGTACCGGTTACGCGTATCACCAGGATCGTATGCGTCGCCGTGCTGCGGGTGAAGCTCCGGCTGCACCGCAGGTGACTGCAGAAGACGCATCTGCCAGCCTGGCAGAACTGCTGAACGCAGGTCTGGGCGGTTCTGATAACGAGTAATCGTTAATCCGCAAATAACGTAAAAACCCGCTTCGGCGGGTTTTTTTATGGGTGTTATTCAGAGGGCAAATTCTTCATGGGAAATATTAAGAAAGGCAGGGCGAAACGAGGAAGAAGCTTTTCGCCCTGGACAACATTCCTGCTGACGGGACTACCATAAAAAAACACAACGCTTTCAACAACCTTGCGTTTTTCATCTTCCGTAGCGGCTCGGAATAAATTTACGTTGTTACATTCTGTCTCATGGCCTTTGCGAGGCGCGTCCCAGATAGCTGTCCCAGTCTTTCCATACCGGCTGCAAACCCTGAGCGGTTAACGCGGCAGCAACCGCTTCCGGTCTGCGATCGTCGTGCGGTGAGAACTGTTCCAGCTCGGGGTGATTGTCGGCATAGCCACCTGGCTGCGTTTTCGAAAAAGCGCTAACGTTATTAATTGCCAGCGGAATAACGCGATCGCGAAACCACGGTGATTCCCGCGTGGAGAGTGACAGTTCAATCTCCGGTGCAAGCAGCCGGAAGGCGCAGATGGTTTGCACTAACTGGCGTTCATCCATAATCGACGCAGGCTCAATGCCGCCAGTACATGGACGCAGGCGTGGGAAGGAGACAGAGTAGCGGCTTTGCCAGTAATGCTGTTGCAGCCATAGCAAATGTTCTGCAACCATATAGCAGTCAATGCGCCAGCTGTCGGAAAGGCCAATTAGCGCGCCGAGGCCTATCTTATCAATCCCCGCACGGCCCAGCCGATCCGGCGTTTCCAGCCGCCAGAAGAAGTCCTGTTTTTTACCTTTCAGATGATGGCGGGCATAAGTCGCCTCGTGATATGTCTCCTGATAAACCATCACGCCATCCAGACCTAGTTGCTTTAACTCGGCGTATTCCGTCTCCGCCAGCGGTTGCACTTCCATCTGTAGTGAAGAGAACTGTTCACGCAGGGCAGGGAGATGACGACGAAAGTAATCCATCCCCACTTTCGCCTGATGTTCACCAGTGACTAATAGCAGATGTTCAAAGCCCATCTCCCGTATAGCGGCGCTTTCCCTGGCAATATCCGCTTCATCCAGCGTTTTGCGCTTGATGCGGTTGCTCATAGAAAATCCGCAATAAGTACAGTCGTTAGCGCAGAGATTGGAAAGATAAAGCGGGACGTAGAAGCTGACGACGTTGCCAAATCGCTGACGTGTCAGACGCTGCGCCCGTTGGGCCAGTGGTTCCAGATAGCCACTGGCGGCTGGCGATAACAGCGCCATCATATCGTCGCGGGTGAGTTGCGAGACATTTAGCGCCCGCTCTACGTCAGCAGCCGTTTTGCCGTTGATACGCAGGCGGATGTCGTCCCAGTCCAGTTGTCGCCAGCGATCGCTGAAGTTTTTCATGCCGATGCCTCCAGAAATCCGGTCAGCGGGCTGGTGGCATGAGCAAAATGACTGCGGCTGCCCGGTCCGGACTGACGTGCCAGCAGGCCTGCTTCTACCGCCAGACGAAATGCCTTCGCCATGTTGACGGGATCGTCCGCGACGGCAATCGCCGTATTCACTAACACCGCGTCGGCCCCCATTTCCAGCGCCTGCGCGGCATGGCTGGGAACGCCGATGCCAGCATCGACAACCACCGGAACGGTGGCCTGCTGGATAATAATCTCCAGCATGGCGCGGGTTTCCAGTCCCTGATTCGAGCCAATCGGCGCGCCGAGCGGCATTACTGCTGCACAGCCCACTTCCTCCAGACGTTTGCACAACACCGGATCGGCACCGCAGTAAGGCAGCACGACAAATCCCTGTTGCACCAGCGTTTCGGCGGCTTTCAGGGTTTCGATGGGATCGGGCAACAGCCAGCGGACGTCAGGGTGAATCTCTAATTTTAGCCAGTTTGTGCCTAACGCTTCACGTGCCAGATGGGCAGCAAAGATCGCTTCTTCCGCAGTTTTCGCTCCGGAAGTATTCGGCAGCAGTGTTACACCCGCCGCGATAAGTGGATCGAGGATAGCATCGTTGTGTTGGTGCAAATCGACGCGTTTCATCGCCAGTGTCACCAGTTGGCTGCCGGAAGCGCGGATCGCCTCCACCATCAGTTGTGAAGAAGCGAATTTCCCTGTGCCGGTAAACAGATGTGAATCAAACGTTTTGTCCGCAATACGTAACATCTCAACCCCCTGCAATAACCTGAAAAAGCAGGATCTGGTCGCCATCCTGCACGATATGTTGCGCCCACTGCTCACGCGGGACGATTTGCTGATTAATCGCCAGAGCCGCGCCCGCTTGTCGTTGGTCGAGTTGCTCCAGTAGTTCGTGAACCGTTTGCCCGGCGGCGCACTGCATCGGTTGATCGTTAAACAGGATCTGCATTGCTTCCTCCGCATACCGGGCAACCACTGGCGCGGCGCAACGCCAGGCTGCGCCACTGGCTCGACTTACCGTCGAACAGTCGGAGTTCTCCCGCAGGCGTCTCTATACCGCTTAATAACTTAATGGCTTCCAGGGCCTGCAAAGTGCCCATAACCCCGACCACCGGGCCAACCACGCCCGCCGTGCGGCAGTTGCGTTCAGGCTCCTGGTTATCTGGCCACAGGCAGCGGTAACACCCCTGCTCCCAGGGCGGCGTCAGTACCATCAACTGACCGCCAAATCCGACCGCGCTGGCGGTGATAAGCGGCGTGTTGAGTGCCACGCAGGCGGTATTAATCTCCTGACGAGTCGCCATATTGTCGGTACAGTCGAGCACCACATCGGCCCGTGCTACCGCATCTTTTAACGCCTCACCCGTTAACCGTTGTTGTAGTGCCGTCAGTTGAATGTCGGGATTCAACTGTGTCAGTCGCTGTTGGCTGACCTGCGATTTCGGGCGATCGATATCTTCAGTGGTAAAGAGGATTTGTCGTTGCAGATTGCTTAAATGCACATCGTCGTCATCTGCCAGTACCAGCGTCCCGACGCCAGCCCCCGCCAGGTATAGCGCAGCAGGTGTACCCAGCCCGCCAAGACCAATAATCAGCACCTGGCTGTCGAGCAGTTTTTGCTGCCCGTCCAGAGCGATATCGTCGAGCAGGATTTGGCGGCTATAACGCATAAAGTCACGGTCATTCATCGCCAGCTCCTGCAATTTCCAGCAACTGTGCCGTTGCCAAACGCCAGTCTGCGGCTTGAGTAATGGCGCTGACGACGGCGATACTGCCGACACCCGTTGCTATCACCGCAGGCGCGCGCGGCAGACTGATACCGCCAATCGCCACGGTGGGATAATCCACCAGGCGCTCAACATGCCGTGCCAGCTGTTCCAGCCCCTGCGGTGCGGAAGGCATCTGTTTGGTTTGTGTCGGAAACACATGTCCCAGCGCGATATAAGAAGGACGTGCCGCCAGCGCGACGTCGAT
>OGRO01002290.1_pt1 | contig 15133 bp, 16 predicted proteins | sample 1553451 | NCBI WGS metagenome assembly OGRO01 (sample SAMEA2580021, study PRJEB22360) | human gut metagenome
TATAAGGGGAAATAGTATTGAATGGTCATAGTCGCTTAACTTTGTACAACCTATATCGTCCCACACTACTATGTCTACTCTAGGTAGTAATTCTTCAATTTGTAATAGTCGGTCATTTCGTTTTGAAATGGCGGATTTCTTTTGCATTAGAAAATCATCAACATTTACAAATAAACCTCTGCACTGCGTTCCATTATTATGCCATATTCTACTAAAATAAGAACTCATTAATTTTATACTCCAAGTTGTCTTGCCGTTACCATAATATTTACTATATATAAATAAATTATTTCCTTCAGTTACAAAATCTAAAATATTTGCTTTTAAGTTAGCTAAATATTGATATTTTTCTATGTCTGCTCCCGCACTCAACTCTTGATTTTCTGGGTACTGTAATTGTTCAGGTATATTAGCAAGATTTACTAAATAATAATATTGACAATATAAAGGACACCCGCAATTGCATATATCACTCTTATAATTATCACATACTGTTTTGAACCAGCATTTAGTTTGCTCAAATTTAAATTCTTTTACATCATACATTGTAAAACCTCCTCTCATATTTTATATATAAAAAGTAACATATTTTGTTAATATAAAAAAATAACCCTAAAGTGTTTACCAGACACTAAAGGGTTGAAAATAATTTAGAAAATACTATTAATGAATTGTATATATTATATACGAAACTTAAATAAAAAAGTTAACCATTTCTAGTTAACTTTTTATATTACTTATAAAACTGTTATTGTATTGTCTTCTACTTCAATTTTTCCTTCAAGTGCTAGTACTCCTAAATATGTTTGATATTTTTTAGAGTTTACTTTATATTGAGTTCTAAGTTCTCCAAGTAATGCATCTACATCTAAGCTACCCCATATTTCAGTTTCTCTAATTAATACTTCTACTAATAAATCTTTTGTTAATACTTTTCTCATATCTTTTAAACCTTTTTTAGTTTTCATCATCTTTACCTACCACCTTTTTATTTACTATTTGTTTTTTAAATTTGCTATCATAATATAATTTTCCTTTATATCGAAAATATACTTTACCAACGGAAGAACGACTAACACATCTTAATCCTTTAAAATAAATATAAGATGGTATATGCATTGAATGATCAATACAATAAGAAACTAAATTTAAAGCAACAACTGCGGCATCTGACGCATCAATACCTGTAGCTGCTATTAATAATATTGAAACAGCGGCTACGGTTAATTTTGTTTTTGATAATGAAAATTTTTCAGTATGTTTTTTCCAACTACTAGTTGTACTACGAGCCATCACATTATTATCTATATTGTCTATGGATTCATCAGAAATATGATAGTTTGTTTGATATTCTTCTTTAGTAGATTTGATCAAATTATAATTTTCATCTACTTTTGTTTTTAAAGTATTAGTAACCCAATCTCCATTGACTATTTTTGAATTTTCAATGTATAAAAATTTTTGATTATCAATCGTCATATAATATATATAGTGATTGATCAGAAATATTTTCTTCTAAAACTTTAATAGGTGAATTAGGTATGTTTTCTGATTCGTCTGCAGATACACGTTGTAGTGATGATAATAACATAGATAAAACCAATGTAGATATCATACATATAGATAACACTTTTTTAATTATTTGTTTCATTAATTCCTACCTCCACTTAAGTATTAGTTATTTACAACTAACTATATCGTATGAAATATTTAATTTCTTGTCAATTGTATTTTGTATTTATTAACAAGAAATTAACAAATGTATTACATAATGCGTATGCTATAATGCCAGTAGGCAGAATGAAATGAATAGTCCGTAAGGGCAAACGAAAAGCACCAGAGATTAGGCCCTCTGGTGCTTTTCTATTCCATTTTGGCAAAGGTAGCTATTCCTTAGGCTGATTGCCTTTTACTCGTCTCCGTCCAACTATTTGCAAATGAAGTAGGCAAGCACATTCGCCATGACGGAGAGAAATTGTAGATACAATGGAATAAAAGAAAATTTTGAGAAGATATAGTCATGGGAATATGGGCATATCTTCCTATTTGATTTCTAAAGATAAGTGTTATTTTGCGTTGCATATAAAATAACCAGATAGTAAAATATGAACAAAAGGTAAGATTAAATGCGGAAAGGAAGGAACCTCATACAAAAGAAACTTCCAATCGGAATTGAAAACTTCGAAGATATGATAAAAGAAAACTATTACTATGTAGATAAAACAGGATTGATAAAACAATTACTAAATGAACATGGTTTAGTCAATCTATTCACAAGAACAAGAAGATTCGGAAAATCCTTAAATATGAGTATGTTAAAATATTTCTTTGAAATTTTCGAACAAACAAAGAAATGGTATGACGGTTACCGCTTCGGAAATACAGATATCTACTGTCCATGGGATGTGATCAATCACTGCAGAGCATTAAAAGTAGAACCAGATGCGACACCACAGCCATACTGGATCAATACAAGTGGAAATTATGTTGTAAAACGCTTTATAGAGAAAGCAAACTAACAGACAAGAAGAGAAATTGAACAATTAATTGAAGGAAAAGCAATCCAGAAAGAAATCAGATTAGAACTAACATACAACGAACTGGACAGCACGATCGAAAATCTCTGGAGTGTACTTTTCGCAACAGGCTACCTTACCCAACAGGGAAAAACACAAGAAAAGATGAAAACCGCTTAAAAGATTTCTGCAAAGCATGCGAAAAGGCACTAAAACAGATCAAAGAAAAACACTACGATCAGAAATTAGAAGAAGAAGGATATGAAACAATATTAAACTACGGAATTGCCTGCTATAAGAAACGATGTAAAGTCATGGTAGATAAATGATAAAAAAAGACACTTTTGAAACTTGATCAAAAGTGTCCTTTTTATAATAAAATTATTTATGCCTCAATCATACCCGCAATGTACTGCTCTATATGTTCTTTCGGAACATTCAGCACGTTCCTGCTTGCGGCTATATATTAATTTTAGAATACTTGCAATCTTTTCATTATCACCGCTTAATATTACGGCCTTATATTCCTGTTCACGCATTTTCTCATTTTGAATATCTTTTTCATCAATATCCGGCATAGATTTTATAAATGCTATGGCATCCTCTTTACTGATAATATTTCGGATTCGACCATGAACGTTATCTACAGGAATATATATCTTAGATCCTTTTTGATTGATCGGCGCTAATGCATAATATTCTTTATCTTTATTCACGCCAGATATATCAAGACATCCAACATCTTCAATTTCACAAATACCTTCAGGAATTTTTATGACATAATTACCTTTTTTATACATAACGATAGAGTTCCTTTAAAAGATTTAAACTTAATTTAGATAATCCCCAACAGGAGAATTATTGTACTGCTTTTTGATCTCAATGACGATAGAACCATCATCATTCTTATGCTCTGATAAAAGTTGATATTTAGTTCTGGGTACATCTAATTTTTTTATGTATTTTTCATATTCCTCCTCGATCAATTTACGCGCATAAGCAGTAGTCTCCCTATTATGATTAGAGAAAACAACCGTTTGTGTAAGACATGCTTTCTGAATTCGTTTCATATCACTTTACCTCCAATTTATAATTCTAAAGAAACTAAAGTAAATCTGACAGAAAAAAGACTGCTTCACTCGGTAACATTCGAATGAAACAGTCTTTTTTTCATGTAAATCGTACTCGGTTTATATGACTATTTTATCATTTTTTCGAAAAATTTTGTAAGTAAATTTTATCATGAATTTTACATGACAATAAATATTATAATAACAAATATAGTGAATAATACACAGTTTCCACCAATACCCTTCAGTTTATCTACATACATCGACAGCCTATGGCCAACAATTATTTATTCGCCAAATTATTATTCTGATACCGGGAATCAAACGTAACCTCATCATCAAACCATTCAGGCCCCTCATATTCTACAGCAACTTCCTCACTAGGGAATTCCACCTCGGCCATTACAAGTCCCTCATACTCTCCATGAAAGACATCCAGCTCAATAATAAATCCATGTTCATCCGGAATCTTATAACGAGTCTTAGAAATTAAAATCCCATCCACCTTTGGAAGCAGATGCTCATAAGCTGCTTTATCAAGTGGAAATTCATGCTCAGTTCTAGCCATCAATCCTTTACTCTTGAAAGTTAAGAAATACTGCTTATTCATTCTGCGGATACGAATCACAGGTTCCATGCAAAGATAGCCCTGTTCGATCTCAGAGTGTGGATAAGAATCCAGATTATCAGGTAAGTTGTGGACGATAAATTTTCTTTCGATTTCCATGGGCATTTCCTCCTTGAAGTGCAGATCCTAAGCCTTTTTAAGGCGCATACTTTTTCTTTATTATACCCATCGTCTATGATATAATCAACAAAGATTCGAGAAAAAGACAAAGGAGATGAATATAAATGCGTTTAAGAAATGTACCAGGAGCGAGAGAGACGATCATAGAAAATCAGTTTTCCATCCAGCAGCCAGAGCAGATGAAAGGAAAATGGGCAGAGGTATTCAAAAATGACCATCCGATCCACATCGAAGTAGGAATGGGAAAAGGACAGTTTATTATAGAAATGGCAAGAAGAAATCCAGAAGTAAACTATATTGGAATCGAAAAATATTCAAGTGTCTTAGTAAGAGCTGTAGAGAAATTAGAAGATTTTGAACAGGACAACCTTCGTTTGATCCGTATGGATGCAGAGAATATCGAAGAAGTGTTTGACAAAGATGAAGTAGACATGATCTATTTAAATTTCTCTGATCCATGGCCAAAAGACCGCCATGCAAAGAGAAGACTTACATCTACAAGATTTTTAGAACGATATGATAATATTCTGACACCGGAAGGAAGAGTTATGTTTAAGACAGATAACAAAGACTTATTTGACTTCTCCTTAGAGCAGGTAGAAGAAGCAGGATGGATCCTGGAAAATCACACATACGATCTTCATCACAGCGAATATAATGAAGGAAATGTCATGACAGAATACGAGGAGAAATTCTCAGCCAAAGGAAATCCAATCTGCCGTTTAGTAGCATATCGTCATGCCAAGTAAAAGGATTGCATAAAATAAACAAAAAGTGGTAATATAATCATGAAACAAGGAAAGTTTCGATGCAAGATCCAGTTGTTTCTATATTTGCATCCATGTATGAACAGATGGGTCTGTCAATTTTTTCAGTCACTAGACGAAGCAAAACGATGTTTAAATAAATAGCAAAGGATAGGTGAATTATTATGGAATATACATTTACAAGTGATAATTTTGAAGAAGAAGTATTAAAAAGTGATGTGCCAGTATTAGTAGATATGTTTGCAACATGGTGCGGACCTTGTAAGATGATGGCACCGGTGGTAGCACAATTAGCTGAAGAATATGAAGGAACTGTAAAAGTCGGAAAACTTGATATCGATCAGAATGTTGATATCGTAGCACAGTACAAGATCATGTCAGTTCCAACATTTTTAGTGATCAAAGATGGAGAGGTTAAGGCAAAACTGATCGGAGCAGTATCCAAAGAAGAATTAGTCGAAGCGATCGATCAGGCAAAGTAGTAAGATGAATATATTAAATATTGAACATATCAGCAAAATTTATGGAGAGAAAGTCATTTTTGATGACGTATCTCTTGGAATCCACAGTGGCGATAAGATTGGTGTGATCGGGGTCAACGGTACAGGAAAGACTACATTATTAAAGATCATTGCCAAGATCAACGAGCCAGACAAAGGACAGATTATCTGTGGAAATGGAATCCGTGTATCTTATCTTCCACAGAATCCAGAATTTCCGAAGAGACAAAGCATTCTTGAATATGTGATGGATGGAAAAGAACATCAGGACTGGAAGACAGAGAGTGAAGCAAAAACGATCCTCACAAAACTTGGAATCTATGATTTTGATGAAGGATGTGATCATTTATCTGGAGGCCAGAAGAAGAGAGTTGCACTCGCAAGAACTTTAGTAGATCCAACCGAAGTACTGATCCTTGATGAGCCAACCAACCACTTAGATAACGATATGGTTCTATGGCTGGAAGAATTCTTAAACAGCTTTAGAGGTGTATTGATCATGGTAACCCATGACCGTTATTTCTTAGATCGTGTAACGAATAAGATCGTAGAGATCGACAAAGGAAAGCTTTACGAATACGATACCAACTATTCTGGATTCGTAGAGTTAAAAGTCCAGCGCGAAGAGATGGAACTAGCGACAGAACGTAAGCGCCAGAGTTTACTCCGCGTGGAAATGGAATGGATGAAACAGGGAATCAAAGCGAGAGGAACGAGACAGAGAGCCAGAACGGAACGTTTTGAAGAACTTAAGAATGCCAAAGGTCCATCCATGCAGCAAAATGTTGAGATGGATTCGATCAGCAGCCGTCTTGGAAAGACAACGATCGAGTTAGAACACATTTCCAAAGGATTTGGTGACAAACATCTGATCAATGATTTCTCTTACATCGTATTAAGAGATGACAGGATTGGATTTATCGGACCAAATGGCTGTGGAAAATCAACTTTGATGAAGATGATCATGGGAATCTTAAAGCCGGACGAAGGAAACATTACGATCGGTGACACCGTAAAGATCGGGTATTTTGCACAGGAAAATGAAGATATGACAGGAGATATCCGTGTCATTGATTATATCAGAAATGTCGCAGAATACATCCAGACAACGAAAGGGCAGGCAAGTGCATCCCAGATGCTAGACCGTTTCCTGTTCCCACCAGAACTTCAATACACACCGCTTGATAAACTTTCTGGAGGAGAACAGAGACGGCTCTACTTATTAAAAGTATTGATGGAAGCACCAAATGTTCTGATCCTCGATGAGCCGACCAACGACCTTGACATCCAGACATTAACGATCTTAGAAGATTATCTGGATACGTTCGCAGGAATCGTGATCACAGTATCTCATGACCGATATTTTCTTGATCGTATTGTAAATAGGATCTTTGCGTTTGAAGAAGGTGGACATTTAAAACAGTACGAAGGCGGTTATACGAATTATCTGGAGAAAGTAAAGCCAATTGCGAAACAAGAGAAAAGTAAACCAGAGAAAAAAGAAAATAATGGAAAGAAATTCCAGAAAGAACACCAAAAGAAGCTCAAGTTTACATACAAAGAACAAAAAGAATTTGAAACGATCGATGATGATATCGCGAAACTGGAGGAAAAAATAGAACAGTTAGATGAAGAGATCATGGAAAATGCAACGAATTCTGGTAAATTAGCAGAGCTTACGCAGCAAAAAGAAGAGACAGAAGAAGCTTTGAATGAAAAGATGGACCGTTGGGTATATTTAAATGATCTGGCAGAACAGATAGCGAATCAATAACAATAAAAGAGGATTGACTCACAAAATATCATATGAGTCAATCCTCTTATTATGTTAAGCTTCTTTTTCTAACTTAATATTCTTCTTATACAATCGATAATCCACCCAGTTTCCGATCAAAAATTGAACTGTAGCAAAAAACGGAACTCCAAGGAACATTCCAAGTGGACCGAAATAAGCGCCACCGACAGTGATGGAAAATAAAATCAGTAGTGGACGAACTCCGGTAGATTCTCCAAGGATCTTAGGTCCAAGGATCAGACCGTCAAACTGCTGTAGGACAAAAACCATGATAATAAAGATCAGGCACTTCGTCGGACTTACGATAAAAAGAATAAAAGCGCCGGGAACTGCACCAATGATCGGTCCAAAATAAGGAATCATATTTGTGACGCCGATAATAACACTGATCAATACAGTATAAGGAAGTTTTAAAATAGTCATCGCAACAAAAGCCAGTAAGCCAATGATCAGAGAATCAATGGATTTTCCGATAATAAAACCAGAAAAAATATTGTGACAATCTTTTAAAGTGCGAAGTACACGATAAGAGAAATTTTCATTAAAGATTGCAAGAACCAATCGTTTTCCAGCATTTTTTAAAATAAATTTATCGATCGTCATATAAATAGAAACAATAAATGCGATAAACAGGTTAAATAATCCCTTGGCAAAAGACATGGAAGCCTCATAAAGCATAGGGACGATATTGGTCAGAAGATTGTTGGTCAGTTCGAAAAGCTTTGGTAATGTCTTTGTCTCGATCATATCGGCAATCTGACCAGGAAACATATCTGTGCTGTTCTCACGATAATGTTCAAAGATTGACATGATCGATTTATAAATATCAGGAATCATCAGGGATAGTTCACGAATACTGTCATATAACTGTGGGATGATAAATCGTAGACAGACAATGATAAAACCAACCATAACGAGATAACTGATCAAAATAGCGAGTCCACGCTGTGCATTGGCAGATTTCTTTTTTAAAAGTTTCATTGATACATTTCTTTGGAAGAAAGCTACGACGGGATTTAAAATATAGGCAATCAGAAATCCCATAAAAAATGGAAATAAGATGTCCCATAATTGAGAGATCAGTTTGCTTGTATTAGACCATTGTGTTATAAAGCGGAAGATCACACATCCGATCAGGATAACAGCAATGGTATAGATAGAAATCGTAAAATACTTTTTATTCGATTCGAATTTGTGGTTGCTTGACATTTGAGACTCCTCTTAGAATGATAGTTAATCAGTAATATCATCTATTATAGACGTTTCCAAGATCAGTTACAAGACAATATAAGATTTCAATAAAAGAAAAACACCATCCCCGGCTACAAGATCAACCAAAAACAGTGCTTTAGTACGCGATGAGGGGTTCGAACCCTCGACACCCTGATTAAGAGTCAGGTGCTCTACCAACTGAGCTAATCACGCTTAAATTATATTGTTTTTACTGCGCTTCCTTAACGCAAGATTTATTATATACGAATGTTTTAAGAAATGCAAGCATTATTTTTAATTTTTTTTATTTTTTTTTACAAAAAATTTAAAGAAAGTTAATAACGGTACAAAAAAAGCCCGAAATATGGTATTCTAGAGACTGGAAAGGGGATAAAATTTCATGGATAAAATAGCGGTTGCACAGACAACATCTTCCGGAAACTGGAGAGAAAATATAGAAAAAGCAAAACAATATATAAAGAAAGCAACAGAAGAAGAGGCAGTTATGATCATTTTTCCAGAATATTTCATGAATTATTATCCGGATGCTGAACACAACTATACAAAAAAGGCACAAAGCTTGCATGGCGAATTTGTACAGGCAATGAAGATGCTTGCAAAAGAGTTTAAGATGTGGATCATTTTTGGGATGAATGAACAGACTGTGGATGAAACAAAGAACTACAATACAATGGTAATTCTGAATGACTTGGGAGAACTTGTGTCTGATTATAAAAAGACACATTTGTTTAATGCATATAAATGGAAGGAATCAATGAATACGCTTAAGGGGGATTGTTTGTTTACACCGATTAAGACACCTGTAGGTGTGATCGGACTTGGAATCTGTTATGATCTCAGATTTCCGGAACTTGCAAGATATGAAGCATTATCTGGAGCTCAGGTCATGTTGTATCCAGCGGCATGGGTTAAGGGTGAAGGAAAATTTATGCAGTGGGAGACACTTCTTCGGGCAAGAGCAATTGAAAATGAGATGTATGTTTTAGGATGTTGTCATTACAGTAAGGAACATTACATGGGAAGAAGTACTGGATTTGCACCAGATGGAACCAGATTGTATTTAGGAGAAGAAAAGGAAGAGCTGCTCTATGCACAGATAGATAAAGAACAGATTCAAAATATAAGAACAGTCAATCCTGTCTTTGAAAACAGGAGAAGAGATCTCTACGATTAAATAAAATAATACAGATCAGGGTAGGAATCAGAAAGAGGTAGTATCATATGGAAGATAGAAGAAGTATAGCAAAGAAGGCAGCAATAGGAGTCGCACTGGTAATCGCAGCTGCGGGAGCTGTATTATTCTATAAGAATAATATTGCGATGAATCCAGGTGACACATTATTAAAATATATGTCATATGCAGAAGATGAAAAGTATGAAAAGATGTACGATCTTTTGAATGAAGAAAGCAAAAAAAGTATTTCAAAAGAAGAATTTATCAAGAGAAATAAAAATATTTATAAGGGAATCGGAGTCCAAACGATTGATGCTGATGTAACTTCAAAGAAGAGATCAACAACCGTGACATATCACGTAAAAATGCAGACAAATGCTGGAATTATTACCTATAATAACCGTACAGATTTTGTCAAAGAAAATCATAGATATCGCATAGATTGGGATGACTCCGTTATTTTTCCACAATTAGGAGCAGAAGACAAAGTCAGAGTAAAAACTTTATATGCCAAAAGAGGAAGGATCAAAGATGCACAGGGAAATGCACTTGCTGTACAGGGTAAGATCTATTCTGTAGGATTTGTTCCTGGGAAGATGGACGGTAATTCCGTAAAACTTGCGGCAAAGAAATTAGGATTATCCAAAGAAGAGATTCAGAAGAAACTTGATCAAAAATGGGTGACGGATGATTCTTTTGTACCATTGATCAAATTAAAAGAATATTCAGAAGATCTTCTCGATGTGAAAGGGATCATTGTTTCCACAGAAACTGGGAGAATCTATCCACTTGGAGAGGCAGCAGCACATCTTATCGGTTATATGCAAAATGGCGAAGGAAAAGCAGGACTTGAGAAATTATATGATGATCAGCTTTCTGGCACGAATGGCTTAGAGATATACATAGAAGATTCTAATGGACAGAAAAAACAGTCACTGGCGGTTAGATCTCAGACAGATGGAAAGGATTTAACAACAACGATCAACAGTAGTTTGCAAAAGGCTATTTACGAACAGTATAAAAATGATAAAAGTGCTCATGTTGCATTGAATCCTTCAACAGGAGAGGTCAAGGCACTTGTAAGTACTCCGTCTTATGATGCACAGGCATTTATCTTAGGAATGAGCCAGAAGAAATGGAATGTGATCAATAGCGATCAAAGACTGCCAATGCAAAATCGCTTTAAAGCAACATTTGCACCAGGATCATCCATCAAACCGATCATAGCAGCGATCGGACTAAGCCAGAATAAATTTCGTGCAAATGATGACTTTGGAAACAGTGGAAAACGCTGGCAGAAGGATAAAAGCTGGGGTGGTTATTACGTAACAACATTACACGATTATAATGGGCATAATCTGCAAAATGCAATGATCTATTCTGACAATATTTATTTTGCAAAAGCAGCCTTGAAGATAGGAAAAGATACCTTGAAGGATCAGCTTGACAACTTAGGTTTTGGAGAAAGTTTGAAATTTACATTTGGACTAAACGCTTCATCCTATGGAAGTGAAGGATTTACTTCCGATATTCAGTTAGCTGACAGTGGATATGGACAGGGGAAAATGATGGTAAACCCGGTACATATGGCAGCAATCTACACAGCATTTTCCAATAATGGTAATATGCTGAAACTGTATCTGGTCAAAGAAAACGGATCAAAAAAACAAGTATTAAAGGAAACTATATTTACCAAACAAGCTGTGAATACCGTAAATGAAGCTATGCGACAAGTAATCAGAGATCCCTCTGGTACGGGACACGCAGCGAACATAGAAGGGGTAGATCTTCGAGGAAAGACAGGAACTGCAGAGATCAAACAATCACAGACAGACACAAAAGGAACAGAAATAGGCTGGTTTGTGACCATAATGCCAGCAACAAACAATAGGGAAGCATTGGAACTGGTATCCATGACAGAAAACGTGAAGAAACGAGGCGGAAGTGGATACGTGGTCAATAAAACAAAGAAGATCATGGAAGAATACCTGCAGTAGATCAGCTGCAGGTATTTTTCTATGATTCATGATGCAATTATAAAATAAAATTTATAATTTCTTTACAACCAATTCATTGCTATTCTGCATAGGTTTGCGTATAATTACCATTATACTTAAATGTGATATCCATAATAGAACAGATATCAAAGAAGGAGAAGTCTATGAGAGATAAATTCAACCAATTCATGCAGGGCAGATACGGAAATGACGATCTGAACCGCTTTTTAATGAAGATTATTTTAGCAGCATTTGTACTATCACTATTTACAGGAAGAATCGTATTTGGCGGCGTAGTATCACTTAGCCGTATTTTTTATTGGATCGCATTAGCACTTTTGATTTATTGCTATATCCGTATGTTTTCAAGAAACATCTATAAACGATCCGAAGAAAACAGATGGTTCCTGAATAAAACATCCAATATGCGGGGACTCTGGAGCAATAGAAAATACAAAGCACAGCAGATGAAGAACTACCATATTTACAAATGTCCAGGATGTGGACAGAAGATCAGAATTCCAAGAGGAAAAGGAAAGATAGAAGTTCGTTGTCCAAAGTGTCGTACCACATTCGTAAAGAGGAGCTAAAATGTTTGGGTATATCATTGTCAACAAACCAGAGATGAAATTCCGCGAATTCGATGTCTATCACGGATACTATTGTGGTTTGTGCAGAAAATTAAAAGAACATTATGGAAAGTTTGGTCAGATCACACTTTCCTATGATATGGTCTTTGTATTGATGACCTTAACCAGTCTTTATGAATTAGAAACAACAAAGAGTATGAAGCGATGTGTCACACATCCATTGCAAAAACATGAGGAAAGAGTAAACAATATCACGGATTATGTCGCGCACATGAATATTTTGTTAACTTATTACAAATGTAAAGATGATTGGAATGATGACCGCAAATTAGAGAAGTTGGTATTAGAAAAAATTTTATACCATAAAAGTGGGTTTTCCAGAAATTTTTATAGGGAAAAATGGAATAAGATCAATGATATATTAGAAAAGCTGTCAGAAGAAGAGAAAAAAGACAATCAGGATATCGACCAGATGTCAGGGATGTTTGGAAAGGTCATGGCAGAGATCATGTTGTATCAGGATGATGAGTGGAAAGAACTTCTGAATCAATTTGGATTTTTCCTTGGTAAATTCATTTATTTGATGGATGCATATGAAGATATTGAAGATGATCTGAAGAATCACAACTATAATCCACTGAAAAATATATATACAAAACCGGAATTTGAAGATATGATCCATCAGATTCTAACGATGATGATGGCAGAGTGTTCGAAAGCTTTTGAACAGCTTCCACTGATCGATGATATAGATATATTGAGAAATGTCTTATATTCCGGAGTATGGTACCGATACGAACAGGTGCGAGAGAAAAGAGAAAAAGAAAAGGAAGAAAAGAATGTCTGATCCATATGAAATTCTAGGAGTGCAAAGAGGTGCTTCAGAAGAAGAAATAAAAAAAGCATATAAAAGATTAAGCAGAAAATACCATCCAGATGCCAATCTTGATAATCCAAAGGCAGCTGAGGAGAAATTTAAAGAGCTCCAGCAAGCTTATCAACAGGTTATGAAGGAGAAAACAACAGGATACAGCCAAAGTTCTTATGGTGGATACCAGAGTCAGGGGAATCCTTATGGTGGACAAGGGAATCCATATGGAAATCAACAAGGGAATCCGTATGGAGAATGGAATCCATTTGAGGATATTTTTGGACAATTTAGTGGTTATTACACAAATGGCGGAGCTCAGCAAAGACAGAAGACAACGACAGGATATGAGAAGGACACGCATTTAAGAGCAGCAGGTAATTATGTAAGGAATGGTTATTATCAGGAAGCAAGGAATGTTTTAGATGGCATGGAACCAGCCAGAAGAAATGCGAGATGGTACTATTACAGTGCAGCTGCCAATCAAGGCCTTGGAAATAATGTAACTGCTATGGAACATGCAAAACAGGCAGTTTCCATGGAACCTGATAATTATGAATATCAGATGTTATTACAACAGCTGCAAGGAAATGGTTCTTGGTATCAGCAAAGACAAAGTACTTATCAGAATCCATATTCCACAGGTGGAGACTGGTGTATGAAGATGTGCATGTTAAATTTGATGTGCAACTGTTGTCTCGGTGGCAGATACTGGTGTTGATCTGTAAAACAACACTGATTTAGGAGGGAAGACTATGAGCAAAGTAATAGGAATAGATTTGGGAACAACAAATTCTTGTGTAGCAGTGATGGAAGGTGGAGTACCAGTTGTGATCTCAAATGCAGAAGGTGGAAGAACCACGCCATCAATAGTGGCATTTGCGAAAAATGGAGAACGACTGGTTGGAGATCCAGCAAAACGACAGGCGGTAACGAATGTGAGTCGTACAGTTGCATCCGTAAAACGTCAGATGGGAACAGATCGTAAAGTAAAAATTGATGGGAAGAAATATACACCAGAAGAAATTTCAGCGATGATCCTGGCCAAATTAAAAAAGGATGCAGAAAGCTATCTCGGGGAAGAAGTAACGAGAGCCGTGATCACAGTACCAGCTTATTTTAGCGATGCTCAGAGACAGGCTACAAAGAATGCTGGAAAGATTGCGGGATTAAGTGTGGAACGTATCATTAACGAACCGACATCTGCTGCATTGGCGTATGGACTAGACAAATCCGTATCCCAGAAGATCATGGTATATGATCTTGGTGGAGGAACTTTTGACGTTTCGGTGATCGAGATTGGTGATGGAGTTGTTGAAGTACTGGCAACGGCTGGAAATAATCATCTTGGAGGAGATGATTTTGATCAAAGGATCATGAATTATCTGATCGGGGAATTTAAAAAAGCAGAAGGGATCGATCTGTCTAAGGATCAGACAGCTGTTCAGAGGATCAAAGAAGAGGCAGAAAAAGCAAAGAAAGAATTATCTTCTTCTATGACTGTACAGATTAATCTGCCATTTATTGCAGTAGGGAAAGATGGCCCTAAACATATGGATATCACATTAACCAGATCCAAATTTGAAGAACTGACTTCAGATTTGATCGATCAGACAGCAGGACCAGTTCATCAGGCGTTATCTGATGCAGGAATCAGTACCAGCGAACTTCATATGGTACTGTTAGTCGGCGGTTCTACCAGAATGCCAGCAGTTTCAGAGAAAGTAAGACAGTTAACAGGTAAAGAACCAAGCAAGAATATGAATCCAGATGAATGTGTAGCTCTGGGTGCAGCAATTCAGGGTGGAAAGATTGCAGGAGAAGCAGGGTTAAATGAGATTTTATTAATGGATGTCACACCATTGTCTTTATCTA
>OGRO01002293.1_pt1 | contig 15122 bp, 15 predicted proteins | sample 1553451 | NCBI WGS metagenome assembly OGRO01 (sample SAMEA2580021, study PRJEB22360) | human gut metagenome
GAGCTCCCCCGATGGGGAGCCAAGAACGTTCTGCTGCTTAACTTAATAGCATTACTCACGCCGGAGATCTGTCACTCACTTCTCTGCTTTGCCGCCTCATAAATAAGGAGCGCGGCTGCCACTGAGACATTGAGAGAAGAGACTTTCCCTTTCATCGGTATACGGACACAGAAGTCACAGAGCTTTCTTGTGAGGGGCGAGACGCCTTTCCCTTCCGCCCCCATGACGATGACCAAGGGCCCTTTGAGATTGGCATCATAATAGAGGCTTTCCCCATCCATATCCGCGCCCACGACCCAGAAGCCTTTTTCTTTCAGCCCCTCCAGTGTCTGGCGGATGTTTCCCGTCTGGCACACCGGAAGATAGGCGAAGGCTCCGGCCGCTGTCTTCATGGCCGCCGCCGTAACGGGCGGGCTCTTGTGCTTCGGAAGGAGGACAGCCGCCGCGCCCGCGCACTCTGCCGTGCGGACGATGGCGCCCAGATTTCTCACATCTTCCAAGCCATCCAAAAGGATGAGGATGGGATCTTTACCCTCCCAGTCCGAGAGCACCCTGTCAAGATCTGCGTATTCATACGGTTTGAGGAGTGCAGCCGCCCCCTGATGCACGACGCCGCCAGCCATGGCATCCAGTTTGTCTTCCGTGATTTCCAAGACAGGAAGTCCTCTGCTTACAGCTTCTTCTGCTATCCGGGCGAGCCTCTCGTCTTTCCGGCCTTCCTTGATGAAAACCCTGCGCACCCGATCAGCCCGCAGGAATTCCGTGACGCTGTTTCTGCCGAAGGTCATGAGTGAGTCATCTTTTACAGGACGATCTCCCTCACTGCTTCTCCATTTCGGCGGTCTTTTCTTCGTGTGCCGGGCAGAAGGAAACCGGCCTTCCGCCGGTTTCTCTCTCCTCTGGTTTCTATTGCTTTGCTTTTTAGTCTGCATGTTGGAATTCTCCCGCCACATACTTCAAGCTTTTCTGGAGGATGAACTGCAGGCGTTCCTCCTCTCCTGAAAGCTTCAGGTAGCCAAGAAGAGCTTCAAAAGCGGTGGCTTCGCGGTACTCTTCGACAGTCGCGCTCTTCGGCACCGTGCTTGATGTATTTCTTCCCCGTTTGCACATCTTGAGCTCTCTGTCATTCAGAACCTCGCGGATCTCAAAAAGGATACGGCTCTGCCAGCGTGCCGATACGATTTCCGAAGTCAGCGTCGAAAGGATCTGCACCTGGTAGATACCGGTGTGGATGAGTGTGTCCCGGATGAAGAGGGACCAGACGACATCTCCCATGTAGGCGAGCGTCAGTGCATCCATAGAAAAAGCATCCTGCTCCGTGAGGAGCGCAGCCTGCTTTCCCATCTTTTGCACCATCTGTTTTTTCAGAAATAAAACTCTTTTAAACTCCACGTTTCTTCCACCTTGCTCCTGTCGGGGTGTCTTCGATCACAATACCGATGTCCCCCAGTTTATCACGAATCTCATCTGCCAACTGGTACTGCTTGGCTTTGCGGGCAGACTGGCGGACCGCAAGGATCACATCCATCAGATCGTTGTAGTCCTTGTCATCATAGGCCTCCTGCTTCTTCCATTCCTTTTCAAGGATGCCGAGGATATCGAGAATGGTCTTGAAGGTCTTGCCAGCCTCTTCAAAGGCCGCCTTGTCGAATGCGATACCGCTATGGACTTCATTGTAGTATACATTGATGGCTTTGGCGATTTCAAACATGGCACCTGTGGCAAGGCCGGTATTAAAATCATCGTCCATCGCTTCATGGAAGACTGCCATCGCATGACCGGAAGCATCAACAAGCGCTTTGGATGCTTCTGTGACTGTGCTCCCTTCGGAAGAAGAGAGCTCCTTCACGCGGGCAATGACGTCTTTCAGTTTTTCCATATTCTTTTCCGCTTCCTCCAGACGGTCATCAGAGAAGTCGAGCGGGCTTCTGTAATGGGTGGAGAGCAGGAAATAGCGGAGCGCATCACCGGAGTATTTTTCCAGTACATCTTTGACAAGGAAGAAATTATTCAGCGATTTGCTCATCTTTTCTGAATTGATGGTGATAAAACCATTGTGCAGCCAGTAGTCTACGAAGTGGCAGCCGGTGCAGCCTTCGGACTGTGCGATTTCATTTTCATGATGCGGGAAGATCAGATCGCTGCCGCCGCCATGGAAGTCGAGTGTATTGCCCAGATAGTGGGTGGACATGGCCGAGCATTCGATGTGCCAGCCCGGGCGTCCCTTGCCCCACGGACTTTCCCAGAATGGTTCGCCGGGCTTTGCCGCTTTCCAAAGTGCAAAGTCTCCCGGATTTCTCTTTTCATCATTGACTTCGATGCGGGCGCCAGCCAGCATATCTTCGATCTTGCGTCCGGAAAGTCTGCCGTAGTCTTTGAATGTAGAAATGTCATAGTAAACATCGCCGCCAAGGACATAGGCATGCCCCTTCTCGATCAGTGTCTTCACCATATCGATGATGTCCTTCATGTGATCGGACACTCTCGGATAAATATCGGCACGGCGGACATGGAGCTTATCCATGACTTCAAAGTACGCATCAATGTAACGATCGGAGATCGTTTTCCAGTCGCTGCCTTCCGCATTGGCTTTATTGATGATCTTATCATCGACGTCCGTGAAATTCTGTACAAAGGTCACTTTGTAACCGATGAATTCCAGATAGCGGCGGATGATATCCCAAGTGACGGCCGGACGGGCATTGCCGATATGCGGATGATTGTATGGGGTGACGCCGCAGACGTAGATCTTCGCTTCCCCTTCTGTGATCGGATGGAATACTTCTTTTTCTTTTGTCAGTGTGTTATATACTTTGATCTCTTCCATAAAAGCCTCCTGTTTAATTATATATGTAATTTTTTGAATCGCTGCATGACATGAGGAAGCCTGTCATGCCATCTTCTGATTTTCACGTATAGAAATCAGGGCTTCCTCCTATGGCGCCCGAAACAGCTCGATGTTTTTGGCAAACAAAAACCACCGCCTCACAGAGACGGTGGCCCGCTATTCCACTCTGTCGGCCGAAGCCGCGCAAAATGTTTTTATCGCAAACACATCACGGAAAAGGATACTTGCGAAAACACTGATCGATCGTAGGAACAGTATTTCCTGCTTTCCCCTTTTCAGCTCCCAAATGCATTTCCTTACGAATCACCTGGATAGTTTCACCGGTCCTATCCTCTCTGAAAAGCTTTTCGAAAGTACTTCTTCTGTTCATCGCCTGCATATGATATTGACAAATGAAGCATCTACAGCTGACCTGGCTTTTGACCCCACACTCGCCTGCTGGAGCTTTAGCTACCCGGCGCTCGCCTCTCACAACTCACTCTCTCGGTTTTCCCGGCAGGACTTACTTCTAAACCGCACCATGCTCAGCAACCCTTTTGACTGCGTTACGTGGATCGTTTTGGCTGCGACTGCCATCGACTTTCAGCCACAGACCTGTGATGCTTATTGATTATTATAGATGGAATAGGGATATTCTGTCAAGGGGATTTCGTGACTAGTGACTAGTGACTGGTGACTAGTAGCTAGGGATTAGGAGAAAGCGGTGATTGAAATAGCGCAGTTGGTACACTGACCGTTCTGCAAGGAAGATCTCTCGGCTACGCTCGAGATGACGACGACGCGAAACGCTATCAAAATTCTGCGGCGCTTCATTATTATTTGCACCGCACCACCATTTCTCATTTCGCATTTCGCATTCAAGCAGAACCAAAGGACGGCACTTCCTCGGGGCTAACCCTGTAACTTAAGGAAACGCTGATTAAATCGCAGAGTCAGATTCTACAAGAATTTTTATACATGACTTCGTCATAGCCTTCCTTAAATAGCTTAGTTATTTTCCACTCCGAGCTCATGCTCTACGACGGAAGCAATGTCATCAATGATGCGTTCAAGCTGGTTGATTTCCTTGCCTTCGCCCATGACACGGATGAGCGGCTCCGTGCCGGATGCACGGACAAGGATGCGGCCATCGCTTCCGAGTTCTTCTTCCGCAGCGCGGATGGAGTCACGAATGAGTTCATTGTCTTCCCAGCCATTCTTGCTGTAGACCTCGACATTTTTCAGGATCTGTGGATATGTGACCATGAGGTGATTGAGCTCAGACATGGTCTTTCCGGATTCGCGCAGAACTGTCAGCGTCTGCACCGCAGTGATGAGGCCGTCGCCTGTCGTATTGAATTCAGGGAAAATGATATGGCCGGACTGCTCACCGCCGATGGAGTAGTCATGCTTCAGCATTTCCTCAAGAACATAGCGGTCGCCCACCTGCGTGGATACCGTCTGACAGCCGTTTTCCTTCAGTGCTTTGCCAAAGCCAAGATTGCTCATGACCGTACCGACGACCATATTCTCATGGAGACGTCCTTCTTTCTTCATCTGGAGGGCATTGATGAGAATCAGATGGTCACCGTCCATGACCTGTCCCTTTTCATCGACGAAGAGACAACGGTCTGCATCACCGTCATTGGCGATGCCGCAGTCGGCACCAAGCTCCAGAACTTTCTTCTGCAGTGTCTCGATATGCGTGGAGCCACAACCGTTATTGATATTCACACCATTTGGTTCATGGAAGATCGCGGTGACTTCCGCCCCGAGTTCTTTGAGCATCGCGGGCAGGAAATCACTCGCTGCGCCATTCGCAGAGTCCGTCACGATCTTGAGCCCTTTGAAATCGCCCTGCACCGTCGAGAGGACATGTGCTCTGTACTTATCAGCCAGCTCAGCGCGATGCGAAATCACGCCGATCTTATCCCCGGTCGGACGCGGGATCTCTTCATCATGGCGAAGGATATTTTCGATATCTTCCTCAGTCTGGTCTGGCAGTTTATAGCCATTTTTATCAAAGAACTTGATTCCATTATCCGGGAATGGATTGTGCGAAGCAGAAATCATGACGCCGGCATCATAGCCTTCCGTGCGGGTGAGGTACGCAATGCCCGGTGTCGGAATGACGCCGGCAAGATCGACATCGACGCCAGACGCACAAAGACCGGCAGAAAGAGCCGCCGTCAGCATGGAGCCGGAAATGCGGGTATCCATACCGATCAGGAAGCGATGCTTGCCGCTTGCCTTGCAGAAGTACGTGCCTGCCGCGCGTCCGAGCTGGTACGCCAGCTCCGGCATCAATGTGGAATTGACCAGTCCACGCACACCATCGGTACCAAATAATGTAACCATTTTATTTCCTCCCAAAAATTTCTAGATAACTTCCGTATTCTACCGCGAAGGGGGCATTTCGTCAACTGGATGGGGTTGGGGATTATAAGTGGTCAGTGACTAGTGACTTAAATGCCACCTTCGGACATCGCCCTATTTTTTATACTCCGCGGCGCTTCAGACTTTTTATGCGCCGCACCAACACTCCTAACGGGCGAGCAGAGCTTTTATCCCTAATCAAGGGACGGCACGCCCCACGGGCTACCCTTTTAGTCCTTCTCTATTTCCACAACTACCGTCGTCTGTCCGACGGTGATACTGCCGCCCGTGGGCTTCGGGATGGTCACGGTTTTCCGGATCGTATCGCTGGCTCCCGTGACATCGATAGGATCAAGACTCAGTACACTGTTTTTTTCAAAGTAACTGATCGGCGCAGTCAGTGTAGCAACGGGCGGATTGATGGTGATCTTCCCCACCTTGTATCCTTTGGCCGGTTCACCTGTCGTTTCCACCTTCATGGGCAGGTTGCCGATCTTTGTTTCCTCTTTCATCTTTACATTGATGCGGACTTGGCTCGGCATCACATCAAGACCGGTGACGGTATTGCCATCTGCATCGAGTACATTCACACTGTCAAATTCGACAAAGTTCTTGTCCTTGCCGGATACATTGACAGAGACCACGGCGCGGTCTGCCTCTGCGATCTTGGAAGCGCTTCCTGCGATCGTGATGGTATCCGGTGTCGCTTTGTGGCTTTCGACCGAGAAATTCACATCCGGCGTGCCAAAGACTTCAATCACGGCAGGGAGTGTCTTCACGGCATAGGTATCGATATTGAGGTCAAAATACTCCGGTGTGACAGAGATGACGGATTGATCCCCCGGTACGGAAATATGGATCTTTGTATTCGGGAAATCGCCATCGGTAAGACCGGAAAGGTCCACATAGGCTTTGATGTTATCCGAACGCATGTAGACCATATCGCTCCTCGGCATGCGGATCTTTGCCTTGACTTTGAGAGGCACATTGGTCGCCACCAGCGAACGATCCAGATTTCTGACTTCCACAGGGACCGTGTAGGTATTCTCCACCATCGGATTCTGTTCATTCATCACGTACACCCAAAGGGCGCAGGCTGCGATCAGACAGAAGATTTTGGGCAGCCACCACTCATGTTTGGCAAATCTCATTTCAGGGGGCTCCATTTCTGTAATACATCACTGACATTCTTCGGCTTACCCTGCATCAGGTAGTTGCGAAGGATATTTCTAAGGCTCTCTGCATCCTGCCCGCGATAAATATGTCCGCCGTAGGTGTAGGATACGATACCTGTCTCTTCGCTGACGACGACCACTACACAGTCTGCCTGTTCACTCATCCCGATAGCCGCTCTATGGCGGGTACCAAGCTCGGAAGAAAGGCTGTGATCACGCGTCAGCGGAAGCAGACAGCCTGCCGCCATGACACGGTTCTCTCGGATGATGACCGCGCCATCGTGCAGCGGGGTATTCACGATGAAAATATTCCCCAAAAGCTCCTTGGACACCAGACCCTCGATGCGGATTCCTGTATCAATGCGGTCATCAAGACCGACGCTTCTCTCGAAAACGATAAGGGCGCCGATCTTATTCGCAGACATGACCATGGCTGCATCGGCGACATCATCGATCACATGATCCCACTCGATCTCATTCATCATGCGGGAGGAAACATAGAATTTCCCGCGGCCGATCTGCTCCAGCGCCCGGCGCAGCTCCGGCTGAAAAACGACCGGAAATGCGACGATGAGGACAGTCATCAGTTTATCCAGAATCCAGCTGACTGCATGCAGCTGCAGCCATCCCGCCAGCACGGTAAAAAGCCCGAGAAATACCAGCCCCTTCAGAAGAGCTGTCGCTCGGGTATCCCGGATCAGGATGTAAATACGGTATAAGAAAAAAGCGACTACCAGGATGTCCAGCACATCCCAAAGCCGCATGGTCATAAAGAGTCCCTGTATCTGACTTGACATAGTAGTACCTCGTGAAAATAAGCAAAGCGATATTCTTCGGGCAATCCTGCCTTTATAAACAATTTTTTCAGGCTTGCATGGCCTCATTTTATCATGAATCACTGCCAATGAAAAGAGGAATCCGACGCCCGGACTCCTCTTATTGACACGCTCCCATCGCTGCCCATCAGGGGGAACGCGAGTGCTCAGCCAAAATGTTTCGCTTTTTCATCGAGCTTCGCTTGGATACGCTTACCGGTTTCTGTCATAGCAAGACCGGCGCGGCTGGTTTCCTTGAGTTCGACAGGAAGTCTGCGCCCGACATCTGCCATGGCCGAGATGACTTCATCCGCAGGAATGGCACTTTGAACCCCATTCATGACCATTTCCACCGCAACCAGAGCGTGGACAGCATGGAACGCATTCCGCTTCACGCAGGGGACTTCGACAAGCCCGCCGACAGGATCGCAGACAAGGCCCAGGATATTTTTCAGAGCGAGTGCGAAGGCATCCGCCATCTGTGCATTCGTCCCGCCCAAAAGGTCCACGGCCGCCGCTGCCGCCATCGCAGTCGCAGTGCCGCATTCAGCCTGGCAGCCTCCGACCGCCCCTGCGATCGATGCCTTCTCTGCCACAACCTTACCGATCGCGCCCGCTGTAAAAAGTGCGCGTGTCATATCATTCATGGTGGCATTCACTTCTTCCGAGACCGCAGCCAGCACCGAAGGCAGAATGCCGCAGGAGCCTGCCGTAGGGCACGCCACGATGCGATACATCTTGGCATTCGCTTCCGCTGTCGCAACGGCATATGCCGCCGCGCGCTGACAGACCGGAGAGAGGAACCACATCTTGCCTTGGAAGATGCGGTTGGCATCGCCTCCGACGAGGCCGCTCGAAGACTTCGCCGTATCGGACAGTCCTTCTTGGATCGACTGCCGGAAAATGGGGATCATATTTTTCATACGTTCCCAGACGTCCTCAAAAGACTTTCCGCTCTCCTCTGCCTCTGCGCGGCAGGCGAGTTCCCCCGGAGCACAGTGCGCCGCATCAGCAGCAGCAAATAATTCAGATAATGTATGGTAAGTAAGCATGGTCGTCTCCTTGGAATAAGTAGCTGTTGATTCAATAGGTTCTGAAGGGAGGGCAGGTTTAGGGTTCAGGTTGATGAGTTCAGGGTTGTGGTGGCAGCTTCGCTGCAAAATATATTTGCGGCGAAGCCGCCACCTTCATTCCTAATTCCTCATTTAAGCCAAAGCTTTCAAACGGAATCACGAAGCGGCACGCCCCACGGGCTAACCCCGAAGTTTGAACGCGGGAATAAGTGGCTAGGGATTAGGAATTGGGGATTAGGAGTGACTAGTGACTTAAATGCCATCTTCGGGCATCCCATCTATACGCCGCGGCGCCTCCATATTTTTATGCGTCGCACCACCACTCCTCACTCCTAACTTCTCACTCCTAACTAGAAAACGCAAATCTTTCAAACGAAATCAAAGGACGGTACCCCCCAACGGGCTAGCCCTAAATAATATCCATCGCCATCGCGTACACGATGTTGGCATTCGAAGCGGCGATCCGGTCAACAAGCTTCTGCGAGACGCACTGGTCTGTATGGATGATCATGACTGCTTCATCCCCTTTTCCTTTGCGGAAAAGACGCATATTGGAAATATTGATCTTTTCGGTAGCGAGCGCGCGGCAGACTTCAGCCACGACCCCCGGTACATCGTGATGACGTGTAAGGACGGTGTACTCTTCTCCCGTGATCTCGACAGGATACCCATCGATTTCCGTGATCAACACACGACCTCCGCCAAGCGATCGGCCCACGACCGTCACATGCGCGCCGTTTTTTCCGCGGGCTTCGATCTTGGCCACATTCGGATGCCCCATGTCATCTTCTGAAAGGGCAAAGGAAATCGGGATGCCCTTCTCTTCCGCAAGGTGCAGTGCATCACGGATGGAGCCGCTGTCCGGAGCATAGCCCATCAGCCCTGCTGCCAGTGCGCGATCGGTCCCATGGCCTTTCCCTGTCTTTGCAAAAGAACCATAGAGTGTAATCTTCGCCTCTTTCAGCGGCTCTCCCAGAATGCGGCCTGCAACCTGCCCAATGCGGGCCGCCCCTGCGGTATGCGAGCTGGATGGCCCGATCATGACAGGCCCGATGATATCGAAAATTCCCATTTCTTATTCTCCTTATCCTATAACTACAGCGTCAGTTCAAGAAGTACGGGTGACTTTAGGAAACGCTGATTTCAATCGCAGAGTCAGCTTCTACAAGAATTTTTATGCATAGCTTCGTCATAGTCTTCCTTAAATAGCTCGACAGCTCGCTATTCGCGTCAGATGATTCCTCGCTATGTATAAAAAAATAAGAGTAAAATCTGACAACGATGTAATCAGTCTTTTCTTGATTCCATAATAAAAATCTGCCCCAAAGGGCAGATTTCCTTCAAGCGCAATCGCCCCACGGGTGAAGTTCGGCATTGAATCAATAATACATGTAGTTGTCAAAAGGCATTGCCCGTTCATCTGCCACATCACATCCAGTGGCTGAGGTCGAAGTCTTCGCCAATGGTCTCACGGATGCAGATCTTGGCGATGTACATGCCCATGAGTGTCAGTGACGAACGACGAAGGAGGCTCGTATCCCAGGCATCCTGCAGTTTGACCAGATCCGGCGAAATACGGCCGAGGATATAGCTCATTTCTTTCCTGTCATACGGCGCCGGACGAGACTCTGTCAGCGCCTGAAGGGTACTTCTCATGACGTCATCCTCGATGCCAAGATCATCCAGAAGTGATGTCAGCATGGCTTCGTCGACAGCCGCCAGCTTGTAGTAGGAATTATACAAGCTATTGACCATGACACCGGCCGGCCATGAAGGACGCACCGCTTCCAGCTCACTCTTCATGCAGCCGCGGAAGGCAAAAACGAAGGGATATGAATCATGCAGTACCTGTCCGAAAGGATCCTCTTTATTTTCAAGAGAAATGCAGTGCAGGTACTCAAGCTGCTGATAGCCGCTGTATTCATTCGGAAGCTCACCCACAAAAGGCGTGATGTACTTCTCTGTATATTTTTTGAGATGCACGGCATCCACGTTATCCGTATTTCTGGAGTAGTGGAAAATGAGCAGCAAAGACAGCGCGTGGAATCCGGTCTCCTCCATGCGCGGCATGGCTTTCAGGGCATCGTAGGCAAGGATGGTCTTTGTATCCGACCTGTTTCCGTGCGCCACATCCGAGAAGGCATCCGAGACCATGGCGAGTACGACCGGGGTCGGCATCATGACATAGGTGCGCTGGGCATTCTGCATCGCTTCCTGCACCATGATATGTGTCAGCGTATCCACCAGTTCCCGGTCGCTCATAGCGAGCTTCTCGATGAGATGATGCGTCACTTTGCGTGTATCCTGCTCTACTGTCCGCGATACGGCACCATAACGGTTCAGGAAATGACGGACAAAATACTCCTCGAGCGTATCCCCCCTGGGCTGGTCTTCCAGAATCTTAGGCGCAGGCTCAGGCGGGAAGGGACTCTTTTCCGCAGAAGCCACAGCTTCGAAAGGCGCTGTATTTTCAAAATCCTTTTTGGCAAAGACACGCGTCTTTTCTTCCTCGGCATTGTCCTTCCGGATGATCGGAAGGATCTCTGTCGCATCATCGACGGCAGGCTTTCCGGCGATCGGAGAAGCGGCTGCTTTTTCTTTAGAAATCGTAGGAATTTCCATGGTCTTATCCAGATCGGCCATGATAGGTTCTGCATTTTTCTTCTTTCCGGGCAGTCCGAATACCATGAGGCAGGTCACCGCAAAGAACAGAAGAACGACCCCGGCAAGCACCAGGTAGGGAATGATAAACATCGATACTCCTTATATACTTTCCTTACTTTGTAAAATCAAATCAGTTACATGGTATCATATTTTCCTTTTGACTTCAATCATATAGGAGGGGGTGTTACCCGTGAAGATCCCCCTTTTGACATGCGAAGGCGATTCTGCAGGCTCTTCCGGATAGCCTTCCTTAAACAGCTCGACACGTTTTTTCACACTCTTTGGCGTCTCTTGAAAACAGGGATCCAATGGCTGCAGATCGAATCAGTCTTTCCCAAGCTTCACAGCCTTTGGGGTTTGAAGCTCTTCGAAAGCATTCCAAGGCTTATCGTAAGTGACGAGGCACTCCGTCACAGAGTCATAAGCCGCTTTGGCAAGGAATGACCCCAATTCGGAAAACGGACCTGCATCCGTATAGCGCTCTGCGCCGATCTCCGTCACCAGCGTGATGCCGTCCGTCCCTGTTCCGGTAGCCGGGCGTCCGTTATTCACGTCCGCGATGCCCAGATCGGAAAGTGCTGCGCTCTTTCCTTCCGTCAGCGTGATGAAGCTTCTCGCCATGATCCCTTCGGGAAGACTTCCGTGGATGAGAACCATCATATTGATGGTTCCGACAGGTGCAAAGTGACCGTCCTTCTCTCGGTAAAGAGGCTTTGACGATGCGCGGCAGGCCGTCTTTTCCACGCCTCCCGTGGTAATGATCTCTACCATAAGATCTCCGGATGAGAAAACCTTGTGCGAGTATTGATACACCTTCGCTGCTGTCAGAAGCGCACTGGCACTTTCCGGATCGGCTCCCTCTTTTTCGATACAGCGTCTCAGATATGCAGCCACCGATCCACCGGGAAAATCTGACTCTTCCCCGTAAAAGGTTCTAAGCCGCTGATTCATCACCGCTGTCACGCGGCGCAGACCGCCGCCATAGATCGCTGTCGAAAGTGAGAGATGCTCTTTATCAAAGGAAATCAAAAGACTATCCTCGCTGACGCGAAGCCGGGCTCCCGGTACAGCGAGAGGATGGATGGTGGGATGCATGGGTCAACCTCTTTTCAAGGAAACACTGATTAAATCGTTGTCTGATTTTACTCTTGAATTTTTGTGTATAGCAAGGAATAACCTGACGCGAATAGCGAGCTATTTAAGGAGGGTTATGACGAAGCTATGTATAAAAATTCTTGTAAAATCTGACTCTGCGATTGAATCAGCGTTTCCTTAATGAATGAATTCCAAGAAACACGTATGACACCCTCCCCGATGTCGCTGGCATTTCCGCACTTCATTATACCACGAGCTGTCAGCGGTAAGAGCTCTCACCCGCATTGCCCCTTATTTCCTATGGACAAACCCCCACGCCTTTGCTATGATAAGAGCAAAATATTTCTGTTTTAAAAAGGAGTTGGTACGGCTATGCCCTATGACGAGCGGACACTTTGTGAATTAAGCGAATCTGCAGAAATCACCCCTATAGGAATCCAGCTGGAAGTGAATGCGGAAATTTTTAATACGCTTCACAACCTGCTTTGCACCATGCGAGACGAGAAAGACATTTCCCCTTCCGATGAAGCACGCCTCTACAAACTTTGGCGGCAGACCATCCATGAGATGTCACTGATCGAGCTTCGGAAAGGCCGCGGCCTCCCCATGTCCGAGCAGATCTCGATGCTGCGCGAAGCCTATGACATAGAGACCAAGTACATGGCGGATCAGATCTTCCGCCCTGTTTCCAGCGTACAGCTGACGAAAAAACTCATCGAGAAGGAAAGTGCTTTTGACAAAGAAGAGATGAACGCCTTCTTCCGAAAGACCATCTGGCCATCGATCCGACAGGGAAAGAAAGGCGGGCAGAAGCATCCCACCGCCTTCATCATCGCCGGGCAGCCCGGCTCTGGCAAGACACGCATGTCTTCCATGATCATCGAAGAGTATGATGGAAATATCGTACAGTCCATGAGTGATAATTTCCGCGGTTTCCACCCTCGTTATAAAGCCCTCATGAAGAAATACGGGCAATATTGTGCCTATTTCTCCATGGCTCAGGGGCAGTACCTCTCAGACCTTGCCATGAAGCAGGCTGCCGAAGAGCGCTACCACATCCTTCAGGAAGGATCTCTGGAAGATGTCTCCCACACCAAAGAGTACATCCGCTATCTGAAAGAACGCGGCTATACCATTTGCGTGCTTCTTAGGGCCTGCCCCAAAAAGGAAAGCTGGAAGGCCATCCACCAGCTCTTCCTGCAGCAGCGTCTGAAAGCGCCCGGACTCTCCCGTCTCATCACGAAAGAACAGCATGACAAGGCATGCCTTTCCTTCCTTTCTGCCACCAATGACCTCATTGTACAGGATCTGATGGATCGGCTCATCATCAAAAGCCCCAAAGGGCTTCTCTATGACAGTGATGATATGCCCACAGAACGAGTCAGTGAACTTCTTGCGAAACGAATGACAAAATAAAAAGAGGCCGGAAGGCCTCTTTTTTATGATGAGGAATGAGAAATCTCGAATGACTAGTGACTTAAGGAAACACTGATTAAATCGTTGTCAGATTTAATCAGTGTTTCCTTAAATACTACTTTCGGGCATCGCCCCGTTTTCGTCATCCTGAGCGGAGGGAAACGACGTTTATTCGGATAGCCTCAGCCAGAACTGATGAGATCTGAGTCGAAGGATCTCGGCGAAGCCGCCACCACCATTTCTCATTTCTCATTTTCTCGAACCCTGAAGTTTGAAAGCAGAAAGAACAATCTCCCCTTTATGCGAATCCTCATAGATTAAGCGGGTTCTGAAGGTTCAAAAGGTTTCTCATCTTTGCGGATAACGTATATTTTAAAACTTCGCGGCGCTTCCTTTTTTTATGTATGCGCCGCACCGCCCCCTTTGAACCCACTGAACCCATCCATAGAACCTGCCCCTCTTTCGCACGCAATCAAGGGACGGCACGCCCCGTGGACTACCCTTGAATCCTGAACCCTGAATCCTGAACCTTGAACCCTATGACTCCTATATCTCACCTTACCCAGATCGCCGCCTTGCTTCATCTGGATGCCTGCGGCGCATGCTCTGCCTCTTTCGGCAGCACGCTGAAAGAGCAGCTTCAAAAGGCCGGCCCCGTCCCCTTCGCGCCCTCTTCGCTTCCAGAAAGACTGGATCCTTCCGCGCTCCTAAAAGAGGCGCGCTCCTTCTTTGTGATTCTATTTCCATACAGACCGCTCAAGCAGGAAGAAGGAAATATCGCGCTCTACGCAAGACCCATGGACTACCACAAAGTCATCCACCGCTATCTTCAGAAAATCATAGAGACTGCCGCCCCATTTTACCCGGGCGAGCAGTTTCTCCCACTCGTGGATACCTCTCCCATGGTCGACCGCTGGCTCGCCTACGCCGCCGGGCTTGGGTTCTTTGGAAGAAATCACTGCCTGATCCATCCGACATACGGCTCCTTCGTCACCATCGGATCCATCCTGACCACACTATCACTTACCCCTAATAAGCCGCTCACGCTGGATTGCGGCAGCGGCCGCGAATGCCTCATCCGCTGTCCCGGGCGTGCCATCCGAGAAAACAGACTCGATCCTTTCCGATGCAAGTCCTACCTCACGCAAAAGAAGGAAGATCTCTCCTCGGAAGAAATACAGATCCTGCAGCGGACACCCTACATTTTTGGCTGCGATGAATGCCAGCGCTTCTGTCCTTTCAATCAAAAAGCCCTCCCCTCTCCGCTTCCGGAGATCCATGAGCATCGGATCTCTACACTGTCAAAGAAAGAAATGGACACCTACTCCAACCGCGCCTTCGATAAAGCCTTCCGCTCCTACGCTTTCGCCTGGCGCGGGAAAAAAGTACTGCTCAGAAATTGGGAAATTGTAAATAAGAAACACAGTGACCAGTGACTAGTCACTGGTCACTAGCGGCTGGCAAAAGAAGCGCCGCCTTAGCCACGCAATTGTATCTCCTTTCAAAAACGTATATAATAAGATGGTTTCATTATTTTTCGCATTCAGTTTCCAAGGAGGTATCATGGAAGCGCTCAACGCTATTGTTTCAGAAATCAATGGATTTCTCTGGTCCTCGGTGATCATCATTCTTCTGGTGGGTGCCGGGTTCTACTTTACCGTCCGCACCCGCGGCGTACAGG
>OGRO01002296.1_pt1 | contig 15119 bp, 16 predicted proteins | sample 1553451 | NCBI WGS metagenome assembly OGRO01 (sample SAMEA2580021, study PRJEB22360) | human gut metagenome
CATTGTTCCTAACTCAACAGGCGCTGCTAAGGCTATCGGTCTTGTAATCCCCGAGCTTAACGGTAAGCTCATCGGTTCTGCTCAGCGTGTTCCGGTTCCGACCGGTTCTACCACCATCCTTGTTGCCGTTGTTAAGGGCAAGGACGTAACCGTTGAGGGCATCAACGCCGCTATGAAGGCTGCTTCTTCCGCTTCCTTCGGCTACACCGAGGAGCCGCTCGTATCCTCCGATATTATCGGCATTACCTACGGTTCTTTGTTCGACGCTACTCAGACCATGGTTACCAAGATCGACGACGATACCTATCAGGTACAGGTTGTTTCCTGGTATGATAACGAGAACAGCTACACCAGCCAGATGGTTCGTACCATTAAGTATTTCGCTGAGATCTGATAATAAAAAATCTCTGCTCCGGCGCTCTCCGTTTTATCCGGAAAGCGCCGGATTTTTTACAAAGGGAACTGATTGTATGACCGAAAACCGTGACGATATTTTTGATAAAATGATGCGCCTGCCGCTGCTCGTGACTTTTGAGCCTTTTTATAAAAAACATAAGGAAATACTGCTCTACCTTTTTTTCGGCGGATTAGTTACGGTTGTAAGCATAGTCACATTTCAGCTTTTTTACGCCGTTTTTAAAATCAACGAGCTTATTGCAAATGTTATTTCATGGGTGATTTCGGTATTAGTGGCGTATATTACCAACAGAACATGGGTCTTCAGAAGCACCGCAAACACGAAAAGTGCCGTTACAGCCGAAATGCTCGTTTTTTTCGGCGGCAGAGCAGCCACCCTATTAATTGAGGAGCTTATAATTTTAGTATTCGTCACGTTCCTGAAATTCAACAGCCTTGCGGTAAAGCTGGCGGCGCAAATAGTGGTTATAGTACTGAACTATATATTCAGCAAGCTCCTGATATTCAAAAATAAAAAATCAGGGAATTAAAAATACCTCTCCCGCATAAATAAGGTCGGGATTTTTAATGCCGTTAGCTGCGGCAATGGCATTTATACTGCTGCCGAAACGCTGCGATATGCCCCATAGCGTGTCTCCCGCCCTTACGGTATAATATCTTGCGGTATCCGTTTTTTCGGGTATTAAAAACACCTCGCCTGCGTAAATAAGGTTGGGGTTTTTTATATTGTTGGCGGCAACTATTTTTTCCACCGTGCTGCCCGTTTTGCGGGCTATACCCCACAGCGTATCGCCGCGCTTTACGGTGTAGTATACGCCGCTCTCGGGTCTTTCGGGAGTTTTACCCGAAAGCATTATGTCCGCGGTGAAATAATTAAGATCCACATAATCGGCTATGCCGTCTATCCGCCCGCGGTCGCTGTACTGAAAGCCTGCCCACGCGCGCCATATGGGGGAATCGGGCGGGTTTTCGCCGCCGTCGTAATCCGCCACCCAAAGCGGATATTTGCCGAAACGCGCGTCCCATAAATTGCGCGTGCGGTATGAGTCGGAGTAAACCGCGGGGCGAACGCCCGTCAGCCGCTCTGTTTCTTTTAAAAAGGCAATGCCTATATTGTTTACCGCCTCTCTGCCGAGCCCCGAGAAGCTCTCGTAATCCATGGCGGGGCGCATTTCGTAATTTTTGCCCTTTATAAGCGCGGCAAATTTTGCCGCCTGCGAAACCGCTTCTTCCTCGTTCATTGCCGTAACATAATAATAAAACCCGATTTTAAGCCCTGCCGCTTTTGCCTTGCGGTAGTTGTCTTCAAGTTTTCCGTCGGTATAGCTGTTTCCCGCGCCCGCGCGGATATATACAGCACTTATTCCGCTTTTTTTAACTGCGAAAAAATCAATGTCGCCCTGATATATGCTCACGTCTATTCCGCGAATTGTATTTTTCTCGGCAGGCGGCAGTGCAAAAACCGTGCCGTAAAATATTGTAGCGGCGGTAAGCAGCGCCGCGGTAAATTTTGCAAACTTTTTCATTGTAACCTCTCCCGTCAGCACAGTATATTCGCGGCGGCGGGAGTTTGCTATTAAATTATTTTCGACAAAGTCTTATTTATTTTTTGTTTATCTACATTATGTTTACAAATTTGTCTTGAAAAAGCGCATGCAAAATGTTATATTTGTAGTATAATATTCAAGGAGACGGAAAAATGTCCGAAAAAGATACAAACGAAATTCTTGAAGAGCAGCGCCGTGCGCGCCAGGAATTTTTAGAGCTAAAAAAAATGCAGAACGGGGAAATGGCGGCGCCGCCGAAGCCCAGCGAGGTTGCTATTGTTCCCAAAACGCCCAAGGAAAAATGGGATAACTTCTGGTTTCAGTATAAATGGTATGTTGTGGCGATAACGGCGGTAACGGTTGTGCTGGCGGTGCTTATAACCCAGTGCGCCACGAGAACAAAATACGACCTTGAGGTGGTTTATTTTACATATACCGCTGCAATTGACGAGCAGACAAACGCCGTGGCGGACTATATAGCGAAATATACCGAGGATATAAACGGCGACGGCGAGGTGCACGTGCAGGTTGTTAATTGCAGCTTTAACAATAAATCGGGCGACACGCAGTACCGCTATACTATGATGACCAAATTGCAGGCGATGATAGCGGGCGACCAAAATGCAATGCTGTTCATAACCGACGAGGAGTCGTATAAGTATCTTTCGGATTTATCCGACGGCGAGGGGCTTTTCGAGGACGAACCGCTGATGTTTGACGACGGTTTTTACAAAGCTACCGAAACCGAAGCCTACGGAAAGCTACCCGACGGGCTGCGTATTTCCTGCCGCAGGGTATCCGATACGGTGCTTGAAAGCAAAAAAGGCGCCGCCGACGCGCATAAGGCGGCTGAAAAAACGCTTGACGGCATAAAAAACGGAGGGAAATAAATGAAATTTTTCGACCGCTCAAAAATTTTATTTCGCGTTCTTTCGGTAATTGCGGTTTTGCTTGCCGTTATTCTCGTAATAAAGAGCTTTTCGCTTGATACTCTTAATATAGATTTCGACACACTCTTTTTCTTCGGCGGCTGCGTTTTGCTGCTTATGCTTATAATTGCGCTTATAACGCTGCGATGTGTTATCCGTGACGCCGAGGAGGATATGCAGGCGCTGCTGCGGTATTCGGAAAATACAACGCAGTCTTTATGATAAAAAACTCCCCTCTGCTTTAAATCTGCAGAGGGGAGTTTTGCAATCGGATATTAATATTAAGTTCAGCTGCCGTGCGGCAGCGCTTTGGCGGGCAATTTATAGCTGTGCCCGCATTTTATTTATCTTTTCAAAGATTATTTTACACCCGATCTCTATTTCGTCCGTATCGGCAACCGCCATTTCCATAGGGCAGGCGCCCGTTTTATCGCGGTTCATAATCCGCTCGGCGCGGGTCATAAACGAAACCCGCGTACCGTGGCTTTTCAGCAGCTTTTCCGCGCTTTCGGAGATTGTAAGTGCGAAAACCTCCGTAATACCCGCCTTTATCATAAGCATTGCGGCGGCTTTGCCTACCACTCTGTCGGCGGCGGAAAAGCCCGAAATATCGGTGCCGCCCCGTATAAATTCCGCAAGCGGGGCTACGCCGCGTTTATCGCTTGTTATAACCTTGCCGTTTTTGCAAAGGGCAATTGAGTGCGTGCCGAGCGCCTCTTTTGCTTTTTCAATATCGGTCATTTTAATCTTCCTTTTTAAGTGTGCGGCTCAAAACGGCTGTTACGGCAGAAATAATGAGCGCCTGAATTAAAAGCCCGGGAAGACCCGTTTTAATCTGCCCCCAAATCATAGCGGCGGTAAAGGGCGTAAAGCGTGCAAAAACGGTTACCGAAAGCAGAAAAAAGCCCCTGCCGCAAAGCTCCGCCAGCAATACTGCGGGAAAAGCAAAAAGCGCATTTCCGGCAATCTTTTTTGAAAACAAACCAAATATTCACAAAAATGTCTTTATTTTTGAAATTCGCTGTGATATAATCTATGATGTATATTTGTGTGCAAAGGCGGTGGAAAATGTGAAGCTTAAAAATGCGGCGGCGGTTATTTTATCGCTCTTTTTATGCGTTTCGCTTTGCGGCTGCAAAATGTTTACCGCCGATACTGCCGAGCTTTTAAGCCCGCCCGAGCTTACGGGAGATATTGCCCCGATAGCAAGCGCCATTTCCGCCTCGGCGGGCGGGGAGTACACTCTTAAATACCCGTCTGTCGGGAATTACCGCTCGGCTGTTGTGCAGAATGATGTTGACGGCGACGGCATTATGGAAGCCTTTGCCTTTTACAGTATGACCGAGGATGAATCTACCGTTATGTATGTAAACGTTATTTGCAGCGAAAACGGCAAGTGGAAATCGGTTGCAAAGCAGAAAATAGTAGCCGGCGGAATTGACCGTGTGGATTTTTGCGATTTGGACGGCGACGGTATTTCGGAAATACTTATAGGCTGGGAAATTTACGGCACCAGCGAAATGCAAATGGCGGTATACAGCTTTAAAAACAACGAACTTAACCGCAGAATGCTGCAGCAGTACACGCATTTTCTGTGCGGTGATATTGATGAGGACGGCAACAACGAGGTAACGGTTATAATGATAAACAGCGGCGGCACGCCAAATACCGCTACGGTTTACCGCCTTAATGAAAACGGTGTTACGGCGCTTTACTCCGCCGAGCTTGACAGGGGAGTTAAAACCGTAAACGAGCCGGTATATGCCCATTTATCCTCGGGCAAGCCCGCAATTTACATTGACGAAATAAAGGGCGTGGGCGCGGTAACCGAAGTGCTTTTCATAGAGAAAAATAAACTTGTAAACCCGCTTTTCAACACCGAGACAGGCGAGACCTCGGCAACGCTGCGCTCGGCTAATTTCGGTGTGCAGGATATAAATAACGACGGAATTATTGAAATTCCCGTGCAGCACGAGGTGCCCGCCGTAAATAAAACGGACGTGACCGAGAAAATTTACCTTACCGATTGGTGCTCATATAACGGCGAAACGCTTACCCCGCAGATAAGCGCGCTTATGAACACGAACGACGGATATTACTATATTGTGCCCTCAAAGCTTACAGGGCAGATAGCGGTTTATAAAAACACCGACCGCCATTTAAGAGAGATATACCGCTATGCGGGCAACACCGTTGGCGAGCTGCTTTTTACAATTAAAACGGTTAAAAAAGCCGATTGGGATAATGAAAGGTATGCGAGGCGCGGATTTTCCGAAATCACGCACGACGGTATTTCCTCGTATATTTGCAGTATTTCCGAAACGGGCGCGGCGGACGGTATGACCGTTACGGAAATAAGGCAGAATTTCAGACTTATTGATTAAAGGACGGAGAGAAAATGAAACGTATAATGATCGTTGAGGACGAGGCGGCAATACGCGAATTTGAGGCGATAAACCTGAAAAGGGTAGGCTATACGGTAGTTGAGGCAGGCTCTGGCGAGGAAGCGCTTGAAATATACGACAGCGACTCAGAGGGCTTTGATATTGCCCTGCTTGATATTTCAATGCCGGGAATGGACGGCTTTGCCCTTTGCAAGGAGCTGCGCAAGCGCAGCGAAACGCTGGGTATAATAATGCTGACGGCGCGCACGCAGGAAATGGATAAAATAAGCGGGCTAATGCTTGGTGCGGACGATTACATAACAAAGCCTTTCAGCCCCACAGAGCTTCTGGCACGCGTTGACTCGCTTTACAGGCGGGGTGAAATGCACACCCCGAAAGCGCCCGCCCCGGCGGAAGATATAACGCTCGGGGAATTTGTTTTGAACCTGCGCCGCAGAACGCTACTCAAAAACGGCAAGAACATAGAGCTTACGCAGGTTGAATTTCAAATGATTGAATACTTCTTCAATAACCCCGATACCGCGCTTGACCGCACCGATATTCTTGAAAAGGTGTGGGGCTCGAATTATTTCGGCGAGGAAAAAATAGTTGACGTTAATATAAGAAGATTGCGTATGAAGGTAGAGGACGACCCCTCACAGCCGCGGCATTTGTTAACAGTGTGGGGTATGGGCTACAAGTGGAATACAAAGTAAAAAAAGCCTTAAAATAAACCGAAAGAAAGGAGATAAAACCCTGTGCAGCTTGATATAAAATTTAAAAGCATTGCCGTAAGGTGGTTTTTTAATATTTTTCTTATAGTAGCCATCATTGTTTGCACGGCGGTAATCTCGTTTTCTGTTATTTACAGCAGTATTTACACCGAGCGTATTAAATCCCTTGCAAACGATTTGACTTATGAATTTAATTCGCTTTCAAATTCCTCAAAGTCGGCATTTAAAGAAAACGCCGTGGAGCTTGCGGGCAGCTTTGCCTACAAAAACAAACTTGAAGTGCAGGTTATAGACCGCAACGATAATATTGTGGTTTCCACCACGGGCTTTCAGCCGACCGAGCAGCGTATGCCCGATTATGAAAAGGCAATTAAAACCGGCGAAACGGAAACGGCAAAAATAAAATCCGCCTCGGGCGAAAAGGTGCTTGCCTCCACCACCGTGATTTATGACGCGACAGGAAGAAGACTCGGCGCTTACCGCTGGATAACCTCGCTCGAAAACGCCGATAAAATGATTTCGTGGGTCATTTTGATACTTGTGGCTGTGGCGCTTTTGGTGCTTGCCTTCTGTGCTTTTTCGGGGCTGTTTTTCATAAACTCCATTGTAAGACCCATAAGGGACGTAAGCAATATTGCGCGTAAAATTGCAATGGGCGACTTTAACTCCCGAATCGAAATAAAGAAGAACGACGAAATAGGCGAGCTGTGCGACACCATAAACTATATGGCATCTGAGCTTGATCAGGCGGAAAACCTTAAAAACGACTTTATTTCGTCTGTCTCGCACGAGCTTAGAACCCCGCTTACGGCAATAAGGGGCTGGGGCGAAACGGCTAAAATGTCCCTCGGAACAGACGAGGCACTTGTAAAGCGCGGGCTTGACGTTGTGCTGTCCGAGGCGGACAGACTGTCGGGCCTTGTTGAAGAGCTGCTCGACTTTTCACGAATGGAAACAGGCAGGCTTTCGGTGGTTTCGCAGCGGCTTGACGTTTCACAGATACTTTCGGAATCGGTTGATATGTATATAGAGCTTGCGCGCCAGCAGGGAATAGAGCTTATTTTCACCCGCCCGGCGGACGATACTTATGTATCGGGCGACCCGAACAGGCTAAAGCAGGTGTTTATAAATATAATTGATAACGCGGTCAAATACACCGAAAAGGGCGGTCAGGTACTGGTTGACCAAACGGTTGAGGAGGGCTGCGCGCGAATAACCGTCAAGGATACGGGCGTGGGTATACCCGCGCAGGATATTGACAGGGTAAAGGAAAAATTCTACAAAGCCAATAAAACCGTTCGCGGCTCAGGCATAGGGCTTGCGGTGGCGGATGAAATAATAAAACAGCATAAGGGTCTTTTGTTCCTTGAAAGCACCGAGGGCGTGGGAACTACGGTTACAATAGTTCTGCCGCTTTACGAGCAGGAAACGGAAACAGAAGAAAACGCAGAGGAAAAGGGAGAAACGAATGGCTAAATACACTGCAATAGGCGGTCAGGCGCTTATAGAGGGCATTATGATGAAAAGCCCCGAAAAAACCGCGCTTGCCGTAAGGTGCCCCGATAACAGCATTGATATAACCTATATGAACGGCAAAAGCATTAGAGAGCGCGTGCCGATTTTAAGGTTGCCTATATTAAGGGGCGTTGCCGGGTTTGTGGAATCAATGATTCAGGGCTACAAGGCGATGATGATTTCCGCCGACAAATCGGGTATGACCGACCTTGAAGACGAAAAAGAAAAGGATAAAGAGAAAGAGAAAAAAAGCAGCAATGCGCTTATGAGCGTTATAATGGTTATAGCCTCGGTGCTCGGCGTGGCGCTTGCGGTAATACTGTTTATGCTGCTGCCGCGGCTTGCGGTATCGGGCCTCAAGGCGCTTTTTAAAACCGATTTCAGCCCCGTGGCGCGGTCCAGCATTGAGCAGCTTATAAAGCTCACAATATTTGTTATATACGTTTGGGCGGTATCCTTTATGAAGGATATTAAGCGGGTATTTATGTACCACGGCGCAGAGCACAAGACCATTTTCTGCTATGAAAAGGGCTTGCCGCTGACGGTTGAAAACGTGCGTATTCAGCGCCGCTTTCACCCGAGGTGCGGCACCTCGTTTATGATACTTATGATTTTAATAAGTATTATATTTTCAACCGTAGTTCAGCTTATTTTCCCCGGCGTTTACAACCTTGCGTGGGTTTGGGTGGCAGTTAAAATTATGCTGATACCCATAGTTTGCGGCGCGGGCTTTGAGGTTTTAAGGGCTTGCGGCAAGTATGATAACTTATTCACCCGCATAATCTCTGCCCCGGGGCTGTGGCTGCAAAGAATAACCACAAAAGAGCCGGACGACGGTATGATAGAGGTGGCTATAGCGGCAATAAAGGCCTGCGAGCCCGCAGTGCCCGATGTGGAAAGACCGAAAGAGGAAGAAAATAACGAAACGGACGAAAATGCGGAATGAACATTTTTGAGGCGTACAACAAAACCAAAAAAGAGCTTGAATCGGCGGGAATTGAGGATTACGTTTTTGAGGCTAAGCAGATAATAAAGCATATTACGGGCTTTTCAAATTCGGAAATTCTTATGAACTACACAAATCAGCTTACCGAATTTCAAAGCAATAACCTTACCGCAATAATAAAGCAGAGGGCTATAAGGTATCCGCTCCAATACATATTCGGCGAATGGGCGTTTTACGGCAGGGAGTTTTATGTGGGTCCCGGCGTGCTTGTGCCGCGGGCAGATACCGAAACGCTTGTTGACGTTTGCTTAAAGTATTTAGAAAATACCGAAAACCCCGCAGTGCTTGATTTATGCGCGGGCAGCGGGTGCATAGGCATAACGCTGGCGCTTGAAAAGGCGGGCGCGGCGGTCACACTGGTGGAAAAATTCCCCGAGGCTGCGCGCTATGCCGAAAGGAATATAAAAAGGCTCGGTGTTGATAACGCAGCGCTTGTTTGCGGGGACGTTTTAAACGGCGCGGCAAATGATAAAAATTACGACCTTATAGTGAGTAATCCGCCGTATATTCCGAAAAATGAAATGAAAACGGTATCGCCCGAGGTGCATTACGAGCCTGAAACGGCGCTTTTGGGCGGCGAGGACGGTTTGGATTTTTACAAAGCTATTATAGCGGAATACAAAAAAGCCTTAAAGGTCGGCGGAATGCTTGCGTTTGAAGTGGGCGCGGGCGAGGCGGCGGCGGCCGAAAAGCTGTTCGAAAACGCGGGCTTTAAAGAAATAAACAATGCAAAGGACCTCGGCGGCATTAGCCGCGCGGTTTACGGTTTAAAAGGATAAACGGAGGGAAATTAAATGGCACAGAAATCAAACAACAACAGCAAATCACACGCTCCGGTAAAGGTGACCGAAGCAGAGGGCAAGGAAAAGGCACTCAAAACCGCAATGGAGCAGATTGAGAAAAACTTCGGCAAGGGCGCGGTTATGCGCCTCGGAGAAAACGTTGCAATGAACGTGGGCGCAATTCATACAGGTTCGCTCACGCTCGATTTAGCGCTCGGCATAGGCGGCATACCCAAGGGCAGAATAGTTGAAATATACGGGCCTGAGTCATCAGGTAAAACCACCGTAGCGCTGCACTGTGTGGCAGAGGCGCAAAAGGCGGGCGGCACCGCCGCGTTTATAGACGTTGAGCACGCGCTCGACCCCGTATACGCCAAAAAGTTAGGCGTTGATATTGACAGCCTTTTGGTATCGCAGCCCGATTCGGGCGAGCAGGCGCTTGAAATTGCCGAGGCGCTGGTGCGCTCCGGCGCTATTGACATTATAGTTATCGACTCGGTTGCGGCGCTCGTTACCAAGGCGGAAATTGAGGGCGAAATGGGCGACTCACACGTGGGTCAGTTAGCCCGCCTTATGTCGCAGGCGCTGCGCAAGCTGACAGGCGCGCTTTCAAAAACCGACTGCGCGGCAATATTTATAAATCAGCTGCGCGAAAAAATAGGCGTGACCTATGGAAACCCCGAGGTTACCACAGGCGGCCGTGCGCTTAAGTTCTATTCAAGCGTGCGCAAGGGCGAGCCGATAAAGGATGGCAGCGATGTTATAGGCAACCGCACGAGGGTTAAAATAGTTAAGAACAAGGTGGCTCCCCCCTTTAAAACGGCAGAGTTTGACATTATGTACGGCACGGGCATTTCCCATGTGGGTGAGCTTGTGGACGTAGGCGTTGAAACCGACGTTTTAAAGAAATCGGGCGCGTGGTTCTACTACGGCGAGACAAGGCTCGGTCAGGGCAGGGATAACGTTAAAAAGCTGCTCTCGGAAAACAAGGAAATGGCGCAGGAAATTGAGGATAAAATTTTCGCGGCGGTTAAAGCCGGCGCAGAAATTACGGGGGCTAATGATGAAGAGGACGACGAGCCGGGAATTGAGCCTGTAGCGCCCGAAAACATTCGCCCCCACAAAAACGTGGATATTGATATAGCGGTAGATGACTGATGACAATAACCGCTTTTAAACGGCAAAAAAAGCACCTTACGGCGCTTCTTCTTTCCGATGAGAGGGAGGTTTTGCTCGATAACGATACCTGCACCGATTTCGGCTTAAAGCAGGGTGCGGAAATTACCGAGGAAAGACTGCAAGAGCTTATATACGATTCGGAATACCGCAGGGCGAAATCCCGCGCGCTGTGGTATTTAGACCGTGCCGACCGCACCGAAAAGGGTTTATACAGAAAGCTCTGCGAGGCTGGGTTTGATAAAAAAGTCTCTGCCGCGGTGGTGGCGCGGTTTGTTGAGGTGGGTCTGCTTGACGACCGCCGCTTTGCGGAAAACTTTGCCGAAAGGTGTAAGGACGCGAACATATCCCCCCGCGAGACGGTGCGAAAACTTTACGAAAAGGGTATTCCCTACGATATGGCAAAGGAAATCGTCTCGGAGACCGAAACCGACGAGGAAACGCAGATACGCGCCCTTATAGAGAAGAAATACGCCAGAAAGCTGGAGCTTGAAAACGGGGCGGAAAAGGTTTACGCCGCGCTTATAAGAAAGGGCTTTTCCTTTTCGGCGGTGAGAAACGTGCTTAAAAAATACAGCGAAGAGCTTGAATACAGCGAGGAATAGTGTAGCAATGTATAAAATCAGTATGGTGTCGCTCGGATGCCCGAAAAATCAGGTTGACGCGGAAATGATGCTTGCAACCCTTAAAACGGCAGGCTTTGAAATAGGCGCGCCCGAGGCAGAAGCAGACGCAATAATTATTAACACCTGCGGCTTTATTGAGGACGCTAAAAAAGAGGCTATAGAAAATATTTTAGAGGCGGCAGAGTATAAAAAGACGGGCAAATGCAAGGCGCTTATTGTAACGGGCTGCCTTGCCGAGCGCTATAAAAACGACGTTACCGAAGAAATACCCGAGGTTGACGTTTGCGTGGGTATAGGTGCGGACGGCGACATAGCCAAAATAGTGACCGACGCACTGACCTGCAGCACCGAAAACGTTTTTGCCGATAAATACGACCTCAATTTGAACAGCGACAGAATTTTGGGCGGCTACCCGTTCAGCACCTACCTTAAAATAGGCGACGGGTGCGATAACTGCTGCACCTACTGCGCAATACCTAAAATAAGGGGCAGAATGAGAAGCCGCACTATTGAGGACTGCGTTAAAGAGGCGGAAAAATTAGCGGCAGGCGGGGTAAAGGAGCTTACCGTGGTAGCGCAGGACACCACCGCCTACGGCGAGGATATTTACGGCAGACCTATGTTGGCAGAGCTTCTGCGCGAGCTTTGCAAAATTGAGGGCTTGCACTGGATAAGGACCCTTTACACCTACCCCGACAGAATAACCGATGAATTGCTTGAAACCGTAGCACAGGAAGAAAAGCTTGTAAAATACTTTGATATACCCCTGCAGCATGTAAACGGCAATATTTTAAAGCGGATGAACCGCAAGGGCGATTATGCAAGCCTTTCGGCGCTTATTGATAAAATAAGGGCGAAGGTGCCGGGCGTTACGCTGCGCACCACGCTTATAACGGGCTTCCCCGGGGAGACCGACGAGCAGTTCTGCGAGCTGGCGCAATTCGTTAAGGAAAAGCGGTTTGACAGGCTCGGCTGCTTTACCTACTCTGCCGAAGAGGATACCGCGGCGGCTACTTTCCCCGACCAGATAGACGAGCAGACAAAGCAGGACAGAATGGAAAACATTATGGAAATGCAGCTTACTGTTGCCGCCGAGAAAAACGAGGAAAAGGTAGGCACGGTTACCGAGGTGCTGATAGAGGGCTGGGACGATTATATAAAGTGCTATTTCGGCAGAACACCCGCCGACGCACCCGAGGTTGACGGCAAAATATTCTTTATGTCCACGCGCCCGCTTGTTATAGGCGAGTTTGTAAGGGTAAGAGTAAACGATACGCTTGATTACGATTTATTGGGGGAGCTTGAAGAATGAACACACCGAATAAGCTGACAATTGGCAGAATAATAGCAACGCCGTTTTTTATGGCGGCGCTTATGATTGATTTTCCCTACCACTACACCGTGGCGCTGATTTTGTTTATCGCCGCATCTTTAACCGATATGATTGACGGCAAAATGGCGCGCAAATACAATATGATAACCGATTTCGGCAAATTTTTAGACCCGCTTGCCGATAAAATGCTCACTACCGCAGCGTTTTTGGGCTTTATTAAAATGGATATAGGCTGGCAGGTCACATGGATTGCTTTTATAGTTTTATTCAGGGAATTTTTAATTTCCTCGCTCCGCCTGGTTGTGGTATCAAGCGGCGGCAAGGTAATAGCGGCGAATATATGGGGCAAGTGCAAAACGGTGAGCCAAATGGTCGGCATAATATTTGCGCTGGCAGCCTATGCGCTTATAATCGATTTCCACGCAGGCAACGCGGCTTTTGTTACCGGGTGCGATATAATTATCAGTATACTTTTCTGGATATCCGCCGTATTATGTATTATATCGGGTATCATATATCTGCTTGACAGTAAAGCGTATATCGATCCTACCAAATAGGGGGCTTTCGTTTGTTTGACAGAATAAGAGAGGATGTTCGTGCGGTTAAGGAGCGTGACCCCGCCGCGCGCAGCTTTTTGGAAATTTTACTGCTTTACCCGGGCGTAAAGGCTATAAGAATGTACCGCAGAGCGCATTTTTACTACACCCACGGGTGGCTTTTCTTAGCGCGCTATGTATCGCAGCGGGCGGTAAGAAAAACGGGTATTGAAATTCACCCCGGCGCTAAAATAGGCAGAAGACTGGTTATAGACCACGGAACCGGCATAGTAATAGGCGAAACTGCCGAAATAGGGGACGACGTGCTGATCTACCAGGGCGTGACCCTCGGCGGCACGGGAAAGGACACGGGCAAGCGCCACCCGACTGTGGGTAACAACGTTATGATAAGCGCGGGCGCTAAGGTGTTGGGACCATTTAAGATAGGCGATAATTCCCGCATTGCGGCGGGCGCGGTTGTGCTTGAAGAAGTACCGCCGAATTGCACGGTTGTGGGCGTGCCCGCAAGAATAGTGCGGCAGGACGGCAAAAAGGTAGGCTGCGCAAGCCTTGACCAGATACACATTCCCGACCCTGTTAAGCAGAAAATGGAATGTCTTGAAAAACGTATCGCGGAGCTTGAAAAGGCTCTTGAAGAAAAATAAAATATAAAAGGTGATAAAAATGGATTACGGTATACAGCTTTACAGCGTGCGCGATTTAGCGGAAAAGGATCTTTCGGCGGCGGTAAAACGCGTAGCAGAACTCGGTTATTCATCGGTTGAATTTGCGGGCTTTTTCGGGCACAGCGCGGAGGAAGTAAACGAAATGCTGCGTGAGAATAACCTGCGGGTATCAAGCACACATTCGGGGTTTGATGACCTTGTAAATAATTATGATGAAACCGTGGCTTTTCACAAGGCAATAGGCAATAAGCTTTATATTATTCCGGGATATGATTTAGGCTCGCAGGAAAAATTGGACGTTTTTGTAAAGAAAGCCTCTGAAATTTCAAAGCGTTTGGCACAGGACGGCATAACGCTTGCCTACCATAATCACGCCCACGAATTTAAGCTTAATGCAGACGGCTCTTTAATATACGAGCAGCTGCTCTACCGCACCGATTTAAAGCTTGAGGTAGATACCTACTGGGCTTTTGTGGGTATGAAAAACCCTATAGCCCTGCTTGACAGGGTGGGCGACAGGCTTGCCTGCATACATATTAAGGACGGCTCGGCAGACGGACACGGCACACCGCTCGGAAAGGGCGAAGCCCCGGTTGCGGCGGTTTACGACTACGCGGTTAAAAACAATATTCATATGGTGGTTGAAAGCGAAACCTGCAACCCCGACGGTATTACCGAAGCGGAGATATGTATAAATTACCTGCACTCGCTTGAAAACAGATAATATATCGGGAGAGGAAACCAATGAGGATATTTAACACCCTTACAAGGGAAAAGGATGAATTTAAGCCGATAACCGAGGGCGAGGTTAAAATTTACGCCTGCGGACCTACGGTTTATAACTACATTCATATAGGCAACGCGCGCCCGCTTTGCGTTTTTGACGTTTTGCGCCGCTATTTTGAGTGGCGCGGCTATAAGGTAAGCTTCGTTCAGAATTTTACCGATATTGACGATAAGCTGATAAAGCGCGCAAATGAGGAGAACTCCACCGTGCCCGAAATTGCTGAGCGCTACATAAAGGAATTTTGGACGGACGCCGACGGGCTTAATGTAAAGCACGCTACGGTCAACCCGCGCGCTACTGAAAATATTGAGCAGATACAGAGCATTATTTCGGCGCTTGTGGAAAAGGGCTATGCATATCAGTCGGGCGGGGACGTTTATTACCGCGCCAAGAAGTTTTCGGGCTACGGCAAGCTATCGCACCAGCCGCTTGAGGACCTTGAGGCGGGCGCGAGAATAGACGTTACCGAGGTTAAGGAAGACCCCATGGACTTCTGCCTGTGGAAAGGCGCTAAGCCCGGCGAGCCTTATTGGGAGTCGCCTTGGGGCAAAGGCCGCCCCGGCTGGCATATCGAATGCACCGCGATGATCCGCAAGTTCTTGGGTGAGACCATCGACATCCATTGCGGCGGACAGGATTTGATCTTCCCTCACCATGAAAA
>OGRO01002300.1_pt1 | contig 15114 bp, 16 predicted proteins | sample 1553451 | NCBI WGS metagenome assembly OGRO01 (sample SAMEA2580021, study PRJEB22360) | human gut metagenome
ACTTTTATATTTTTACTATTTTTTTACTTATCTTTTTATAAAAATAACTCTAGTTAAAATATATACCTTAACTAGAGTTATTTTTATTTATGTATAAACTTATTTTTTAATTTTATTAAAATACAGGTACTACAATACCTTCATATTTCTTTTCTATTAATTCTCTACATTTATCTGATGTTAATACTTCTTCTAATATTTTAATTTTTTCATTATCTTTATCATCTATTCTATATGCTAATAAGTTTGCATATTCATCATTTACAGGAGCTTTATAAATCCCATCTTTATCTGCACTTAGTCCTGCAGGTATGGCATAAGTTGTATCTACAAATCCAGCTGTAACATCATCTAACAAATTCCAATCCTTTTTCATTTTTAATAATATTATTAACTCCTACAATATCCCCCTCTTCTAATGTTATTAGTCCTAAACTTTCTAAATATCTTAAAGATTTTGATGCAGAAGCAGCATTATCACTTATGGCAATTTTATCGCCTTTTTTTAATTCTTCAATAGAATCAATTTTCTTTGAATATAATACTCCTGGACAAACATATAATTTAGAGCCTGCCATTATCTCATAACCTTTATTTTTTACAGCTTCATCCAAATAAGGTTTATGTTGAAATAAATTTACATCAATTTCTCCATTATGAAGAGCTTCATTAGGTAATATATAATCTTCAAATGTTACAATTTCAAGGTCATATCCTTTTTCTTCTATCATAGGTTTTAATTCTTCTAATAACTCTCCTCCTGGAACTAAAGTTGCTCCAACTTTAATAACTTTGTCATCCTTAGATTGAGATGAACATCCTACTACTGATACACATAGTAATGCGCTTAATGCTAAGCTTAATATTTTTTTAATTTCATATATTCTCCCCCTTAAAACAAAAAAACTTGAGTATAAACTCAAGCTTTTCACGAATTTATTTTTTATATTTTCTTTAATTGATTTATATTAAGTCTATGAATTCAAACTTTTGCACATCAAATAATCCTTTATCTGTAAGCTTTATTTCTGGAATAACAGGAAGAGCTAAAAATGATAGCGTTAAAAATGGATCTATATCTTTACTAACCTTTAATTTGTTATATGCAATATCCATAAGTTTTTCAAATTTATAATTTACATATTCTATATCTTTATCACTCATCAATCCCCCAATATTTAACGTCAAACTTTCTAATATTTGATTAGATGATGATATAGCAATTCCTCCATCCATATCTATAACTTTATTTACTGCATTCACAATATCTTTGTCATTATCTCCTACCACTATAATATTATGTGAATCATGAGATATACTGGTAGCAATAGCTCCATTATATAGTTTAAAATTTTTCACAAGCCCAATTCCTATATTTCCTGTATTTTTATGTCTTTCTATTACTGCTAGTTTTAATATATCTTTGTTTTTATTAAATTGAAACTTATTATTTTTAATTTCAACTACTTCTTTTTCTTTTTTAGTTATTAAACTATAAGGTTGCAAAGTAATAATATTAACCTTTTCTTCTCCACTTTCTTTTTTAAAATAAATTTGTATATCATTTTCATTAATTTTTGAACAATTAATAGTTTTCATCACTTTAGAAAAATTATTCTTATCCGTTTTAAATAAAGGCTGTTTTTCTTTTGCTACCAATATTCCATCTTTATAAACTTCTTCTATATTAAATTTTTCTAAATCATCTATTATTATTAAATCAGCTTTATATCCTGGTGCTATGGCTCCTAAATTATTTAAATTATAACAATTAGCAGGATTTATAGTTGCCATTTGTATTGCCGTTATTGGATTTATGCCATTTTCTATTGCTAATTTCACATTATAATCTATGTGTCCTTCTTTTAATAAATGGTCTGGATGTTTATCATCTGTACATAATAAAATCCTTTTAGCATTATAATTATTTACACCTTTTATAAGATTATTTAAATTTTTAGTAGCTGAGCCTTCTCTTATCATAATATACATGCCTAGTCTCAGTTTTTCTAACATTTCTTCTACTGTAGAGCATTCATGATCTGTTTTAATTCCACTTAAAATATAAGCATTTAAATTCTCTCCTTTTACACATGGAGCATGACCATCTATAAACTTTTTATTTTTACGGGCTAAATTTAACTTATCCATTACATCCTTATCTTTATATATTACACCAGGATAATTCATCATTTCTCCCAATCCTAATACTCTTGGATTATTTATATATTTTTCTAAATCTTTTGCTAAAAGTTTTGCTCCTGAATTTTCAAAATTTGTTGACGGTACACAAGAAGGCAACATTACATATGTATTTAAAGGTAGGTTTTTTGTTGAACTTAATATATATTCAATTCCATCTAAGCCACATACATTGGATATTTCATGAGGGTCGGCAATTATAGTAGTTGTGCCCCTTGGCACAATTGCTTTTGCAAATTCTTTTGGTGATAACATGGATGATTCTATATGAACATGAGCATCTATAAATCCTGGAGATATATATTTATTATTTACATCTATATTTTTTTCTCCTGTATAATTTCCAATGCCAACTACTATTCCATCATGTATTGCCACATCTCCTTTTATAATTTCATGTGTAAATACATTTATTATATTTGCATTTTTAAATACTAAATCTGGTTTTTTATTTTTAATTGACATATCTATTAATTCACTAATGTACATAATATCCCTCCCATTATCGTTTTTTAATTTATGTTATCACATTTTTATTCACAATTAAGTTTTTTATGAAAACTTTTTTTATTTATATAAAACGACTTTTAAAGTATTAACTAATATATAATATACTTATACAATTTTGTATATTTTTGTAAATATTTTAATAAGGGGATAAATTTATGAGAAATATAGTAAAAAAATTTGTAGTTATTTTTTTAGCTACTATAATAACACTGAGTAATTTTTTAAATGTAAATTCTATTTTTTCAGCTGAAAATCTTGCTCTTGCTACTGGATATGTAAATATACCTTCTTGGATAACTAAAAAAGAGCTAAATGTAAGGTCACAACCTTCACAAAAAAATTCTAAAATTTTAGGAACTATACCAGATGGTAGTTCAGTTAAAATTATAAATGCAACTACTGAAGATGAAGATAATGATAATTTTAGACAAGGTTGGTATAAAGTATCATATAAAAATTTAACAGGTTATGTTTTTGGTGATTATATAAAAATTCCTCAACAAGAAAAAATTTATACACCAAGTAATTCTACTGCTATAAAAGGAATAGATTTAAGTTATCATCAAAATAATATAGATTGGCAAAAAGTAAAAAATTCCGGTATTAAATTTGTTATTATTCGTGGTGGATATAGTACAATAGAAGATAAAAATTTTAAAACTCATATGGAAGGTGCTTTAAATGCTGGATTAGATGTAGGTGTCTATTGGTACTCGAAAGCCTATACTTTAGAAGGCGCCAAGTCTGAAGCAAAAAAATGTATGGAAGTTGTTTCACCTTATAAAGATAAATTATCTTTTCCAATTTATTTTGATTTTGAAGAAGATGCCATAAATCGTGCTGAAGAAAATAATATACAAATGACTATGACATTAGCTTCTAATATTGCTGAAACTTTTTTATCATCACTAAAATCAAAGGGATATAAATGTGGTATTTACAGTAATATTTTATATTCAAAATATTATTTTACCGAAAAAATAAGAACATCTTATGATTTTTGGATTGCTCAATATACAGATGACATATCTTCAGGAAAATGTACATATTGGAATAAATATAATATGTGGCAATACAGTAAAACTGGCAAAGTGGATGGTATAGATGGATATGTGGATTTAAATTATTACTACAAAAATAATCCTATAAACATATCAAAATCAACTATAAATAATATTAGCAATCAAATATATAGCGGTAAATCAATTACACCAAATATAACAGTGAAATATAATAATAAAACTTTAATAAAAAACACAGATTACACTATAAAATATAAAAATAATAAATCCATAGGAACTGCCAGTATTATTATAACCGGTAAAAATAATTATACAGGAAAAAAAACTATTACATTTAAAATAGTACCTCAAAGTGTTACAAATTTCAAAATTTCAAATGTTACACACAACATCGTAAAACTTACTTGGCCTAAAGTTTCTAATATCAGTGGATATGAAATTTACAGATCAACTAGCAAAAATGGTACTTATTCTAAAATTACAACTACTAGTAATTTGAATTATATAAATAAAAAATTAAGCAAGAAAAAAACTTACTATTATAAAATTAGAACTTATAAAACTGTAAATAATAAAAAAATTTATGGCTCTTATAGTTCTATAAAATCAATTAAAACTAAATAATTTTTAATAAAATTCACTTCGTTCATATCGCCAACAACTTCGTCCGTTGCTCAAGCTAAAATTCACTTCGTTCATGTCGTCAACGACTTCGTCGGTTGATCAAGCTAAAAGGTATGGCTTATAAAGCCATACCTTTTTCTTGATTTTCTATTTCAATTTTCTTCATTTTTCTATAATAAGTTATCATAAGTGGTACTGATGCTGCTATCCAAGCTAGTGGATCTGATAAACAAATTCCTGTAAACCCAATAACTTTTGGCAATGTAAATGCAACTATAGCCCTTGCTATAAGTTCGAAAACACCTGCCATCATAGGTATAAATGAATCTCCCATACCTTGTAATACATTTCTATAGACAAATATAAATCCAAGTGGTATGAAAAATGCCGCAGAATAATTAAATACTTGTTGAGCATAATCATATATATCTGCAGTCGGATTTTCTATAAACAGTGTTACAAAATATTTTCCAAAGAATATAAGCACTGCTCCAGCTATTAAACTTGTTACTATGGAAACTAAATTCATTATACTCATTCCACTTTTAATTCTATCAAATTTTCCTGCACCTAAATTTTGACCTGCGTAGTTTGCTATTGTCACTCCAAAAGATATGGAAGGTTGCATTACTAATTGAAGAACTTTTGATGAGGCTGTATAAGATGCTATTACAGTCGAACCAAAAACATTTATGGCACTTTGTACAATTATTATACCTATGGCTGTTATTGAAAATTGTAATCCCATTGGTATTCCTACCTTTAAATGTTTATTGTAATAACTTGATTCAACCTTAAAGTTTTCTTTTTTCAATCTCAATACATTAAATTTCTTATAGCTATAAATTAAACATAAAATTGCTGAACATCCTTGAGCTATATTTGTAGCATATGCAGCTCCTGCTACACCCATTTTAAAATTAATTATAAATACTAAATCTAAAATAACATTTATTACTGATGAAACTATTAAAAAATATAGTGGTGTTTTACTATCACCTAAAGCTCTAAGTATTCCAGCAGACATATTATAAAGAGCTTGTGTTATTATTCCTACAAAAATTATTGTTATATAAGTATTCGCATCTTTAAATATATTATCTGGCGTATTCATAGCTTTAAGAAGTGGTGTTTTTACTATTAAAGCTACAATTGTTATTACTATTGTCGATATTATAGTCAAATTAATATTGCTTGCCACTGCTTTTTTTAAGCTAATTTCATCTTTTGCTCCAAACTTTTGGGCAACTAATACAGCAAATCCACTAGTAAGTCCTTGTATCATCCCATTTACTAAGAAAAACATGGAACTTGTTGCTCCAACAGCTGCCAGTGCATTAACACCTACAAATCTCCCAACTATAATAGTATCTACCATACTATATAACTGTTGAAATATATTTCCTATTAATAAGGGTATCGTAAAAAATATAAAAATTTTCAAGGGATTTCCCTTTGTCATATCATTAGTCATATAATTACATCTCCTATATTTATTTTTAAATTAAAAAATGCACCCATCACATCTGTAATGTCTGCATCTATTCTTTCAATCTTATAAATAATATCAGATAAGAATTTATAGGTCAATAAATATATTTACCTATTTTTTATGAAATCCTTTTATTAAAATAGTACTTTACAATATGAAAATTTAATTACTAACAAAAAGAAAAAGATGTACTAAAATTAATACATCTTTTTCTGGTGACCCATCCGAGACTCGAACTCGGGACACCCTGATTAAAAGTCAGGTGCTCTACCGGCTGAGCTAATGAGTCTTGATTAAATTTATCTTTCTTTATAATTAATTTGCCCAATTAAAGATTGTATATTCATGTATTATTTTTACAAATATACATAAAAATATATAATTTTCTTATTAAAACTTTTAATTTATATTTATGGTATAATATGTTTATTATATTTATTTTAGAAGGTGATTAAAGATGACAACAAAAAGAAAAAAAGGGGTTTTAGCAAGTTTTTTAGCAGGCGCAATGGCTCTTGTAGGATGTTCATCAAATGAAATTAATGATGAAGTTAGAACTCCTCCTAAAGAACTTCCAGTAGCTACAATAGTTATTAAAAACTATGGAACTATAGAGGCTGAACTTTATCCTCATATAGCACCAAACACAGTAAATAATTTTATATCTCTAGCTAATAGTGGATTTTATGATAATTTAACTTTCCATAGAGTTATCAAAAACTTTATGATTCAAGGTGGAGATCCTGAGGGTAGCGGTATGGGCGGACCTGGTTATCGTATCAGAGGTGAATTTACAAAAAATAAATTTAAAAATGATTTAAAACATACAGAAGGTGTTTTATCTATGGCTAGAAGTCAGAGTAAAAACAGTGGCGGTAGTCAATTCTTTATAATGACTAAAGATTCACCTCATTTAGATGGATCATATGCTTCTTTTGGTAAAGTTATAAAGGGTATGGATATTGTTCATAATATAGAAAATACTGAAACTTTACCTGGAGATAGACCATCTGAAGATGTGATAATAGAATCTATAAAAGTTGATACTAAAGGTGAAAATTATCCTAAGCCAAATAAACTTTAAAAAACAAAAAGACGAAATTTCTAATGATAATTTCGTCTTTTTTCATGATTTTTATAAATTAAAAACAATATTAAGCTAATTATTAAGGTTACTACTAAAATTATAATAGCCATTTTATAATTTTTAGTTCCAAGATAACTTCCTCCTATAGTTGAAGATACTATTGATGGTATCCTAGCCACTGTGGATATTAATAAAAAAGGGATAAGCTTTATGGATGTAATACCTGCAGCATAGGAAATTACATCTTTAGGAGTTCCTGGAATTAAAAATATAAAGAATATACTGAGATAAATTTTATCCTTATCTTCTAAAAATTTTATCTTTTTTAGCTTTTCTTCTGATATAAAAATTTCTACAAAATCTAATCCATATTTTTTAGTCACTAAAAATACTATAGTTTGTCCAAGGATTGAACCCAATAAACATAAAATAGCACCAAGTAACCAGCCAAAAGCATATCCTGAGGCAATTTCAATGGGCTCTCCCGGCATAACTGCCACAATAATTTGAAAAGCAGATATACCAATCATAATAAATTTACCCAATATGCCTAAATCATTTACCCATTCTCTAAATTCTTGAGGATTTTTTACTATTGCTATTATTTTATTTCCCAGTAAAAATCCTAAAATAACCGTAATTATTAAAAATATTGATATACTAGCTAATGATATTTTTTTTCTTTTGTCTAATTTTTTAATAAGGTATTCCCTCCTTATTATAAAGATAAATACATATAAAAATGTCCCAAATATGGGACATTTTCATATATTAAATTTCTTTAATAATTAAATCACTTATTTTATTACTTAGATTTATTAATTTGTCTGAATTGTATGCAAAAACTTTTATACTAATATCATTATTTTGAGTTAATGATGCTCCTCCATCCAATTGGCTTTCATTTATTATTTTTCTAATTTCGTCAAGCTTTTCTTCATAGTCATTTATATTTACTATAATTATATTGGCAAAATGAGTATAGCCTTCAAACATTCCAAAATTATTCATATTAGTTTCTTCTGGTTTATACATAGTATTATCTAAGTAAATAATTTGTTCATCTTGTTCACTTTCTATTTCAATATAAGATTTATAATATTTGTATTCAAATTTTTCACCTCGAGCAACTCTACCACAATTGATTATATCTGTATAAATTAATCTCGATGTATTATCTTTAAGTTTTATTTTCGTTTTACTATTAAACGCAGAGTCCTTGTATGGTATAGTTGGAAGTAAATTATATCTTAATAAGCTATTACTTCCTATATAAATATTACATTCTCTAAATGCTTCATCATCTAGCATTGTAAATATTTTTTCAAAGGATTGAGAAGTTAACTCCATATTAGTATTATCACCTAGGGAGATTTCATATTCTTGAAAATCTCCTTCTAGAGTCCCTGCTGAAGATGACATTAATATAACTTTTATAAAATTATTATTTATGTAGAAGGGATGTGTTATTTTAAATGGAGAAGTAAAATAAACATCATCTAATATGGTTTTATTGTCCTTATGTCTTGTAACAAGTCTTAACTTTGAAATTTCTGCATATCTATTACTCATTTGACTTTAATCCTTCTAATAAAATATCTTCTTTTATCCATTTTACTATCTTATCAACACCCTCTAAACTTCTTATATTAGTAAATATAAATTTTTTATCATTTCTCATTTTTTTAGAATCTCTTTCCATAACAAAAAGATCTGCTCCCACATATGGTGCTAAATCTATTTTATTTATTACTAATAAATCTGATCTAGTTATTCCTGGACCACCTTTTCTAGGTATTTTATCTCCTTCTGCCACATCAATTACAAATATAGTTGCATCTGATAATTCTGGAGAAAAAGTAGCTGATAAATTGTCTCCTCCACTTTCAATAAATATTATATCAAGGTCTGGAAATTTTTTTGATAACTCATCAACTGCTTCTAAATTCATAGATGCATCTTCTCTAATCGCTGTATGTGGGCAACCTCCCGTTTCCACTCCTACTATTCTTTCCATGGGAAGAACAGAATTTTTATGTAGGAATTCTGCATCTTCTTTAGTGTAAATATCATTTGTAATTACACCTATGCTATAATCCTTTGACATTAATCTTACTAAAGCTTCTATTAGGGCAGTTTTTCCTGAACCAACAGGTCCTGCCACTCCTATTTTTACATATGAGATAATAATCCCTCCTTTTTAAGACATATACAATCTAGAATATAATGTTTCATGTTGCATAGATCTTATATCAAATCCAGGTGTTGATAAACATAAATCATCTATTGTAAGCTTAGGTAGTATATTTAAAATTTCTTCAAATATTTCATAAGATTTATAAAGTAATCTTTGTCCATCTGTTTGACTTAACGGTATTGTTTTAACACAATTTGTAATTGTTTGTGATGTGTATGAATATAAAAAGCCTTCAATAGCTTTATCTTTTGGAATTCCTATTGATTGACAAAATACGCCATACGCTACTGTATGTGTTGGTAGTGAATTTTCACTACTTTTCACATAATTTATAAAGTTATCATTTTTATATTTTACATCCATATTTATTAAGGTTTTTATAAATCTTGAGCCTAACTTTTGGCTAGCTATCCTAACTTCTCTAGAAGATTTACTATTATTTAATATATTGTCTATTTTAATTATTCCTTTTGTATTATTTCTTGAAGCATATTCATAAGCCAAATATATAGATAATAACTCACTATATAAAAAGTTACTCATTAAATTACTTTTTAAGTATTCATAAGCACTATCCACATCTCTAACTAAGTTTTTTTGAATATATGTTTCTAAACCATAGGAATGACTATATGCTCCTATGGGAAACAATGCATCATTTATTTGAAATAATATAAATATATTCTTGTCTACACAGTTATACATATAGTTATTCCTTTCAAATTAAATTTAATGATGATGAGAATTTATTGAAGATGATATACTTTTACTAAAATCAAATTTAATTTTTTCCTTTGATACATGTACTCCTATTTTTTCTAACATTTCTTTCATAGGCTCGCTATATATAGTTATAAATTCATTATGATTATTTCCACTAAATAACGTTGCATGTCTATTACCTATTTCATAGCAAACCTTTGGAATTAGATGTTCATCATGAACTGTTATGACTAAAGCATCATCTGGTGGAATATTTACAGCAATTACATTATCTCCATCAACATTTAATATATCTCCCTGATGAAGACCTTCTGTCAAGATATAATTATCTAATTTTATTCCTACATCTACTCCATTTTTACTTGTTTTTTTATGAAGTTTTTTAAATGCTTCATGCCATTCAATATCTACATAATCCACGTTTTTATTTTTAAATTGGTCATCATTTAAATTTCCGATTACTTTTTCAACTAACATATTATCACCTATCTATCACCATAAATTTCTTAATAATAAGAATCCTGGCACCCAGGCTGTAACTATTCCTTCAAATATAGCTAAATAGCCAACAAATTTTCCTAAATCTTTCTTTAGTACAGTTTCTATAAATCCTGTTAACCATAATATACCCCAAAGTAACCATATAATAGACATTCTCCAGTCTCCTTCAATTGCATAACTTATATATGCTGCTGGGAATGAGTTTATGGCAACAAATAAACTATACCATCCGTAAGGTCTTTGATCTAAGTCAAATATAGAATTTATAGCTACAAATAAATAAGTAAAGCCAAATAGTAGTCCTGTACCTGCTGAATAAAAATCAGATAAAGATGTATTTGTGTCTAAAGAAAATTCACCACGAGCTATTGCTAATATATTTAAAGTTACTGATAGTGCCCCAGTAAATATATTCATTACTGCTGCAGATTTTGCATCTATCTTTGTAAGTCTTGCTATCCCATTATTTATTAGTACTATACCTACATATAATAAAACAATGCCTAGCATTTATATCCCACCTTTAGAATAAATTATATCTTTGTGCTAATGGTAACTCTTTAGCTGGTTTACATTCTAATAATTCTCCATTAACTCTAACTTCATATGTTTCTGGATTAACTGTAATTAATGGTGTTGCATCGTTTAGTATCATATCTTTTTTAGTTATATTTCTGCAATTACTAACTGGACATACAGTTTTTTGTAATTCGTATTTTTCTTGAATATTCTCTTCAAAGGCAACATTTGATACAAAAGTTAAACATGTATCATATCTTGCTTGTCCATGTGCTCCAAACATTGGTCTATAAATAACCGGTTCTGGAGTTGGTATAGAAGCATTTATATCACCCATTTTAGCTGCTGTTACTAAACCACCTTTTATTATTAACTCTGGTTTAATCCCAAAGTATGCATTATTCCATATTACTAAATCTGCAAATTTACCAACTTCTACAGATCCTACATAATCTGATATACCTTGTGCTATAGCTGGATTAATTGTATACTTAGCTACATATCTTTTAACTCTAAAGTTGTCATTATCTTCACAATCTTCTGGTAGTTTACCTCTTTGTTCTTTCATTTTATGAGCTGTTTGCCAAGTACGAGTTATAACTTCACCAACTCTACCCATTGCTTGAGAGTCAGAACTCATTATACTAAATACCCCCATATCATGAAGTATATCTTCTGCTGCTATTGTTTCTGGTCTTATTCTTGAGTCAGCAAAAGCAACATCTTCTTCTATTTTTTTACTTAAGTGGTGACAAACCATAACCATATCAAGATGTTCATCTATTGTATTTACTGTAAACGGCATAGTTGGGTTTGTAGATGCTGGAAGTACATTTCTAAATGCAGTTGCTTTGATTATGTCTGGAGCATGTCCTCCACCTGCACCTTCTGTATGGAAGGTATGTATAGTTCTTCCTCCTATGGCATGCATAGTATCTTCTATATATCCACCTTCGTTTAATGTATCTGTATGGATACCAACTTGAACATCGTATTTATCTGCTACTTCCATACAATTGTCTATAGCTTTTGGAGTTGCTCCCCAGTCTTCATGTATTTTTAATCCTGCAGCACCTGCTTTTATTTGTTCTATAAGAGGTTCTTTTGATGAGCAATTTCCTTTACCATAGAATCCCATATTTATTGGATATTCATCTGCTGCTCTAAGCATCATTTCCATATTCCATGGTCCTGGTGTACAAGTAGTAGCATTAGTTCCATCTACTGGTCCTGTACCTCCACCAAACATTGTAGTTACACCACTATACAATGCTGTGTCTACTTGTTGTGGGCATATATAGTGAATATGTGTATCTATACCACCAGCTGTAACTATTGCACCTTCTGCTGATAGTGCATCTGTTGAGGCTCCAACTACCATATGAGGGTCTACACCGTCCATAATATCTGGATTTCCCGCTTTACCAATACCAACTATCATTCCATCTTTTATACCTATATCTGCTTTAACAATTCCCCAATAATCTATTATTAAAGCATTTGTTATTACTAAGTCTAGCGCTCCATCTTTGCTAGTACAATTAGCAGATTGACCCATACCATCACGAAGTGATTTACCTCCACCAAATTTACATTCATCACCATAATATGTATAGTCTTTTTCAACTTCTACAAATAAGTTTGTATCAGCTAATCTAACTTTATCACCCACAGTTGGACCATACATTGCTATATATTTGCTTGCATCTATTTTTTTACTCATAAAATTCACCTACTTTATTATATAAATTTTCTTAACTTTGCATTTTCTAATGAGGGTAATAATGTATCTTCATTAATTTGTGCTTCTGTTAATCCATTAAATCCAAATATTCTTTCAGTTCCGCCTACCATAACTAAATCTACTTCTTTTTCTTCACCTGGTTCAAATCTAACTGATGTTCCTGATGCTATATCTAGATGAGTTCCATAAGCTTTTTCTCTATCAAATTTTAAAGCTTTATTTACTTCAAAGAAATGAAAATGAGAACCTACTTGTATGGCTCTATCTCCTGTATTTGTAACTTTAAGTGTACATGTATTTCTACCTTCATTTATGATTATCTCTTCTCTTCCTGGTGTCATTTCTCCTGGTACCATAAATTTCACTCCTTTTTATTGTATTGGATTATGAACTGTTACTAATTTTGTTCCATCTGGGAAAGTTGCTTCAATTTGAACTTCATGTAGAACTTCTCCTACACCTTCCATAACATCCTCTTTTGTAAGAATTTTTGTTCCTAAATTCATAAGATCTGGAACAGATTTACCTTCTCTAGCTAATTCTAATAATTCTGATGTAATTAATGCTATTGATTCAGGAAAGTTTAATTTAATGCCTCTATTTTTTCTATCTTTGGCCAATTCTCCTGCACAATGTAACATTAATTTTTCAGTTTCTTTTGGTGTTAATCTCATAACTTACTCCTTTACTAAAAAATTTTAATATTTTTTAATTTTTGCATTTTTTTATATTTAATGCATTATTAATAATTTTTTTAAAATTTATATAACTCTTATATATAAATTTGCACAAAAAAATAGGAATATGCATGAATATTCCTATTAATTAATAATTTATTTAACATGAAGAAAAATATACCACAAAATATTACGCGACTACTTCTTCTTTTTCTCCACTATAATACTTCTCTTTATCAAAGTCATTTTCACTATTAGCAACAATCAATGTACAAATATTATCTCCCATTACATTGACTGTTGTTCTAAACATGTCTATAATTCTTTCAACACCCATAATTAATCCTATTCCTTCTAGTGGTAAATTGACTGAAGTTAAAACCATAGATAACATTATAATTCCAACACCTGGTACACCTGCTGTGCCTATTGATGCTAATGTAGCTGTTAAAACTATTGTAATCATTTGATTCATTCCTAAATCTATGCCATATATTTGAGCTATAAATAATGCTGCTACACCTTGCATTATGGCAGTTCCATCCATATTTATAGTTGCCCCCATAGGAATTGTAAATGATCTAGTTGTTTTTCCCACACCTAGCTCTTCTAATATTTCCATAGATGCTGGTACTGAAGCATTACTTGATGATGTTGAAAAAGTTATGGCTGCAACTTTTGTAAATTTCTTTAAAAATGGCATTATCTTTTGTTTTATAAATATTTTAAATAAGCCGCTATAAACTACAGTTACATGAATAAATAACCCTAAAAGTACTACTAATAAATATTTAACTAAAACTAATATGGCATCTTGTCCCACAGTAGAAAAAGTTTCCGCAACTAAAGAAAATACTCCTATAGGAGCCGCTAACATTACTATAGATACTATTTTCATACATATTTCATTAGCGCTTTCAAATACTTTTCTAACAGGCTCTGCTTTTTCACCTATTATACTCATGGCAACTCCAGTAAGCATTGCAAAAAATATTATTTGTAACATGTCACCATTGGCAAAAGATGCAATTGGATTTGTTGGTATAATTCCTACAAGTATATCCACAATGGATTTACTTTCTCCTATAGATACTTCTCCTGTAACTACAGAGCTCATATCTAATCCCATACCTGGCTTTAAAACACTTCCTAAAAATAAAGCTATTACTATTGCCAAGGCAGTAGTTGATAAATAAAATACAATTGTTTTAGTTCCTATTCTCCCCAATTGTTTCACATCCCCCATAGATGATGAACCACAAACTAATGATACAAATACTAAAGGTACTACCATCATTTTAATAGCTGATGTAAATCCACCACCAATTACTTTAAATACTCCACCTATAATTACAGTATCCTTTATATAACTATCCGGAATTGATTTTAATATTAAACCACATATAAACCCGAATAATAACCCTAATAATATTTTGCTAGTTAACGTAAATTTTTTCTTCATTCTTTATCTCCTTTTTTCGTCTTTTTATTTTTTATACTTACATTATATAACACTTTTCTGTATTTTTGTTTATTTTTTTAAGTTTATATTCTTTTTTGAGTATTTAAACTTTATTTTATTTACCATTTTTATTTTTAACCTTATTTTATTTAGTATTTTTGATTTTATTAGTTGTAATTTAATGTAATCGACAAAAAATTTTTTAATAAAAAATGTAAATCGAATATTTTTTAATTTTTATAATAAAACTTTCGTATTTATATTGATTTTTCATATACTTTCATTTTTTATATATTTTGTAAAAAATTCACTTCGTTCATGTCGCCAACGACTTCGTCCGTTGCTCAAGTTAAT
>OGRO01002303.1_pt1 | contig 15092 bp, 9 predicted proteins | sample 1553451 | NCBI WGS metagenome assembly OGRO01 (sample SAMEA2580021, study PRJEB22360) | human gut metagenome
CAATGAGTATTCTTTTTGGCTATCTTTGGCAAGGACAGATTCACTAAACCTACAGAGAGATATGAAAGCAAATAAATTATTCCTTTTGGCAAGTCTCCTTCTATCAGGCAGTATGATACCTATAACGGCTCAGAACAAGAAAGAGAAGAAACAACAAAGAGAACAAGCAGTACGCGAGGCTGTTGACGCAAAGGCATACAAAATCAATGTGGACCGGGTAATGCCTATGAAAGGAGGCAGCAAACACCTGACTTCCGATTATTCTTTAGAAATAAGAAACGATTCGGTATATTCCTATCTGCCTTATTTCGGAGTGGCGTATAACGTTCCTTACGGGGGTGGAAAAGGATTAAATTTTAGTGCTCCTTTATCAGAATATACTTCAGCATATAATAAAAAGGGGAATGCTAAAATCACACTAAAAGTACGGAACGAGGAAGACAATTACCTTTACAATATCATCATTTATCCCAATGGCAGCAGTAACATACAGGTCACCCCTACAAACAGACAATCTATTTCTTTCTCCGGAGAAATGGATCTAAAGAAGAAAGAATGAGCCATAAATAAAAGGGGGTCAAAACTAAAACAACCTATCGTGCTATATGATCAGGTCATTTTAGTTTTGCCCCCCTGATTAAATTACAGCTATTATTTACTTATTTCTCTAACCGGCTAAAGAAATTCTCAATGGCTTCCTTATTGACAAAAACTCCTTTTACTCCGGTCACTTCCACCGTATCCATCAACAAAGCCAAGCCCTGATAACCGTTTTCATCCTTTGCCAATACTTCCTGCTGATAAATTTCAGCTGATTGGCAGGCTTTACCATCTTCAGGTAATTTCTCGAACCGGCCAAGGTAATAATTGCCTTCAAAGAAATTATGTGTAGATTCTGTCAATTGGAATCTGCTGGATTCTGGAGCATAAAAAATATTTCCACTAATAAATGTACTATCCGGATATCCGCCCCATGAATCCAAAGTAATCATAGTACGATCGATATCAGCCGCAGGTTTACGGTTCACATGAATAATGTTACGGGTAATGCGACTGTCCTTTACAGGACCTGCCAGATGAACAGCTGGTGAGAACATCCCGGCACGAGTCGGTTCAGGCCGCACTCCGTCACCTATACTCACATTGTAACGGACAATAGTGCCCAAGTTACCTACATTAAAAGATGCGTCGGCCGTGCCGTCATTGCAAACCAATACTAAGCCACCATAGTTATCATGACTATAATTATACTGAATGACCGTTCCCCGGCAATTCCAGTCCGAATCAAACCCCTGTGCATCCCACGGAGCCTTATGACCACTTACCTCATTGAATTGCACCAAAGTATTATCACAACTCCACGGCCAAATACCTGCCGCCGCCTCTGTATCAGGAAGCATATCAGGACAATCACGCATTACGTTGTATTCTATCAAGGTACTGTCACAACCGATAGGTACAATACCATCACCTGGTACTTCCTCTATCAAATTTCCCCGTATCACGGTATGCTTGCTGGGATGCCAGTTCTGCCGATCGCTATAAGCGGCCCAAATCATAGCATTACGGGTACATCTCAAAATATGGCAGTTCTCTATGGTTAACCTATTGAATGTTGAAATTTTCTTTTCACCGCCATTCACTATATAAATACCGCACCCTCCGCCTTTTTCTTTTACCAACGAACCATTGACATCCCGTACAGTCACATTATTGACAACAATGTTCTGCGATACGCCATAATCCATACACTCTATCTTCAAGCCCGAACGATAAGGCAGAGGCTGTCTACCTGTATTCACGATTTCCAAATTCTGCATCGTTATATAGTCCGAATTACAGATACGAGCTGCATACAAGGAAGTATCATATCCCACAATGCAAGGTTTCCGTTCACCATCACCATAAGCATCTATATAAATACGATCTTCGGGTATACCGTGTCCGGTGATTTCAAGTTCGCCATTAAAAACCTCACCGCGCTTCAACAAAACTTTATTGCCCGGCAGTAATTTCACTCCACGTAGTTTTTCCAGACTTTTCCATGCTTCATCCGGGGCTAACCCACTATTATTATCATCACCGCCGGTAGCATCCAGATAATAGCACACTGGACTATCAGAACATGCTGCCAACAGGAAGGAAAATAAAAGAAGGATCATTGTTTTTCTCATTTCTCTTCCGTTTTTAAAAAGTTATCTATTTATTCCAGAAGTTGTCAGAACAACTAGGATTCACCACAGATTACGCAAATTCACACAGTTTTTTGATTTAAAGGTTGTTTGCCTCCTACTTCTTTGTGACAATCCATGTATCCTGTGATGAAAACCTACACTCTACATTACTTCCACAAGTCGTGCTGAACCAGTTTCTTGTTAGTATCCAGTTCGGCAGTTGGCAAAGGCCATACATAATCCCTCTCACCGTTGAACTTACGTGCTTCATAAGCCAAGCCATACATAGTGCGTTCATTCTCTATATTAGCTACCGCCTTATCCAATTCCTTCCAACGATAAAGGTCAAACAAACGCAAGCCTTCAAAGGCCAGTTCCACACGACGCTCATGCTTAATGACTTCCAACAATTCATCTTTAGAAAGAGAAGTGCCTTCCACTTCCTCTACTGTGGGCATGTTCACATCTGCACGTTGCCGCACTTCATTCACTAAAGCAGTTACATCACTATAAGCATAGCCTCCTTTCTGTACCATTGCCTCCGCCAAAGATAATAAAACTTCAGCATAACGCACCACATAAAAGTCTTGTCCATTATCCCAAGAGTTAGAAGTATCCGTAGGATCAAAATACTTATAAACATATATGGTAGACAGGGAAGCGGCAGCTCCACCATATACATTGACATACGGATTTGAAGCCGAAGTATCTATACCTCCTTTACCGTTCCAAAGCATACCGGGAACAAACAAAGTACTATACAAACGTGGATCACGATTCTCAAAATGAGCAGGATTAGGCTTGCTAACATCCAAGCCACCCTCATTGTTTAATTCGGCTATCTTCGTATCGGTAGTCGGCTTACCGTCTTTGCAATAATAAGCATCCGCCAAATCTATAGTACCATTCATTGCTTCCAGCGGAGTATTCCAATGCGCATTAAAAGCAGCACCTTCACTCATACCCGGTCCTTCATAACGGACTGCAAAAATGATTTCAGGAGAAGTTTCTCCACTTTGAGTAAACAGTTTGGCATAACTCGGATCAAGCGAGTATCCCAAACCTTGCACCTGCTTATAAGCAGCAATTGCGTCATCCCATTTTTCATTATACAAAGCCACACGCCCCAGTAGGGAAAGAGCAGCTCCTTTGGTGATGTGTCCCCGTGAAGACGCGTTTTGCGGAAGTACTTCAGCCGCGTCCTGCAAATCAGTCATAATATGAGCCACAATAGCTGCACGGTCCGTCTTTTCACATTCAGCCTCGTCAATGGTCAAAGGGGCGGTCAGGAAAGGAACATCCTGATACGTCATAGTCAAGTTTATATACATCAATGCACGTATGGTCTTTGCCTCAGCATGATAAATCGCCTTTTGGGAAGCATCCATATCCACTCTATCAATATTAGCAATCAGCACATTACAACGACTGATCACTTCATAGCAATCTTTCCAATAACTGCCAATAATAGAAGAATTTGGGGTATGAATCCCCATAGCCATATCATAACCTTCCATCCAGCCACTCCAATTAAAATGACCGCCATTATCTGATATACAATCCATATATAAAGGGCCCAATGAATATTGGTCGGAATTATAAAGCTGATTGCTCTGCAAAGCATCATAACAAGATGCCAACGCCATCAAAGCATCATCCGGTGTCTGCCAAAATGTATTAGATGAAGATTCTGTCAATGAGTCCCTCTGCAAAAAACTGTCAGAGCAAGAAGTCAGCAAAGCTCCTGACAACAGAGCTAGCCCTATAAATTTATTAATTGATTTCATAGTTGTTGCTTTTAAAATTTAACGTTAACACCAAATGAATAAGTTCTTGTATTGGGATGCACATCATTACGGGAATCTGTGCTCAGTTTCTCAGGATCATAATCATCCAAGGAAGTGAAAGTAAGCAAATTAGTTCCTGCCAAATAGAGTCTGAGACTCTGAACGCCCAACTTGGTCAAAAACTCTCTTTGTCTGAAAGTATATCCAATTTCCAAGTTCTTCAGGCGCAAATAATCTCCTTTTGTCAGCCAAAATGAAGAGTAGTTATTATTAATAGTTCCTCCCAAACGAGGCATGCTTCCATCCGGATTACTTTCAGACCATCTGTCCAACCAACGGCTAGTCTTGTTTCCGCCATTGGAAATAGTAGTTTCATCCCAATTATAACGATATACACCTGCAATGCCTTGCCAAAATGTATTAACATCAAAATCTTTATAAGAGAATCCCAAGTTAAAAGAATACTGCATTTTAGGGAACGGATTTCCGATAACAGTACGGTCAGCATCATTTATGTTGCCATTATTATCTATATCTTCATACATGATATCACCTAATTGCGGTTCCTGGTTGTTTTGCAGAATCTTCTGTCCGTTCGCATTTACACGATCCAAATCTGCCTGGGTACGATAGATACCGATAGCTTTCAGCCCATAATAAGAACCGATGGCTTCACCTTCACGATTGATGGTATTATTACTTATATCTTCCACCCCTTTCATATCAGTAATCTCATTTTTCACGCCTGAAAGTGAGAAACCTGCCTGCCATGCCCAATCACCTTTTTGGTCGAAATAGTTAGCTGCCAATTCCCAACCACGGTTACGGACCTTTCCCGCATTCTGATAAGGAGCATCCAAAGATCCCAGGAAAATACCCGGCATAGCGAGTTTCATCAAAATATCCGAGGTATTTTTCTCATACCAGTCAAAAGTGACATTGATCTTTCCACCCCAAAAAGCAGCATCAAAACCAAAGTCTGTAATAGTAGTTGTTTCCCATTTAATGTTCTCATTAGGTATCTTGGCAGTCTTCATACCAATCTGTTTGCTATCACCAAAATAGTAACTACCACTAGCCACCAATGTAGCCGCATAAGCATAGTTACCAATTTCCTGATTACCCAATTTACCCCAGCTACCACGCAATTTCAATGAGTGGAGGAACTTCACATTCTCCATAAATTTCTCATTTGTCATGATCCATGCACCCGAAAATGAAGGGAAGGTAGCATAACGATGTGCCTTGGGCATACGTGACGAACCATCGTGACGGACATTCATCTCTAACAGATAACGGCCTCCGTAATTATAGTTCAAGCGTCCGAAGAATGACTGCAAGGAACTTTCTTCCGCCGATCCGGTCACATGATCATTCATAGTACCTCCATCCATTTCATAAATATTATCGGTAGCAAATCCCTGCTTGGACGCCTCATTCTTGTCCCAACGGGTAGCCTGGATAGAATGGCCTGCCAACAGATTGAACGAATGTTTTCCTACAGAAAAATCATAAGTCAGGATATTTTCATTAATATAAGTCGTTTCCAGATAATGATAATCTGTCAGTTTATTGGTACCGACCGTGGTCAGCGCATTTCCTTCAGCATCGTATCTTACATTATTCTTCGGATTGAAAGTAGTCACATCATTCATATAATATTTATAAGCCAGGCTTGAACGGAATTTCAATCCTTTCATGATGTCAATCTCACCAAAGAATTTACCATCAAAACGATAATGCTTGTTATCCTTATATCCCATATTCAAAGCTTCAATCGGATTTTTGAATACGGATTGGGAAATATTGGGATTTCCATCCAGGAATCCATAATGTCCGTTAGAATAGCGTACAGGAACAGTAGGACGGGTAAACCAAGTAAGGTAGCGCATCAAACCTTCGCCGGTAACACTGGTCGTAGGCTCATCAATGTTCTGGCGGCTTCCCGAAAGATTCAATCCTAATTTTACAATACCCAACTGCGCATCCAGATTAGAACGGAAATTGAAACGTTGGTTAGCTGTCTCACGCAAGATACCATCTTGCTGGAAATATTGAGTGGAAATCATGTAATGTACTGCCTTACTACCTCCATTCACTGACAAATGGTGTTGGTGCATAGCTGCCGTACGGAACATTTCCTTAGCCCAATTGGTATTGGCAAAATGATCGGGATCTGATCCATTTTGCAATTTCTGTAACATATCATCCGTATATGCCTTGGAAGGCCAACATTCATTATACATCTTCGCCCACTCATAAGAATTCACATAATCGGGCAACACGGTAGCCTCCTGCAAAGCGATGCTACCAGAATAAGTAATAGTAGGTTTCTGCTCACCGCCTCGTTTGGTAGTCACCAAAATAACACCGTTTGCAGCACGTACACCATAGATAGAAGCCGAAGCCGCATCTTTCAATACAGAAACACTTTCAATATCATCAGCAGGAATTTCCGCAATCTGGCTCACCGAGCTTTCCACTCCGTCGATCAGGACCATCGGATCATTGTGTTCAAAAGTTCCCACACCACGGATACGGATTTCGGGACTGTCATGACCGGCCTGGGCACCATTGTTGGTCAACATAACACCCGGCAAACGGCCCTGAAGCATATTGGCAGTATTAGCTACCGGCATAGAAGCTACATCCTTGAAATTTACAGCAGCAACAGAACCCGTCAGATTTTCCTTCTTCTGCACACCATAACCGACTACTACCACTTCGTCAATCATTTCCGTATCTTCCTTCAGATTTACATTCAGTACCATATTGTCTTTCGAAATATGAAATTCCTGATCGGAATATCCTATAAAAGAAATGACAATAGTAGAATTAGAAGCCACCGAGAGATTAAAATTACCATCCAAGTCAGTTACCGTTCCATTGGTTGTTCCTTTTTCAACCACACTAGCACCGATGACCGGTTCGCCTGTGGCATCTTTTACAATACCGGAAACTTTAAACTTGTCTGCTTGCAGACTGGAAGCGCTCACATTCATCGCAGGGATGAAGAAGCAGAAACACAGCAATAGGCTCAGTACCCGGAATGTACTGGTTTCTGTCAGAGTTTTCATGTTCATAATACTTTTTTTAAAGGTCTAACAAATAAAGATAATTCGTTTTATTTGCCAGCAAAAGTAAGAGGAACAGAAAAGAAACAGGGAGAATTATTACCGGAAAAAGGCTGTTTATTCCCTATAGAGCCTATTTCCGGTAATAATCAGCCATCATACTTCATCATATACTCTGTAGGAGAAAGTCCGAATTTCTTCTTAAAGCAGGAACTGAAATATTTAGGGTCGTTGAAACCTACAGCATACGCCAAATCGGCTATACGGATTTTCTTTTTCTCGTCTATCAGCCGACAAGCCGCTTGCAAACGGACATTGCTGATAAATGCAGAGGGAGTAAGTCCGGTCAACAGTTTCAATTTATCTGCTAGTGTAGTCCGGGCCATACCCATCTCCGCCATAAACTGTGCATGTTCAAAATCACAATCACTCAAATGGGCATTCACACAATCCACCGCTTTCCGAATGAAAGCTTCGTCCATCGAGGTGTAATTTAATTCTTTGGCTTCAAAAACCAACTGCTTACGGAAATCCACCCCCATACGTTTGCGCCGTTTCAACAAGTTATCTATCTTGGCAAACAAGACAGAGAGGCGGAGCGGTTTACAGATATAACCATCGGCCCCAGACTCATACCCTTCCACACGGTCTTCATCACTAGTCTTGGCCGTTAACAAAATCAATGGAATATGGCAGGTCTCAAATTGAGTCTTCACCCGGCGGCACAATTCCATACCGTCCATTTCGGGCATCATAACATCAGAAACAATTAAATCCACTTCCTGTTTGGCAAGTATCTCCAAAGCTTCCGTTCCATTGGCGGCCTTCAGAATATGGTATTTGCCATGCAACAGACGAACCATCAAAGCCAATAATTCCTCATTATCCTCCACCAACAAAATAGTCGATGCTGCCGGTTTCTCTTCCAACATATCAATCTCCGAGACATTCTCCATTTCATCTGCCGATAAAATAGCATAGTCCACATTTTCGGTATTCTCGTCTACCTCATCCTCATCAAAAGCCTCACGTCTTATAGGAATTTCAACCACAAAAGTATTCCCTTCCTCCTTATCGCTAAATACTTGTATCGTTCCATGATGCAACAATACCAAGTCTTTAGTCAGTGACAAACCGATACCCGTCCCTATGGTATGGAATTTGCGATACTCCCCTTCATAAAATCTCTCGAACATATGATCCAACTTCTCTTTTGGAATCAACTCGCCGGGATTGTTCACACTCAATTTAAAAGTTCCCCTTTCCTCATCATGAGCCTGTGACACCACAATAGTTCCTCCTTCAGGAGTATATTTAGCGGCATTGGAAAGCAGATTGTACACCACTTTATCCAATTTATCCACATCAAAATATCCCGAATATTCTTCAGACAAATCAAATTGTATGGACAATTTCTGCTTTTTAACCAAAGGTGCGAAAGCCGACACTGATTTTTTCAAGAACATACTGACATTTCCATGCGAGACTTTCAGCCGCAACTTGCCATTCTCCACTTTTCTGAACTCTAAGATCTGCTGAATCAACCGGATTAACCGCACAGTATTATCAGCTATCACAGGACAAACCGACGAACTTGCCGGTACTTCTTGTTTCAGTTCATCCACCGAAGCCGATATAATAGAAAGCGGAGTCAGCAACTCATGAGTGATATTGGTAAAGAACTGTAATTTAGCATGATTGATTTCCTCCATTTTCTGCCGTTCTATCTTCCCCATCTCTATGGCCTGTTTCATCCGGATACGGTTTCTGACAATCCGATAAGTATACCATGCCAATGAAACGAACAACAAGACATAAAGGCAATAAGCCCACCACGATAACCAAGGCGGCGGAAGAATAGTTATACGCAGACATTTCATATCCGGAGACCAGATTCCATTCTGATTGGCTCCCTTTACACAAAAAGTATAAGTACCTGCCGGAAGATTGTTATAATAGGCAAACCGACGTCCAGCCTCAACGGACAACCATTCCTTGTCATATCCCTCCAACCGATATAAATAACGGTTCAACTCAGGATTGATATAGTTCAATATTGAAAAATCAAGACTGAAATTATTCTCCCGGTATCCTAATACAATTTTATCAATAAAATCAATAGCCCTGTTTGCAACAATCCCCTTTCTGATGGAAAGAGGGTAGGTACGTACCGATACATTATGTACCTTTATATCTGTAATCACTACCGGAGAATAAGCAGTATCCTGAACTATTTTATCAGGATAAAAACTGTTCAATCCACGGAATCCTCCGAAGAAAAGTTTCCCATCCGCCCCCTTGAAGCAAGAATTCCGGTTAAACATGTGGTCTTGCAAACCATCATCTACCGTGTAAGTATGTATTTTCGGTGCAGCACCATCCAAAGGGATATCAATGTGATACATTTCCGCATTGGTAGTAAGCCATAAAGTATGCTCATCATCCTCCAGCATGCTGAAAACAACATCTCCATTCCGGAAATAATCATTCAAGACTGAAACAAAACGATCATTCTTCCGGTCATACAAATCGAGTCCATTACCATTCGACCCCACCCATACTCTATTGTATCCATCCACACAAACACTCATCGCCCCGATAGTGGATAATGTACCATCCGAAGGCGTATAAAACTTAACCTTATATGTTTCTCCGGATGTATCTATCCGCCATACCCCTTCATTACTAGTCGCTATCCAGATAAAGCCATCTTGATCTTCCGCCATTTTGAAAATAGAAATTTGGGGCAATGCCTGATTTGTCAAAGTCACCAGTTCATTCAAAGAATGAAGCCTTTGTTCCGTATCCAAAATAAACACTCCCGAACGTGTCCCCAACCACAGATTCCCTTTCGAATCCTCCAACAAAGAATAAATACAAATATCACTCAGCTCCGGATTGGTAACGGTATTTATCACGTGTGCTTTCCCGGCTTTGACGTTATAGAACCACACACCGTCATCCCAAGTGGCAAAACACAATTCATTTGTCCTTTTACGATAAATAATATCATTGACCGTCGATGTATATCCCATATTCTTCAATACAGGATGAGAGCGGTAAGGAACAATGGTATGCTGTTCCATATCATAAAAAACCAGACCGAATCCCATGATTCCCATCCACAGATTCCCATTATCCTCCTGATAGACACTGCGGACAGAGCTGGTAGGGCAATGCTCACGCAAAGCCTCCAAAGAATCATAATTAAACCGGAACTTATTTGTATTTACAGTACAAACACCTCCCCCCAACATACCCAGCCACATCAGCCCGTCTTTACTGCACAACAGAGAATTCACTTCATTAAAAGGTAAATCTCCTTGAAGGTTACCCGGAACAATATTGGTAAAATTCCCGTCCCCCGATTCATCTTCCAAAATACTGACTCCACTGCGTGAACCGATCCAGAGCTTTCCGGAATTTTTATCCTGAGCAATGGCGTAGATAATATTATCCAACAGAGAATGAGAATTTCCCTTGATGTTCCGGAATGTTTTAAATGAGAAATGTTCCGGATCATACGGATTAATGAGTTTCACCAGTCCATACCGCCAGGTACCGATCCAAATATTCCCGGCTTCATCCTGAAATATGACATGCGCCGAATTACCAGGGTTAATCCCCTCGTAAGTATAATACAATTCCTCTTGAGGATTATAACGCAGCAACCCCTGTTCCCAAGTACCAATCCATATTTGTCCTTCCCTGTCTTCGATAACGGACTTTATGTCCATGTTCTTTTCACAATCGAAAGTACGTCCTCCGGCTTTCCTGCGAAACAACCCTTTGTTGCTTCCCACCCATAAGTCCCCGTTGCTTGCATAAAGAATACTCTCCACATTGCTTACCTGTAACAAAGGACTGATTATTTTTTCTATCTCATCCGTTTCCTTATGCAATACATATAATCCATTGTGCGTACCTATCCACAAATTATTCTCCTTGTCTTCGGCCACCATATTCACAAAACTATCAATGGAACGTCCATGATTCACTCCATCGGGTTTATACACCACAATAGAATACCCATCATAGCGCAAAAGGCCATTGTAAGTCGATATCCATATATACCCCTGGCTATCCTGAAATAATTTCCGGACTTCATTAGTCGGAAAATTCACCGAAGTGGAAATAGATTTAAAATGATAGGTATTGACCTTGTTATCAGCCCAAAGCCAAACGGGAAAACACAAAAGATATATTACTCCAAGAATATATTCACAGTTACGGTGTGCAAAGTGCATAGATTCAACTTTAAGATTTGATGCAATATTCGCAAAAAAAAGCATTTTAAGCAAATATTCCATAAGATTTGTTCTAAATTTCCCTCATCCGCATACATAAGAAACTAAAATTATACCTCCAGAAACACTTAGGACAAAAAGGTTGGAGGCAGTTAAAATAAAAATTGTATATTTGCCGATAAGTGTGACCTAATTTTAAAACAGAGAAACATGCATTACAACGACCAAGGCGCTGATTTTAAATACCTAATTGTCAATGAACGTGACAAGCGTTTCGGCTTGTCGGTGACTACCGTCGGATTCCAGGCCATCAGGGCCGGGAGCGTTTATCCACCACGCAACCACCCGGACGCTTATTATTTCACGGCCCAGAAAGGACGTGTGCTGCATGAATATCAGTTGGTATACATTACTAAAGGACGGGGAACTTTCGCCAGCGATACTACTCCGTCTGTCGACATATCTAAAGGACAGATACTTTTCCTGTTTCCCGGACAGTGGCATACCTACGCGCCGCTGCAAAAAACAGGATGGAACGAATATTACATCGGTTTTGAAGGTCCGATTATAGACAATCTGGTAAAAAACAGCTTTATTTCAAAAGAAAACCAGATTTTGGATATCGGTATCAATGAAGAACTGGCCAGTCTTTTTGCCCGTGCACTGGAAGTAGCGGAAGCAGACAAGACCGCAGCGCAACAATATTTGTCCGGCATTGTTTTACACATTATGGGAGCCGTACTTGCTATCTCGCAGAACAAACGCTATGAGGTGGACAATGCGGCACAAAAAATAGAAAGTGCCAAAATCATCATGCACGAAAATGTGTACAAGGATATAGATCCGGAAGAACTGGCACTGAAATTAGGTATCAGTTATTCCTGGTTCCGCAAAGTATTCAAAGAATACACCGGCTATGCGCCCGCCAAGTATTTCCAAGAGCTGAAATTGCGCAAAGCGAAACAATTATTGATTGAAAGTTCCATGTCAGTGAAAGAGATATGCTATGAATTGAATTATACCTCTACTGAACACTTTTTCTCGGTATTTAAAAAACGTACCAACTTCACCCCTACCGAATATCGTAACTTCGGACGGGGAGGAAAAGAAAAAGAGAATGAAAACGAATAAAGGAAAAATGAGAAAAATAACCATCAATCTGGCTGCTGTGGCAGCCTTTTGCATTGTAGTCGCCTCACCCGCCTTAGTGAGCAGCAGTTGTGCTACTCCCCAAACGGAACAGGAAGATACCACTATCATACGAGAAGATTTAGGTATTACGGCATTGAAATACAGTAGTCCCGAAGTTCCCTCCAGCATTGAATTTTGTGGTAAAGTGATTGACTTGAGCCGCTTTGACCGCCACGAGCGTATGGACCGTGAATTATTGGCATTCACCTATATGCACAGTACTTCCCTGCAAATGCTGAAAAAAGCCAACCGTTATTTCCCCATTGTAGAACCCATACTGAAAGAGAACGGAATCCCCGATGATTTTAAATACCTGATGGTCATAGAGAGTAATATGAATCCCACCGCCCGTTCCTCTGCCGGAGCCGCCGGACTATGGCAATTCATGCAAGGTACGGGAAGGGATTACGGACTGGAGGTTAACAACAATGTGGATGAACGTTACCATATTGAGAAAGCGACTCGTGCCGCCTGCCGCTATCTGAAAGACGCGTATGCAAAATATAAGGATTGGGTGGCTGTTGCCGCCTCATACAACGCTGGTCAGGCACGTATTGCCAGCCAACTGGCTAAACAGGATGTGGACGACTCGCTGGATTTGCAACTGGTAGAAGAAACAGCCCGGTATGTGTACCGCATTCTTGCAGCCAAACAATTGTTCAGTGCCCCTACTACTTTCGGTTTCCGTCTGCGCGCATCGGATTTGTATCCGCCCATTCCCTATACGGAAGTCACTGTGACGAAAGGAATTGCAGACTTGGCACGTTTCGCACGCAGCAAAGGAATCAATCTGGCCATATTAAAGAATATGAATCCCTGGTTGCGGGAAACATCCTTGTCCAACCACAGCGGGCGGACTTACGTGATAAAAATCCCTACCAAAGAAGGAATGACTTATGATCCGAAAAAGACGGTGGCGCATGATAAGCGATGGGTGATAGAATAACTTTCTATCATACAGCATTCCATAATCAATTTACCAGTTTTCCTCCACAGTATTTACAATAAGCAGCCCCGTCCTCATGTCCGTCCTTACCACAATGCGGACATTTCAGGGCCACCCTGCGTCTATGTTCCTGGATCATAGACGCAGAAACAATTCCTGTGGGGACTGCAATGATGGTATAGCCCAGTAACATTACAATGGCCGAAAGGAAGCGCCCTAGCGGAGTTTCCGGAGTGATATCCCCATAACCTACCGTCGTCATCGTCACTATCGCCCAATAAATACTATTCGGAATATTATTGAAAGAAGTGCCCGGCCGCTGTCCCTCAATCATATACATCAATGTACCGATCGAAGTCACCAATATCAGTACAAACAAGAAAAAAACAATAATCTTCCGACTGCTGAACACCAAAGAACGCAACAAGAAATTACCTTCATTCAGATAATTGAAAAGTTTAAAGATACGGAACACACGAATCAACCGGAAAGTGCGGATCACCAGCAGATAACGTGCCGTGCCGAAAAGCCAGCCTATATATAAAGGTAAGGTAGCCAACAAATCCACTATACCGAAAAAACTAAAAGCATACTTGCGCGGTTTAGGAGAACAATAAAGCCTCAACACATACTCCAACGTAAAGAAGAAAGTAAAAACATACTCCGACACTCGCAGATAAGGCCCGATAACAGCATCCCAACTCTTGATACTCTCGGCAACAACCACCAGAATACTCAAGACAATAAACCCTATCAACGCCACATCGAATAACTTTCCCATCGGTGTGTCACTCTCAAAAATAATCACATATATTTTATGCTTTAATTTCTCATCATGCAGTAAATTCTGCCATTTACTCCAAATACGCCTCAGAAATGCCATAATTTTTTAGGATAGAACACAAATCATTCACAATTATAACAAATATTGCCCGATTTATGTCCCATCGGTAACTATTATTTTCACTATATTTGTTGTAATAAAGTATTTTCCCTTTGAATATCAACAGATTGAATAAAACTCGTACGAGAACGGGCAACGGATAAGAAAAAGCTGGACTGTGTAGAACTGCCATATTTCTCATGCTTTCAAATAACTCTTTAATTCGATTACAAAGATAACATTTCTATTTTAAAGGACATAATAAATGACTTCAATCTTATCGGATAAGATTGAGAAAAAAATAAATATTCAGTAGCCGAGTCCCCATAACCACAGGCAAAGGTAACTCGTGTTCTACTCGTCCAAGCAAGGCCAAGCCCTTCGGGTTCGTGGAAAAAATCATCCTCGCCCGAAGGGCTTGCGGTATTTTTTCCCGAAGCCTTGCATGTACGGAACACGACCTTTTAAAGCCTGTAGTTATGGGAACTCCGGCCCCGAAATGCCGGACTAACAAATATTGATTGTTATGTTACAACAGATGGCAAAAGACAAGTACAGTATCGAAACACTCAGAGAACTGAATGTTTCATACGACCGTGAACATTGGCTTACGCAGGATGATGTGGATATGGCCAACAATTACGTGCAACTCATCGAACGGACACGCTCGGAAATCACACCGCAAGTCGGTGACAGAGTGGTATATGTCACCGAGCATGGAGATTATTACGGACATGCCCTAATCGATCACATTCACAGGGATGAAGAACGCCTGTACGTCTGAGCACGG
>OGRO01002311.1_pt1 | contig 15058 bp, 15 predicted proteins | sample 1553451 | NCBI WGS metagenome assembly OGRO01 (sample SAMEA2580021, study PRJEB22360) | human gut metagenome
CACTACACAGTTCGGAACCACTGCATGCCCGTCTGAATAATAGCGATGCAGGATTTTGGAATTGATAAATACGCCATGCCCTTTTTCCAGCGTCACCTGCTTTTCTCCAATCCCGAATGTCACCGTCCCTGTCTCGATCAGGACAAACTCAAATCCCACATGCCAGTGCCATTCGACACAGTGAAAGTCAAACAGCGCGAGGTCATCATAGTAAAGCTTAAACGGATAGCCTCTGTCCCCATGCTGTATCATTTCCATCATATTCTCGTCTGTCACAATCTTATTATAGGATGTATTAAAGTCCATGCGCGCTTCTCCTTATGCAACTGCCATCGGTCTGTCTGTCCTGAATTTTTACCTCTTCTGCGATATTATACAATAAAATGCGGATATATGACAATGAAATCTGCTTCCATTTACGTTATTATACCAGATAAGCAGTTCTGTAAAGCAACACATGTTTCGCAGCTGCGCAGGCAATAACACTATATACAAATGAATCAGGAGACCCGAAAATGAAAAACAAGTACAAAAAAACAAATTTTAGATAATTTAATGATGATGTTGATGAATTATCTAGTTAAAGAGAGTGTTGGCGCACTCTCTTTTTTGCTTATTAATATTATATATTTAAAACAAAAATTTTACAAATTAATAACCGCTCCAAAGTAAAACTTTATATTGGATCGTGATGACGTGTCATCACGAACCCATATAAATTTTTACTTTTTCGCTACTACTCTAAATCCATTAAGTCCTCAAACTCTCTAACTAATTTATAAAATGTAGTCTTTTTTAAATCCAAAAGCTTCATAGCCTGTACCGCCGTTATATCCCTGTTTTTGTATTGTTTATATACCTTCTTAAAATTCTTTGGCATTTGTATTTTCGGTCTACCTAGTGGCTCACCTTTCTTTTTCTTAGCCGCTAGAGCTTCTCTTGTTCTTGTTCTAATCTTCTGTAGTTCCAACTCCGCAAATGTCGCATACATCTCTATCAACATATTATTCATCATTTCTATCATTAATTTGTTTTGGTCTGTTTCATCATTTGCTATCATTAATGTAGTTGGTATCTCTAAAATTCTTATTATTATTCCTCTTTCTTTTAACTTCCTAAGCTCTTCTAAATTTTCTCTCTTGTTTCTACCTAATCGGTCTACTTCTTTTATAAATAGCTCATCACCTTCTCTTAGAATTTCTTCCGTAAGTTTTTTATAATTTGGTCTATCAAAATTGCTACCTGTTACCACATCTGTATAAATTTTATCTAAATTATATTTTTCTAATGTATCTACTTGTCTATCTGTTATTTGCTTACTGGTGCTTATTCTTGCATATCCATATTTCATTTTCTTACCCTTCCTTTCCTATTCTGTTTCTATTCTGTTTACTTTCCGTTCGCAAAACGTTACAAAAGTTCAGTAACATTATTGAACACTTTTTAAATATAATTCCAATGTATTCAGGCATTCCTTTTTTACCCTTCCATTCCGTTTTAAAAACGACCGTTTTGCGGAATGTCATGTCAAAAAAAATTGACCACTTCTCTTAACTAATTTTTTTAAAAAATATGCCCAAAAAGATATGTTTTATTAGGGCTACTGTTGGAGATAGGGCTACACTCTTAGCCACTACTCCGTTAGCACTTACAATGCTTTCAGCCCCTCTCTTGCTTACACTAATAGGGCTACACTCTTATAGCCCCTCTTGTTAAACAATTTGTTGCATTTTAACCCTATAAGCATAGTTTTTGTGAGCTTGGTAATCTGTCTTTTTGCGCCATGTTACCGCCAAATTTCCAACCCTATTATTAAGCTTATTTTTATCTCTATGCACTATTTTTAATGTTGCTGTATCCACGAAATTATTAAAGGTTTCGTATACCAATTTATGTATATATTCTCTTCTTCTAATCCCTTCATTATCTGTTATATTAACACAGTAATAGCCACTCGTTAAACGTTGTTTAAGTTCCTTCCAAACCACATAATAATATTCTTCTCCCTCCAACGTTTGGTATTGGACCATGTATTTATTAGAAAATACCCTACCATGTGTTGTTACATAATAATTATTACAGTTCCTTATAGGCTTTATTTCCTCTCCATATTTAAGTAATTTTAATACGTTCTCGTCCACTTCTAACCTGTCCCTATTTAGTTTCCTTTTTGCCATTTGCCTTTCTCCTCCATAATTATGTTATATCTTATATATTCCTTACAAACTTCGTCTAAAGCTATAGAAAGCTCTGTTTTTCGTGCAAAATCATAACCTTCTTGTATGCACGTTTTCTCCGCCTCGAACAACATTTTATCTATTTTCTTTGTCATGTCTAGCGCCATTTTCGGCTCTATATTTACAGCCTGTTCGCCGTCTGAAATATTTATAAGAAAGTCTTTTATATCATTGTATAGGTTCGCATACTCGTTAGAACGTACAATTCTATACTTATAATTAACATCATCTTCATCCACTTCTATATCAAATAGTTTCTGTTCTTCCCTTTGTCTTAGGAAATCCCAATTCTCAAAATCCATTCTTTCATATATAAAGTCTACAATTATCTGTATAAAGCTTATTACTAAATATGTAACAAACTTAAAACTAAAGCACATAAACCTAAAACTTAAATTTATTATGCTATTTAATAATTTTTGTAGCACCGTTTCTTCTGTTGTCTTTTCTGTAATAATCTCCATTTTTTATTCCCCCTCGTTCTTACCGCTCCAAGTGTTTTTACATTTGGATCGTGATGACAGGTCATCACGAACCCAATGTTAAAACCCCTTCCGCTTTTACTTAAAATGCACATACTTCGTCCAAAACACTTGGTTCTACTTCGTTCTCAGTTTTTCCATAATTGGAACTATTAGTTCCAGTTTGTTCTACTTTGTTCCTATTATTTTTTTTATATTCCAACTTGTCCTGTTCTATTCCATTTATGTTTAATAAATTCTGCTCTGTTCTGTTTTGTTCCGTATTAGAACTATTTAGTATTTTTTTGTTTTTATAATAATTTTTAAGAACATATAAAGCTTGCTGAGAACAAGTTCTGCACTCGTCCTCGCTCTCTGCCTTTATTAACTCTTCCAGTTCTCCCTCAACTTTAAACTTAATCCACATTATCTAGCTCTCCTTTTCTCTATCAGTTCAGCCCCCTCTACGTTGCTCCATAAGGCATTTTCTAAGATTATTATGTTTGTATCTTCTTTTAAATATCTCTCTAGTGCTATTGCTCCACCGCCTGTAAACACTAGCTTATGTATTAGCCTTTTATACCCTATATCATTTAATTTTTTATATATGTTCTTTTGTATATATTCCATTGCAAAGCTGTCTATAACTTGTTTTAAATCATCTTCAAGCACTTCGTATTTATTGTATAATAGCTCTGCATCTTTATTGTTGTAGCTTTCTAACAACTTACTTGTAAGCACTTTTGCAAGCTCTGTATAAAATATATTCATCCCCATTTCACTCGTGAAAGACTGTGCAACTACTGGTGTTCTATTTACAAAGCACCCAGCCAAATCAACTCCCCCTACTTCTATTAAGTAAATCGCTTCACTTAACAACTCTGGTTTCGTCATCAAACTTGAGAATCCCTCACAACATACACTCACTTCACTTACTGTAAAATTCTTAGTATGTCCGTTTGGATTTATTACTGTATACTGTCCCTGTAAAAGCTCTTTATATTTATCTTTATTTATATTTGTTATATATAAGCTAAGTGGCAATAATGTAGTTATTGCAACCTCTTGATTATCTTCTACAACTGGATATAAAGCTCGTCCTAATAAAGCTCGTTTCTCTAAGCATATTTTATTTGTGTTATATTTCATAGCTGCTCCTTCACCGAAAATATAACTTTTATTATTAACTTGATATGCTCCAAAAGTTCCGAATTCAACTTCCTCTACATTTGAGCTATCAATTATTTTTTTATCATCTGCTAACATCTTATAGTTAGAGTTTCCTAAATCTATTGTTATTTTTTGCATTTGTTCTATTAAGTTCATTTTTATTAAATCTCCTATCCCTTTTTATTTAAGTTAATTTTTCTCTCTTTTTTTACTTCTTTTTTGTATACTCTAATTATAGTGTCTTATTTTATTTCTGTCAATATATTTTTGCGTAAATTTTTACACACATTTAGCCACCCAGTAGAAAAACGTTGAAATTTAGACAAAAAAAAGAAGAAGTTTTAATTAACTTCTTCTTACTTTTCGTTTTCTTTTATTAAATTATAAACTGTATTAATTATTTCTTCCACCGTTGCCGAAGCCGTTGTGTTTCCTAGCTTTTTAGTGATTTCTTCTAGCTTATCAACCGCATCTTGAGATATAGAATAATTCTTCTTTACTTTTATATCTGCCGTTCTATCTTCTACTACTATAGTTCCGTTCTTAACTCTTAATTGTTTCTTTTCTCCCATTTCAAAACTCCTTTTTATGTGTCTTTTTTTACACATATTATATACTCTTTTTTGAGTTTTGTAAATAAAAAGTTTTATAATTATAATATAGTTGTATTTGAGTAATACTCATAACGTTCTAATGCCTTATCTATAATAACTGCCCATCCAGTTTTATTTTCTGCTCTTTCGTATTCTTTCATAAACTTATTAAAATCTTCATCGCTTTTTAAACTGTTAGCATACATTATTTGAGATTTTGTAAAAGCATATCCATTACATCTCATTACAAATACTCTCCCTTCCTCTTTCGCCCTCTGGTCTCTTTCTGCTGTTACCAACATTTCTCTAGCTATATCCTTTATTTTATCTGCTTCAAACCCACTTAAACTTTTTATTAGCTCGTCTTTGTCTTTTGTATAAGCCCATGTATTTTCTTTATCTCTTCTTACCAAATCTGTTGATTTAACTACTCTAGAATCTTTTATTTTATATTCCAGGCCTAATGCTACATAACCTTTATCTTCTATATAATTAACATATGTGTCTATCAGCTCACGGCTTCTATTAAAAGTTTTTATTTTGCCTTCTTGGTCACATACATAGTATTTTAGTATTTCTATTTTTGTTTGTTTCATTTAATTACATAAACTCCTTTTTTTAAAATCGTTGCCCCGTTCCAATTGTGAAACAATCTCCACTACTTATTTTATAAGGTCTTTTATATCATTTATAAACTCTTCAATTTCTGGTAAATTGCAGTCAGCATATTTTTTTACTTTAACATCTCCATTGTTAAATTCAGCTTTAACTTTATAGTAATTTCTAGGCGCTAGTGAATCTTTTGCAAACTCTAATGTAACAGTATATTTTTTATTATTTTTATTTATTTTTATAAGAATCTCTTCCATGTATCTGTATTTGCTAACTTTTACATTCTTAAACTCTAATTCTAATCTTTCTTTTAGTTCCTTTTTATACTTATCCATTCTTATATTTGTTTCTTCTTCTGCTATATCTATATACATTTCTGTTAACTCTCGCAGCATAGGTCTAGTTGGTTCTAATTTTAAGTTGTATAAATATCTTTCAAGTGTATCAGTTAGACCCTCATCTGTTATATTAAATCTTATTACAGGTGGTGCATCGTCCCCTCTTTTCTCAAGCTCCTCATCAAATTTTGCCAGTTGTTTAAATCTTTCTATATCATCTGGTAGCTTTTTTATCATATCAATAGCACTATCATAATAAGTTTTGTTTTCATTATTTCTAGTTGTATTTTCTACATAGTTTTTAAAAATTTTTAACTGTCTTTCTTTTACTTTTACCCTTATTGAATTTGTCATCGGAATTCTCATTTTCATCTCCCTTTCTCTAATACGTTCTTATTTTATTAACCAAAATCATACACATAATATTTATTAAAATCAACTTGACATTACATGACATTACCTTAATTTTCATTGATATTTCTAGATTTTTTACTATATATTTTTTTAATCTTTAACTATTACTCCGCTCCAATAATTATTTACGTTTGGATCGTGCTGACAAGTCAGCACGAACCCAACGTAAAAATTACCTTCGCTATGCAAAAAAAAGACACAGTAATTAATTCTTACCATGTCCCTTAAATCTTTCTATTTACTTTCTTTTACGTTTTTTATAGCTTCTGTTACCTCAACTTGCCCTTCTATTTGCTCTGCAGCTTCTGTATTGGCTTTAGTTTTTTTAGATTTTGTGCTTCTGCTTGTACTCTTTTTAGTTTTAGTCTTTTCTTCTAACTCTTTATTTTTATTTTCTAGTTCTTTTAATTTTTCTTTTAACGTTGCTATTTCTTGTTCTAGCTTAGTTTCTGTATCCGCTTTACCTTCTAGCTTAGTTTCTAATTTTGCTATGTTTATTTCCATTTTAGAACTTTCTTTTTGAGCCTTTTTAACTTCCCCTTCTAGTTCCTTAATTTCTTTTTTGTGTTCTGTTTCTGTAGCTTTTAATTCTGCCTTATGTTGCTGTCTAATCTCTTTTATATTAGTGTTTAAAGCTTCTTTTTCAGATTTTAAAGTATCTACACTATTTTCTAAACTATCTATCTTAGTTTGTAATATAGACTTATCTTTATCTATTTCAGCTATCTCTTTAATATGCTTTTTATTAGCTTCTTCTAGCTCTTCTTGTAGTTTATTTATCTCTTCTTTATGCTTGTTATTCACTTCATCAAACTGTTTAATATGCTCTTTATTAGTTTCTTCTAGCTTGTCTTGTAACTCACCTAACTGCTCTTTAAAGTTATCTTCTAAAGCTGTTATTTTCGCATCTGCTTCTGCCTTTATATCTCTTATTTCAAGCTCTTTCTCTGCTATAGTATTATCTTTATCATGCAGTTTGTTTATGTAGTTATTTTCTTTATTAACTACCTCTAAATTTAATGCTATGTACTTGTTGTTTTCACCTTCTAGCTCCGTTATTTTCTCATTTAACTCACTTATAAGAGTTTCATTTTTAGAGCTATTAGCTAGTAATTCTTCATTCTCTTTCTCTAGCTTAATTATCTTGGATTGTAAAATCTCTTCTTGCTCTATGTCTGTTTTTAGCTCCAGTAATTGCTCCCCAAATCCCTCTACATATCTTTCATTTAGACTTCTTTCATATTGATTCACAGAAGTTACAATAGCACTTAATTGAGAATTTAAAGTAGCTATAGCTTTATCTATTGTATCTAAATTATTATCTACGTTAAATTTATCTCTAGTGCTTTCAAATCTTCTGTATAGCTCTAATAGTTTAACAAGTTTGTCATTATCAGTTGTTCCCTCAATACTTTTAAACTCATTTACTAAACTTGCTTTTGTTCTTACTTGTAACTTAGCATTTTTATCTTCTTCTTGCTGTTGTATTTCTTGCTCTAAGTTGTTATTTTCGCTCATATTCCTACCTTCTTTCTATTAGATATATTTATTTTTTATTTAATTATACAAACTTTTTTTTAACAATACAACCTTTATTCGTTTTTAGTATCCATTTTTACTGTATTTTATATATGTATAAATACGTATACTTGTTTAAATTTCAATGTATCCACCTATTTTTTAATCATTATTTTTGGATACACATATATTTTTATAATTATTTTATTTTTACCAATAAAAAAATGGCTATTTCTAGCCATTTTCCTAATTTAATATTATTTTATTTATTATTATCTCTGCAAAATCTTCGGTATCGCCATCATCTACTAAATATGCTTGTACATCTGCTTCCAAATACTCTATAGCCTTGTAAACCGCTATATTTTCGTACTCAAATTCACTTAAAGAATCGCATTCATAATGCTTCTCCAAGTCCATATTCAGCGCATGACCTTTAAAACTTATAGATTTATACTGTATATCTTTACTTAAATCTTCTATTAGCTTATTTTTTATATTATTGTTTATCCAAACATTATAATTTTGTCCATCTAACTCACTTAATTTTGTATAACCTTCTAGTTTATTGCTTATTTTAGCTATTTTTCTCATGTCTTTACTCCTTTTAAAATATTAATTTTTTGCTCCTAAGTAGTTGTATATTACTACATCTAATCTGTTGTGTCCTAAATTTTGTGTTGTATGCTTTAAAGCAGCTACATCATAGCCCCTAAGCTCTGTTCTATTGTCACTCTCATAAGCCTTCTCATTCGTATCAGCTAACTTCATAGTTCCAGTTCCATGCTCTTTTATATAGTTGTCATATACTTCTTTCGCATATTCTTGTCGGAATCGGTGTGTACCAAGTCTGCTTGGTATATGCTCAAATATAGGTTTTTCTCTGTCATAATTATTACGCTCTAATCGTTCTGTTAACACGCTTTTAACATCTTCTCTGTAATCTCTTATTATTTCAGCTTCTCTATATTTTCCGCCTTTCTCAACCAATTTTACCGCTACTGGATAGCCTTTAGAATCATACCTAAAATTATCTACATTAACCTTATCCAAACTCTCTCTGCGCATTCCTGTAGCCTTTAGAATCGTGATTTCATCTCTGTAATTGCTATAATTTATATGGCTATGGTGTTCCTTCAACTCCCTGTTATTGCTTATATCTTTATAGCTTCTGGTAGCAACATCACAATCCTGTTTGGTTAAGTTAGTCCCGAAAACTTTATTTAAAGCCGCTAAATCCTTGCTATATGTATAAGCAGAGCATCCACTTTCCTCTCGGTACTTTATGTAATCTTTTATATGGCTTTCTTTTATATCTTCTATGTTCTTAATACCTTTGTGATTTTCCTTTAGATAATTAGTAAACTGCTTACAACTGCTTTTATAGGTATCAAATGTTTTGTAGCTATGTATTCCAACGGTTTTGTTATGTTCATATCCCAAGTTCTCCCTAGCTTCTTGCTTTGATTGATGTCTACTTTCGCCAATGCAGTTCATTTCTTTCATTCTTGCATTTATCTGGTGTCCCAAAGACCCCCTTTTACTTCTTGCTTTCCCATTTTTATCCCTCCTTTTCTATGTAGATATATAGATATATTATTTTTTCAAAAAATAAATATAAAAAAAAACTAGAGTTTTACTCTAGTTTTATAATTTAAATATGTTATTTTGTTAATTCTAATAAGTGCTTTCTCAAATATATACTTAGATTCATGCAGTTATCATCAAAATATTTTTTTATCTGCTCTTTTTCTGCTTCTGTTAGTCTTACTTCTATTTTTTTGTCTCTTATTTCGCTCATTCCGAAACCTCCTAAATAATAATTTTTTATCATTCTATAAAAAATTTTAAGAAATTAAAATACATAACGTGTCGTGACTAAAAAATTTTTTAAACTTACCGCTCTAATAATTTTTTATCATTTGGATCGTGCTGACAAGTCCGCACGAACCCAATGATAAAAAATCATCTTCGCTACTACTTAAAAACGTACATGAAGTCTTTTTTATCAAATTCTACATTTTTATCCTTCTTTTTGACCTTCTAGAATCCATTCTAAACCCCTTCTATTTTTATTGCTGATAAATTACTCTATTAGATTTATTTTTTACTTACAAGCTTATATTGGTATTCAATACATTCTTACAAAAAAAATAATATATTGGTGTTAAATATATTTTTGCAATAAAAAAAAGTATTGGTGTACAATACTACTATAGACGGACTTTTCCCATTAAAAGTTAAGTACATTCAGCTCTGATTTTAGTGAGTGCAATTAGACCCTAGCCGTTGCAAATACTACGTTTGCAACGTTAAAACTCGCTGCGCTCGTTTCTTTTACCCTTTGAGTAAAAGAACCACCGCAAAAACCTTTGTCTAATCATACTTTTTTTCTTCATCATAGATTTATAGCACACAGTTATTTTTTCTCCTATTCCTAATCAAACCTGATGAAACCTAATCTAGTTGGTACATTGTTAAAAAATATTTCATTTGTATCTCCACTATTTCATTATACTTCAAGCTTTAGTTGAGGTATATTTAAATAAAAAGATAGACGTATGTATACGTCTATCTTTTTATTTAAATATAAAACTATATTCATCTCCATTTATTAAAAATATACCTTCCATTTTATCATTTAAAGTTTCTAAGTTAGGTACTTTTTTAATTTTCAAAATTCCTTCCTTTGTTTCATTAGGCTTTATTTTATATTCAAATTCAACCTCTTTGACTAATGTTCCTAAATTTACTTTATTTAGCATTACTTCTATATCATTATTAGATTTATTTTCTATAGATACAGTAAATTCTGCATTGTTATCTACTATATCAACTTTACTTGTTTTAATAGCACAATATTCATTTTCTATAAATATTGCATTGTCAAATTTCTTACTATTTTGATTTTCTTTATTATTTGATATGTCTATTTTATTAGTACCTAGTGTATCTATTTTTTTTTCGCTACATCCTATTAACAAGCTAAATATAATCAATATACAAGGTAATATTAATTTTTTATTCATAAATCTTCTACTCCTATAAATAATAAATAAATATACGAATACCTGATACTCTTGATTTTAAACTATTATGATTTCCACTATCAGAGTGTGCTGAATATTTAAAATCAAGGGTCGATGTATTTCTTTTATTAACAAATATCGTATGATATGCACTACCATTGCTATTTACTAACGATATTGCATCTCCTTGATATGCCTTATCATACACCGCTGTTTTAAAATTATTCCTAGTTTGAGTTGCTGATACGTCAGTTACTTTACCAGCCCTACTTGACCAATGCCACCTGAACATATTTGCTCCTCTCCAACTGCCAGATATTTGACTTAAATTACTTCCATTGTAGAACCAATAACTTGTATTATCTGTATTACTTCCTTGCCTCATAGACATTCCTGAATTCGATAATATCTGAGACACAAAGTTGGCACAGTCTCCACCACTAGAACTAAAGTCTCTATACGCAGGATTTCTTCTAGAACCATCCCATTTATTTGCATAAGCCATAGCACTAGTTTCATTATAAGCTCTTGGATTAATATTAGAATTTAAATTCTCTTTTAATCCTAAATCTAATTTTTCATCAGCTAATGTAATTAGTTCTTCACTTGATTCCAAAGTTAGAAGAGATACTATTTTTTCAATTATGTCAAATCTATAAAGACCTGTTTCTTCAACAACTTTATCAATATCATTTATTAAATATTTTGCAGAATCCTTAATATTTTCATTTATTTCAATTCCATAATTATTTCTTATATATTCTTCAGTTTTCATATCCATATTAATACTTGCATAATATTGTGGAATTGGGTCATGTCCCATATCTCTATTTACGATATACTCCAATATTTCTGTTTCAATTTCTTCGGACTCATTTGATTTTAATCCCTTATAGCTTACGGCTATAAATTCTTTTAATGCTTTCTTTATTAATTCAACTTGTTTGTTTTGTTCTGATTCATTTAATCCTTCATTTTTTAATGATTCTACTATTAATTGATTCTGTACACTATCTGTGTCTTCTATTTCATTAATTATATTTTCCTCTACTTCTTCTGTTTCATATTCAGATATAATTTCATTTTGAAGCGTATTTATACTTTCATCTGTATTCGGATTAGCATAAGTTAAATTTGAAACTGCTAATATCAAAACTGCTGATGTTGATGCTATTTTTTTAAATTTCATCAATTTTCCCCCTAATAATATTAATTTTTACATATTTAATATTATCATATTTAATATTAAAATTCTATATTTTTCCTAAAACCTTTTTTATTTTGTAACTTTATTAAGTCTTTGTATCTTCAATCATTAATTGATTAATCAGCGTATATATTTCTATACTCCCTTATTTTTATAATTATCTAGCACTTAAATAATTATATTTAATTAAATCTTCTCTATTGTGACCAAGATTATTACAGACGGACTTTTTGCCTAAAAAGTTAAGTACATTCAGCTCTGATTTTAGTGAGTGCCATATCACTTCCGACTTTGCAAACACTACGTTTGCAAAGTTAAAACTCGCTGCGCTCGTTTCTTTTACCCTCCATCAATAATAAAAAAATAAATTTTTTATATTGATTACGATTAAAAGAACCAGCGCAATCCACCCAATCGGTACCCATTAGGTTCTTGCCGTTCCACTACCACAATCGAAACTCCGTTTCGTTTGTGTTCGTTTCACTCACACCGCTTTGCTACACTCACAGCCTTCGGCTATTCGTTCGCTCCGCTCATCATCTGTTGCTCGTTATCGCTCCAAAAACTTCGTTTTTGTTAGCTTCAACTTCGCCCAGATACATCTTTTTTACTGCTATAATACTGCAAACCGCAAAATTTTTCTTACAAAAAAATTATATTAATTCCCTTAATAAGCCAAACTTAAACGTTTGTAATATTATGTTTTGCCAATAAGAATTATCCTTATTGCAGTTTTTTTGTTTATTACTTTATACATTATTATTTTAATCCTCCTTGTTTTTTGCAATTATACTAATACTATGCAATTTTTATTTTTGTATAACAAAACATACTCAAAAATCGTAAAAAATAAAAAAATTAATTACCTTAAACTTACCGCTCCAATAATTATTTACGTTTGGATCGTGATGACAAGTCATCACGCGCCTAACGTAAAAATTATCTCCGCTAGAAAATCTTTTATTTTTAATATGCAACAAAAAAAGGCGCTCGATTTTTTACACCTTCTTTTATTCGTTATTTTATTTAAGATAACACATATAAAAAACTTAACATTAAAACTATCATAACAATGTTAAATATCCAAACTACTAAACTTATAGTCTTTAGAACTTTTAGACCTAGCATTTTACCACCTACCTTTACTGGATTATCGGCAGTTTTGTAACTATTTAGTCTTATTTACTGTTAAATAGTTACTTTTTTTAAATTTCTTGCAGAAATTTCTGTTACTTAATAAATCGTATCGTCACTTCGTTCGACGCTACAATTTCTCAAGTAACCATTTACATATTGTTTTTTTACTTATTTATTTTTCTATTAAATACATCTAAAAAATCTTTTTCTACAAGGCATGTCCTTTAGGACATAAAAGGAAAGAGCCTCCTCACCTCCTTCCTCTCCATGCTGTATTATTCTTAGTGTGAAAATCGTGCACTTAATCTGGTCAAACGTTGAAAAATACACATTTTTACGATGTGAAAATCGTGCACTTAATCCCCCACGTTTTCCATTAAAAAAAACCTCCTAAGAGGTCTTTTTTAATAGTGTATTGTATAATTATATTTAAATTTAAAATCTGAAATATCTTCTTTTTCTCTGTAGATAAGTTCTTCCGATTCTATCCCTTTAAATGCTTTTGTTATAGTTGTCCTATTTAATCCTAATGCATTTCCTAAAGATTCTTGGCTTATATTAGCTTCTGTTTTCCCACCATAACATATATATTTAAAATACATACATATAGCTAATTGAGTTTGATTTAATTGCTTAAAATCAACCATATTTAACAAAAGTTTTATACTCCCTTTACTTATTTTAGTAAACCCTATATTGTCTACGGTAAATATACTAAGATAATATTTATATTCTTCTCCTTGCCTTCTATTCATTCTCTTCTTATCTATTAATCCTACTTTAACTAAATCGTCCAGATGTTTAAATATAGCTCTTCTTTTATACCCTACAACTTCACACATTTCATCTACTGTAAAAATTTTCTGCCCTGTCATATCTTGCTTTAACAACAATTTTAAATATATATAAAATGATGATGAACTTATTTTATTTAAATTCTTAAATACATAATTATTTATAGTTAAAATAGATTTATCTATTAGATTATACTCTACATATCCAAAGCTTTGCAGCTCGGTAGTAAAAATACTTCTCCAATCGTAATTACTGTAGTAAAATCTGCTTACCTCTGTTTTAACTACATCTTTACTCCAAGCATAATTAAATCTGTCTTGACTAGCAAGAATCAACATAGCTTCTGCTATAGTAGATTTAGGATATCCTTGCTCTTTAAGATACATTGTTAAAAACAGTAACATACTATTTGCATATCCCATCCTAAAGCCTTCTAACATCTTTAGAATTGGCTCTGGTAAGCTTTCTATATCTAGCATTGTATATAGCTCTGCTAGTCTTTCTTTGTTGTATGTTAAATCTTCCAATGAATCTTTTAACTGTATAACATTCCTAACTTTATTTTCTGTTATAACCTCTGTTTTTACTTTTTCTTCTATTTCTTTAATTTCTATTTCTTCTATCGTTTTTTGGCTCTCTGTAACGGATTCTAAGCCCTCCAAACGTTCTAATACATACTCTAAGTTGTATCTTTTTTCTGTTTCACTATAAATAAAAGTTTTTATTACAGAAGGATTTTCTATATCTTTTTTACTTAATTCTTTGCAGTTATATGTATAAGGTAATCTCATTATTCGAGCTGAATCTTTTATTTTACTATCTATTCTAAAACCTTTATTTAACATTAAATTTGTAACCTTCTTTACTAAGGTTTTATCTTCTGTCATTTTATCCAAAAGAATAATACTCTGGAATCCATGGCCAGTAAAAATATCTAATGTTTCCAGTCCTAATTGAGCTAATTTTAGCCTTTCTAATAGAAATTCATCCTCTGTTATATCATCAAAATCCGTTACTATTATTTGTGTTCCAACCACATTGTTTAAAGCTGCTTTATTGTTCCATACAGCAGATTTTTTGCCATCTTTTGTTACAGCTAATTGGTTATTATCATAGGCATATACAGAATAATATAAACAGTATGGAATTTCTTTACTATTTAGTTCCAATAAAAATTTATATAGTCTTTCTAATTCCGTGTCTGCAAATCTATATAATTTAAAATTTCTGTAACAAGCTTTATTTTGGTCTCTTCTCAAGGCTCTTATTTCTATTGCAACAGAATCAAAATTTATTTGTTCTTCTATAGCTCGTCCAGATTTGTAAAATATTTTTTTATTATTTATATAAGGATGTGTTAATTTTAAAAAATTAAAAATCCCTTCTGCTTGTTTCCTAACTTCTTCTTCTGTTAGTTTAGGTAATCTTTCGTATTCTTCTATCAGCATGAGTTCTGCTCCTTTCATTTTTGCTTAATTTTGTTTAGCTTTGTCTATTTTTGTAAGCAAAAATAACTAGAACTCACCATTTTCATCTTTAAATTTAAG
>OGRO01002320.1_pt1 | contig 15005 bp, 8 predicted proteins | sample 1553451 | NCBI WGS metagenome assembly OGRO01 (sample SAMEA2580021, study PRJEB22360) | human gut metagenome
TTCTAGTCTTTCCTACTATATTTAATTATATCTTATATATTCTTTTTTGTCAGTAATTATTATCCTTTTTTATTAAAAAAATGCACTTTTTTTGTGCATTTTTATATTATTCTGGAATAATATTTTTATTTGAAATTGTTATTACAGGTCTTACTTCTTTTGCAGTATTTGCAGTAACCCATTTATTTTTAGAACTATTATATCCATTTTGAATTGATGTAGATGATTTACTTACATATTTAGCTAGATTTTTTACATTTGTTGTATCAATTATATTACCATATACATCTTTTTCTTGTGTCATAAATACAGAATTCATTAGCCAGAAATCATTTGAACCATATAACCAAGATAAATCAGAACTATTATTAGCTTTTAATTTGTTATATTCAGTTTCTGTTAATAATCTTACTTTATATGAACCATACTTATTAGACATACATTTACCTTCACTAGCAAGTGTTCCACCATATGATGCTGCTTGTAATCCTGATGCATCATCACAAACACTATTATCTACTAATATTGGTAAATTCAAACTATTTTGATTTACAAAATCACCATTGATATATTTATTTATTTTTGAATTACTCCACTTATATATATCATTTGCTGAACTTGTATGACCCATTTTAGTACTTATAGTTCCTGAATCTGCAAGTAAAGTTAATATTTGTTCTCCATCTTTATTTTCAGTATTTATAACATGGAAATCAATACCTGCATATCTAACTGCTTCACCAACTTTATATGAATTAGAATCAGCATTTGTATCTTCTATTTCTTTATTTGGTTCATATTTTTCTACTTCTAATAAGGACACAGTATTTATATATGATCTACCATATTCACTTGCTGGTACATCTAATACTATAGTTAAATATCTCTTCTCACCTGGTGAAATTAAATCATTTTCAAGTGCTACACTTTTTAGTGTACCATCTGAATAGAACCAATCTTTATTAATTGAATCATCTGCGTTAAATACAGTATTCTGTGGTATATCTTCACTAATTAATTTTACATAACCAGCAGAAGTTGAATTATTTGTTATTTCAATTCCATAATATACTCTTGCGGATGCATATAAACTATTTCTTACACTTAACATAACTTTTGTTTGATTATCATATGTATAAGAATTAAATACTCCGTTATTATTTAAATCTACTTTTGTTATATATTTTTTAATTTCAAATCCAAAAGATTTTATTGGAATTAAACCTATATTTAAATCTGATACTTCTTCAGTTTTTTGATCTAATCTTATTCCTGGATATCCCATATTATTTCTATCAATTCCGATTTCAATAATATTATCGCCAACTTTATAACCATCTGAATCCTTTGTTTTATCTTCTGTTGCATATCTTAATGTTAAATCATATGCTGAACTATCATAATCTGCTCTTATTTTATAATTACCTTTTTCAAGATCTTTGAATACATATTTACCATTTTCATCTGTTAAAGTAGTATCAACTTTTGATAAATTTTCATCTTGATCTACTTTATATAAAGTAATACTCATATCTTTATAATAAGTATCTGAACTATCTTCTATACCATTTTCATTATTATCCATAAATACTCTACCTGATATAGATCTACTTATTACACTTGTTTCAAGTTTGTTTGAAGATACATTTCCTAGTGATGAGTTATATCCTACAAATGAATTGATATATTTATCTGAATAACTATTATTTTCAGGTTTTATTATAACTTTTATATCATCTGAATATGAACCTTGTTTTAAGTTAATATCAGTAATTTTAATTGCAGTTACATCCATAAATTCATTTGCAATATTACATTCTTCGAATTCATTATTTTTATTGTTTACTTCTTCTTCAATTAAATTTGATGCTTGAGTAGAACAATATATTTTTGCAGTTCCAAGAGAACTTGGCATTTCTAATTTTACTTTATATGTTCCATTAAATTTAGAACCATTTTTATCTCCGTTACTTGGGAATTTATCTAAAATAGCATAATTATTAATATCACTTGTTGTATTATTATACATATTTAATACATAACCAAATTCACTATTTTTTTCTACTTTAGAACCATTATTATCATGTTTTTGCGTTAATATTACTTTATTTTCACCATTTGCATATATTGTAAAGCTTCCTGTTAAGTAATTAAAATAACTTGTATCTTTTTCACCATTTATATTAATAGCTTCAACAGTACTAGTAACTGTTAATGGAATACCAGTTCCTACTAATGTAGGAGATAATGTTGCTTTAAAATTAATTTCAGGTATTTCCATATTTGGTTTTGTATATGGAAGTACATATGTTAAATAAGTATTATTATTATCACTTGCAATAGTTGGTTCACCCAACTTTTTATCTGGTACATATGTAAGACCATTTGGAATAGTTACATATATTTTTAAACTATTTATATACCAAACATCATCCGCACCAACATTTTCATTTAAATCTGTTATTGTTGTTTTAACATTATAATTAATTGTTTCACCATTACTTACATTATAGTTAATTTTTACGCTTCCATCTTTTTCTTTATTTGTAACTGTTACATCTTCTCTTGATGTAAAGTTAACTATTTTTAATGAATCACCCCATGGGCTATCTGAATCAATTGATGATATATTACTACCCTTATATATTGTTTTATTATAGTTATTAGGATTTGTAATACTATTTGAATCATTAGTTATTCTTGGTGAATAATATGTTACATTACTATCATAATCTGATGATTTTGCCATTACTACTGTTTGATATGTTTGTGTTAAATCACTAACATTTCTAACTCTTAAATTAATTTCAACTATTACTTTAGCCGAATCAGGTAATATTATACCTTTCTTTGTTTGAACAACTATTTTAGTAATAGGAATTTCTTTATTATCTTTATCTTTTGCATCTGATATTTTTTCAAATATTTGTTCAAAATTATCATTTGCTTTGATACATGGTCCACCATATAAATTCATTATTTGGTCATTTGAATAAGTATTTATATTTTGTTTTACAGTGTTACATGCAGTTTGAACAGTACTTAAATCTTCAGCACTTACTTTTGCATCTGTTACTGCAGTATAATTCGAATTATTAAAATCTCCAGATATATATAATACTTCAAAATCATCTTGTGATAATTTCTTATCTCCAGCACCTTCTACTGTAATTTTAATATCTTTATCTCCATTTTGAATAACTCTATATGCATTTGGATCTACTTTTATTACTTCTTTCAATCCTTGATCTGACATTGTTTTCTTATAATTAAATGTTGTTTTATAAACTACTGTTTCACCTTTAGAAACAGCACCTTTACCGTTACCATCTGTTGAAATTTTACTATTTGCTTGATCATAATATTCACCTTGTAATGAATAATCAACAATTTCATAATATTTATTTATAGCACTTGCTTCAAAATTTGCAAGTGTTATTTCTGAACCATTAGTATCTCTTATTTTTAAATTTTTTATATTTAGTGTTGTATTGATATCATTTTTACCATCTTCTGAAGTTCTTGGTGAGAATACTGTTGCAGCATATGTTGCGATATAATGTGATTTATTTGAAATTGATGTTCCATCAGCATTAAGTGTTGCCTTTGCATATGTTATTTTATAATCAGATGCTAATACGGAATAATTTGAATCTGATACTTTTGTTAATTTTATTTGACCTGGTGTATTAATAAGTTTACTTCCACTAGAGTTAGTACTATATGGATTTGCACTTGCAACTGATTCTATACCTGATACTGAATTTGGACCATAAAGTCTTAACCAACTGTCTTCCATAAATACTGATTTATTAGAACCATTTTGTGAAGCAGAAACATTAAATGATATATCTGATCCATCTGGCATAGTAACACCTTTAAGACCTTTTGTATTATCTCCTACAATTTCTATTCCAAAAACATAAGTTAAATATCTACCTGTATTATCTTTATATATTGATTTTTGTCCTTCATTTGTTTGTCCAACTAAATTAACATTATAATCTGCTTCCTTAGATGAAACTACTGTTGGCATATAGTTTCTAAATCCTGGTGTATTACTTACAGTACTATATTTATTTGTTTTATCACTATCATATTCATAGTTTGTTGCACTATCTGATACATTTCCTAAACTAATTAAATAATTCGAATCAGTATTAGTACTTTCTTGTACTTCAAATTTAGGACTAATTTTTGTACCATTAGGAGCACCTAAAACATATAATGTAATTGTTGAATTAAATTCTCCATAAGTATCAACTCCCGTAAAAGTATATGTATGAGATGTTTCATTAGCTTCAGCGTTTTTATCAAAAGAAACATATTTTGCAACTGAATCTGGTATTGTAACTTTAATTGAGACTGTTCTATCTTCATAATCTGTTACTCCATCTTTACCCATTATTGAATATTTAAAATTATAAGAAAGTTCATCAAAAGATCTAACAATTCTATTATCAGCGTTATTATCATTACCAGCAGTATAGCCTTCTATAACTGAATAAGAATTAGTATCTGAATAATTTAATCCATCACTTGAATCAAATGTAGATGTCCCTGTTGTAATTTTAGTCATTTTTACACTTCTTATTGCAACTTTATTAGCCGCAGTGTCTGCACTTGCAAATCTTCCATATATAATAAAACTAATAACTAAAAAAACTACTACTAAAATAAAAATATATTTATTTTTTTTATTTTTCAAAATATCTTTCATACACTCACCTATTTTCTATAACAATTATATCAATTTGATATATTTTTTTCAAGTTATATAAAGTAAAAATCTATTTATTTTGTAAATAAAAAAATATGATTTTTTTCATCATATTTTTTATTCAAAATCATAACTCCAAGTAATTTTTGTTATTTTTCCTTTTTTATAATCTAATGTTAATTTTGATATATTAGAATACATATCATTTACGGTTGCATCTTTATTAACATATACAACTTTTTTATTATTTCTAACACCAAAATAAATTGTATCTGTTATTTCTTCATCGCTTAAAGAACCAATAGAATAATTACCATATAAATATTGTCCGCTTTTATTTTCTACTTTAAACTTTTTCATTGTTTTAACAATACTATTACCAATTTTTATATTTCTATTTATTACATATTTATCACTTTTTATTTCAACACCAGTAAGAATATAATCATCGTAATTCTCTCTTAATGTTATTTTTAAATTATTATACTCTAATTCTTTATATGAATATTTATCTCTAGTTTTATTACTTTCTTTTATTGGAGTTCCTAATTCTTTTAACACTTTTTCTTCATTATCACCATATTTTAAATTATTTATAGTTAAATCAGAGATAGAGAATATAGTTTTATTATTTGTTTTTATATTAATAGCACTAAAATCTCTATAATTTCTAGATGCAACCAAAAGAGACAATAATATAGCTATTACTAATGATGTTATAACAAGCATAATTTTATCTCTTTTTAGTTCTTGTTCAATGGTCTTTTTTTTCTTTTTATTCTTTTCCATTTAACTATCCCACCTTACTCTGATTTCTTCTTTATTCTAAGCGCTATCATAAGTGCTACTATTACAGCTACTATTGATGAAATTATTAAACCATATCTTATTACTGTTTGTCCTGTTCTATTCCATATTAGGAATTCTGCACTCGCACTTGATGTAAATGATAATGTTTCTGTTTTTGCTTTATTTACTATTATAGAATTACCATAAACATTACCTGCACTATCTACAAAGAATGTTGCTACATTTGGATTTTTTCCAAGTTCTTTTCCTGGTGCTGCTTTTGTTTCTACTATTCTATATTGTCCTTCTTCTAAATAGTATACTGTTGCTTTACCATCTTTTGTTGTTATAACTTTATTATCTGTACTCTTATCAACTTTATAGAATACACCAGTTTCTGTTTCTTCTTTTGTTACTGTTATATCGTGATATTTTTTATTTGAATCAAGTTTTTGTAATTTAAACTCTGCACCATCTAATAAGTTATTATATTCATCATATTTGTAGAATGTAAATGGTGTTGGTTTATTAATAAGTGTTTTGTATGTATCAGATACATATTCTGTATTTTTTGGTATTGTTACCATTGTAAATCTATCTTCATCGTTCTTTGGAAGTGAATATCCTTTAGGAGCTTTTGTTTCTTCAATTATATAACAATGATCATATTCTAAGTATTGAATTAAAGCTTCCCCTTCTTTTATTTGGACTTTTTTATTATCATTTGTAAGTGATTCATTAAAATCAGCCCATGTATTTTGATAGTTTTTATAAGTTAAACTAGTCATATTATTTACTGCAATATCACTACATTTAGCACCATCTTTATCAGTACATGTTAGTACTGTATCTGTATCTTGTTCTGGTCTATTTTCATATACACCATCTCTAATTGTTTTTAATTTTAATAATTTTTTAGGTTGATTCATTGCTGATAAATTAGAATTACAACTAGTTCCTTCATATACTTTAAACTCTGCGCCTGGAAGTAGTTTTCCATCATCAGAATATTTTCTAATTATTAATGACGTTGGTTTATTTGGTACATCTATTTCATCAACTTTTACAGTTGTATTTGTTACTGTAAATCTTGTTTCTGCATTTCTACCTGATGGTAGTGAATAATTATATGGAGCAACTGTTTCTAATAATACATAACTTGAATTTGAATCATTTGATTCTAAATATCTTAATATAAGTAATCCTTTATATGGATGTAAACTAGTTACATATTTTTGTCCTTTAGAAACATCACTATCACTTATCTTTTTATATACTTCTACACCAGCTAATCCTGCTGCATCAGTTGGATCTTCTTCATCTTTTGTTATTACAGCTCTTGGACTAAATTTAACTAATGTCATTCCATTCTTTTCTCTTTCTGCAACTGTTTTATAATCAGCCGGATGACATTCTGTTCCTTTCTTACATTTGTATACTTCAAATGTTGTTGTTTCATCATCTATTAAATAATTATATTTTGAATCTCTTTTTTCAAATCTTACTCTTGTTGGTTTATCATTTATTATATTTGTTGTAGTTTTATGTGTTGTATCTCCTTCTGTACAAGGTATTTGATATTTAGCACTTGTTGGAGTTGATGTTGTATTTTCTTTAACATAAACTGAACCATCTGGAACACTTACTTCCTCTACTGTATATTCATTACCTCTACATAAATTAGTTATTTTAATATGTCCACCACATGTATGTAATTCTGTTCCATTTTTATCTGTTTGATCAGAGCTTACATATCTATATTCACTATAACTGTCATCTGTTGAACAATTTCCGTGGTCTGCTACTTTTTTAAGAGTTAAGTATCTACCACTTGAATCTTTTATTTTAAATACGATTTTATCAAAATCATTTCTCTCTTTATCATTTTCAAATTTAACATTTTCTTCACTCTTATTTTTATCTGCAGCATCATAATAACTATAAAAGTCTTTTTTAGTAAATGTTATTTCAGTAGGTGTATTAGTCAATTTTTGAGTCACTACTCCATATGTAGTACATGATGTAGCTTTTGAACTTGAACAATCAGTTATTGTAAATTGATGACTACTATTTGAACTATAATTTGGATAGTAATATCCAACACATTTACTAGAATCAGTACTATTAGTGCATGTGTTTCCTTGACTTTCTTTTATTGAATATGTTCCCGTTGGTAAATGTAATACTTTTAATTTTCTTTTTTGATCAAGATATAAAGCACTACTAGCACTAGTTAAATTACTAGGTGCATCTTTATCATTACCAGCAAAGTCATAAGTTCCATCACTATTTTTAACAAAATGTAATATATCTCCGTTTGAATTATATATATTAAATTCTATTTTTTGTAATTCTTCAGTAGTTAACTCTTTCAATGTCTTTTTAACACCATTAATAATTATTTCAGTATTACTATCTCCAGAAGATACATCTTTTGTAAATTCAAATTCTGTTTCATAGTTTGTAAATGTATTGTTACTTGTTTTTGCTTGAATAGATGTAGTTAAATTTAATTGTATTGTTTTTTTATTACTAAATGTATGATATTTAGCAGGTTTTGTTTCTACAACTGTATAAGCTCCTTGAGCTTGAGTATTGTCCCCAACTTTTTTACCATTATTAGGTACTCCAATTATACATACTTCACCATTATCATCTGATACTAAATCAACTGGATTCTGTTCTGTACTTTGAAGATTATTCTTTTGAGTTTCAGTTGCAAAAGAATCAAATACATAACATTTTTTCTGTGGTGATTTTTCTGGATAATCAACTTTTACTCTATTACCAGAATCTGACATTTTTACTTTTATATATTTATATGAATTATTTTCATCTGTATATCTAGCATTAAATCTTGCACCAGATACTGCTTTTCCATTTTCATTTTCTTTATACCAGTTAATTAATAACTTTTGATCTTTCATAGTATATTTTGCTTCTTCTATTCCTGCATCTTTATATGCTTGTTTACATGCTGTAACAAATTCTATACCAGCTGTAGCACTTCCTTCTGGAAGAGCAACTGCTGTTGCATTTATTTTTTCTGTTGATAAAGCATATGATGCTGGTGCTTGTGATTCTGTTATTGTTGATGAAGTACTCTCTCCTAGATAGAAATATGCTTTACCATCACCCAATGTAGATGATGCTGCTCCTGCACTATTATATTGGATATATTGGAAACCACTAGCATTTGTTGCATTAAATACTGCACCCTCAAGAGCGGCTTCTGTATTTGCATCAACTTTTTTAACTACTACACAATAGTGATATCTGTTATTTGGTTTATTATATGTCTTAACATTACTTGATGGGCAAGAATATTCGATAGTAATATTATTACCACTTTTTTTGACAGTTCTGTCCATTTCTGTTAATTCTTTTTTTTCAGCCGTTCCAGAAACCTGTTTTGTATTATAGTATTTATGATCACCAATCTTTTTTCCATTACAATACTCTGTAGCCTTTGTACCACTTTTTGAAACTTCCTCATACTTGTAATCTTCATAAGATAAGTTGCTAAAAGTTACAATACCACTTGAATTTGTCGTTACAGCATTTCCAACATTAGTAGATCCTTTTTTTAATTGAAAATCAATACCTTTCACAACTGATTTAGAATCATCACATTTTCCTTCATTATCTTGTTTTTTTACTCTGAAGCAATATTTTATAGGAATATTACAATAGTAATTTGTATTTACGTTATTTACAGTAACCTTATCCGTCGTTAAGGCCTCAAGTACTTTTCCACCAGAACCATTACTTTTTTCTTCATCTTCACCTTTACCATTACAATCTGCATCTCTTGTATAATCTGTTTTTGAAGTAGATGAACTTGCCTTATCTGTTGATTCATTAAATAATTCTTTAACACAATATGTTCCTTCATTCGATGGTAAATTTTTAAACACTACCATTCCATTCGCATCGGTTTTCTTTTGATCAAGAATATTACCATTGCAATCAGAATGATCAGTAGCAGATTTATAACCTGAATATATCCTAAATAGAATTCCCTTTTTAGACCAATTTTTAAATTCTCCGTCATTTACGTTATATATCTTTTTCTGTATTTTTAATTCGTACTTAGGAGATTCTGTTAATTTAATTGCTCCTGTAGCATATTGAGTAGTGACGTAATTTCCTTCTCCAGTAGATGGTCTATAACTTTCAAATTTAACAATTAATTGATTATTAGATATTTTTCCTCCATTGACATAGTAAAATAAATTTAAATATCCTGGCCACATTCCACTTACATCCATTTCATTACAAAATAAATTTATCCATTTTTTTACAGTTATTGTAAGCGTAGGTGTACATGTTTTTGTTCCACATGTATATGATTTTCCTTTTATAGTAAGAGTATCTATATATGCATAAAAATCGGATAATCCATCTTGTTTTAAAGATGATGCCATGATAGAATCATCAATTGCTGTTTCAATTGTACTATAATCTTCCGGAGGAATTTTGCCACAAACATCTGATACAGCATGATCACTACATCCATACTTATTTGTTGTTGCAGATGTATCAAAACTATAATAATAATCGATATTATTTGAACCAAGATTTGGAGCGCCTGCTTCATATATATATTTAAAGCTTCCAGATGATTCAAGCCATTCAACATCCTCTTTCTTTTTATCACCGCCACCGGCATCATATGTATAATTTAAATCTTGAAGAGCTCCCTCTTCATCTGCATATGTATTTCCTATATGAAGTATAGTAAGTAACTTGTTTTTTAATAAAGCACTCTTTTTTATTTCTACTTTAACTTTATTCAAGTATAATGGATAACATTTTATGGTAATTACACCCGTTTTTGAATTAAAATCATAATTAATATCTTTTAAAGACGTATTACTATTATTTACAAAAATTTTTATATCACTTTTCTTTATATATTCTCCTTTCCCATATTTAAATATAGAAAATTCAGTTGAATTCATTGGATCCTTTGTTTTTATTACAGTTTTTTTCTTAACAAATTTGTTTACCTCTAAATCAAAACTACTCTTTTGATAATTTTCTTTTTTTACTCTAGTAACCATTTCAAGTCTTATAGGCGTTCCCTTATATTTTTCATACGTTTCATCTTCAAAATATTTTTTTGGAACAATTATTTTTTTGTTTTTTTCATCGTATTTAATATCGTTTACAACTTGTCCTGAAATATTATTTATTCCAAATGTTGTTTTTGATATATTTTCAAAAACAATGTTATTCATTCCTTTTATTATAGATTCATAATAATCACCATTTTTTATAGCTGGTTCTTTAAAGGTATATGATTCTAAAATCTTACTACCGTATGATGAAAAATCATTAAAATCTGAATTTTCTGTTTCATCATAATCAGTAACAATAACGGTAATATTTGTATAATTTTTAGGTTTTGTTTCTTTTTTACTAAATAAATATGAATCTATAGCAAAGTATGAAATAATTCCAAGAATTATAATAATTGCTACAACCAATATAATTTTTTTCTTTTTATTTTTCATAATTCACCTTCTCACTAAAATCCCATATTACTTTCATTATTATTTTCTATATAATCTTTTAAATAATCCGATTTGATTATTTTTTTAGGAATAGTTTTTATTTCTATTGCTGTAATATTTTCATTTATATTACCTGATATTGATCCATTGCAAGTCCAATTAAGCCATTTGTCTTTTTTGTTATATGTTCTGTAGCACACATCATAATTTTTTAAAAATGATGCAGCATTCAATATTCTAATTCCTTTTATTTCTTTATTATTATCATTACTATCAGACCAATTATTATCAAAATAATATTGAACATTATAAATATCTTTTTTTGAACTTATTTCAACATTTGTTATAGAGTTCTTTAAATCTCCACTAGTTAAACCATTTTTTTGCCATTTTGTCCAATTAGATGTTTTTGTATAAGTTCTATATTTAACTTTTGAAATACCTGCATTTTCCATATCATCATTTCTATTATTAAAAGCAAATATTATAAATATAATGATTAATATTACTACTACCAATGAAATTAACACCTTTTTATTTTTTAAAATTTTCTTTATATCCATATCTAGCACCTCTATTATCAATACATTTATTTTACTATAAATATAAGGAAAAGTAAATAATATTGCAAAAAGATTTATTTATCTTTTTGTTTATGATATTATACTTGTAGTGGAGGTGCTAATATGGCTAAATTTTGTACATATTGTGGTAAAGAAATTGATAAAAATGATAATGTTTGTGGATACTGTGGAAATGCAATAAATAAAAATAATACTGAAGTTATAAATATTGTTAATAATACTAATAAAACTGATGGATTCGCTACTGCCGGATTCGTTCTATCACTTGTATCGTTTTTTTGCTGTGGATTTACATCTGTAATCGCATTAATTTTTTCTATTGTTGGACTTGTTAATTGTAATAAAAATGGTACTAATGGTAAGGGCCTTGCTATTTCAGGTATTGTTATTAGTACAATATTAATATTTGTTCCAGGAGTTTTATACATAATTACTAATGTACTAGGATATGCTACTGCATTATATTAAAATATGAAAAAAAGAATAATTTATATTGTATTTATAATAATATTTTTATCCTTAAGTTTATCTTTTTTAGAAATAATAAACTTTGAGTGTATATATAGAAAATTTTTTCATATATATTGTGCAGGATGTGGTTTTACAAGAATGATAAAATCAATTATAAAACTTGATTTTTATCAGGCATTTAGGTACAATCCATTATTTTTTATTTTATTAATATTATTCATACCATATATCATTTACCAAATATATTTATATATAAAAATAGGAAAATTTAAAAAACCAACTTTAAAATCATTAATAATTTTAGCATTAATTATTTCTATTTATATGATTTTAAGAAATATTCCTATATTTAATTATCTTATACCAACAAAAATAAGATAAACTATTTATTTATAATTGTATTTATGATATTATTGTAGTAATGGAGGTGTTAAAAATGGCTAAATTTTGTCCAAAATGTGGTACAGAACTTAAAGAAGGTGAAAACTTCTGCAGTAATTGTGGTAATGCTTCAGAAACAACAAATAATTCTGAACAAGTAAATACTACTGTTACAGCTGTTAAACCTGAAGGAAAATCTAAAATGGCTGCTGGATTACTTGGAATATTCCTAGGTGGATGGGGAGTACATAGCTTCTATTTAGGATATACTGGTAAAGGTATTGCTCAAATATTTGTAACATTATTCACTTGTGGATTTGGTGCTATTTGGGGTCTTATAGAAGGAATTTTGATTCTTACAGGAAGCATTAATACTGATGCTAATGGAAATCCATTAGTTGATTAAAAAGTCATATGACTTTTTTTTTGTAACAAATTTAGACTTTACTTTTATTTATTTTGTGGTATTATTTATATGCGAGGTATTTATGAAAACATATAATAAAAACTTATACTTTGGTTTTATGGAAAAAAATGAAAAGAAATTAAAGGGTAAAATAGGAAGAATTTATAATGATAAATATTTTAGTGTTTTCTTAAAATTAAATGATAAAGATTTCTTTGATTTAAGTGACAATAATTTATGTAATATAGATGATATATTTATCATTGGTAAATTAAATACAGAAAATAAAGAATGTAATGAAAAAGAACTTAGTAAAATGTTAACAAAAGAAATAATTTAACCACTTCAAACGAAGTGGTTTTTATTTACAAAAAAACAAGGTTTAAAACCTTGTTTCTTTATTATTTCCAAATAGTATAATACTTTCCATTTGCGGCTTTTGTTGTTGTGAATGTTTTAATTAATAGAACATTATTTAAACCAAGCATCATAATATGTACCACCTGAGGCTACAGTCCATGTTTTTCCATTACTTTTTGTTCTACTTGCCACTCCATTGAATACATTCTTTGTAGAAATTGATCTTAATCTACCACTATACATATTTAACTTTCTTGTTGAACTACCTAAATCTACTGCAAAATATCCATCAGTTGTTGTTCTAACGAAAGGATATATGCTGTCAGATGAATTATAACCTATCCTTAATATATTTTCAGTAGCATTTGATGTAGTATTAATTTTTATACCTGTATGTTTACCTACTATTTGGGTTTTATTTGTGGCATTACTATTATATTGAATATCTATCAATCCTGTTGCCCCTGATTGATAATTAATACCTACACAACCATGTATATATCCACCAGTCATCGTTAACCCTTTAGTACTTGTTGAAGCAAGAGTAAGGACTCCACTACAGTTATTGTCGTCAATAACATTAAATATTTCTCCATCAGTTATTTTAGCAGTTCCAGATTCAATAAAAACACCATTTTTGCCTGCCTTATTTGTTGATATTTTACCACCTGAGATATTTAATGTACCTGCTGAATAAATTCCTGAATTATTTGTAGAATTAACAGTACCTGATAAAATATTAATAGTTCCATTTGTATTACTTGAAATAGCATTTCCAGAAGGTCCATTGACAGTTCCACCATTAAGGTTAAATGTACCAGCATTTGCAACTACAGAATTAGATACATTTGATGATACTGTTGTACCCGTACCTACTGTTACGGTACCACCTTCTACTTTAATTGCCGAACTCGTCATACCATATATACTATTGTTTCCAGTAATATTAGTTGTACCACCTTTAGCCCAAATTGCTGTACCACCCGAAGTATCTTTTAATCCACCATAAAGTGTTACATTACCATTAATATATAATGTACCATTATTGACAATAGCAACATTTGAACGACCTGATGAATAATAACTATTTATATATCCATTTCCAAATGATAATGTACCATTGTTTGTTATACCACCTATAATTGAATGATTGCTAAGTTCAATAGGATAATTCGTTCCTGAAGGAATTGTTACCACTTCATATGTATCTTTAATCAAGGCTAAATATTCACCACCTTGGCCTTTAAGTAAATCAACGGCTTTTTGAACAGTAGTATATTTAAATTTGTTATTAACACCTCTTACAACTACTTTACTAATATATGACCAGCTATTTGCATCTAATGTTGTCCAACTAGACTTCAATCCATTATTTGCTACTGTTCTATAATATATACCAGTTTGTCCTCTTCTACTTTCAGTATAAGCATAATTATCACTTGCTTTAGAACTAGATGTACTATTTACATATCTAAATGAATTAATTGTATATGTGTCTCCTGCTGTTCCTCCAAAGTTGAATTGTAATCCATCATATGTTCCAGCTGTAAAATTAGGAACATAATACCATCCATTTGTACCTTTAGGTACAGTCACTGAAATTTTTTGACCAGCAGATGGACTACTTCCTTTTGCCCATGCATATACTCTTAAACTTATATCTTTAGTTGTAGGTTGTGTAAACGCTATTATAACATTGTTGAAATATACACCATCTGGACCAAAATCATCAAATCTTATATATGGATCACTATTTGTTGTTGTATATGTTTTAT
>OGRO01002338.1_pt1 | contig 14947 bp, 19 predicted proteins | sample 1553451 | NCBI WGS metagenome assembly OGRO01 (sample SAMEA2580021, study PRJEB22360) | human gut metagenome
AGGAGCCAGCTTAAAAGTATTTATTTTAAATAATTTGTGACAAATGATTGACTAACCTACAGAAATAAAGAATAAAAGCGAGTAATCTTCTTGAAAATTACTCGCTTTTATGATATAAGTATGCATCATACATGGAAAAGGAATGTAAATACTATTGCAAGAATGTAGATGAGTTAGAAAAGTACATATTTTAAATATATGTATTGCATGTTTTAATAAGTTATGATATTATACATGTATAAACTAAAAAGGAGGATATTTATGAAAAAGAATTTAATTTATATAATTATAGGAGTAATTGTAGTTGTTGGAATAATAGTAGGTTTTGTATTTGGAATGCAAAGTAAAAAATCAAAAGGCTTAAAGTTAGAAACAACAGCTGAAATGAAAGCAATGTTTGAAAAGATTTATAGTGACTTAGGAAATACTTTACCATCACTTGAAACTAATGAAATTGATATAAATGATGCAAATCTTGTTACAACATATACAGGGTTAAAATCAAATAAAGATATAGAAGCAGTAGTAGTATCAGAACCATTGATGAATGCCCAAGCCTACTCAGCAGTAGCTGTAAAGGTAAAAGATGGAGCAGATATTGAAACAATAAAAAAAGAAATGTTGGATAACATAGACACAAATAAATGGATTTGCGTTTCTGCAGAAAAAGTATATGCTACAAATAGTGGAAATATAATATTCCTAGTAATGTCAGATGAAGAGTGGGCAAAACCAGTATATGAGAATTTTAAGAAATATGCAAATAACGAAACAGGAAAAGAATTAGAAAGAACAGAAGACTTTGGTGATGTGGAATTACCACCAGAAATGACAGTTATTCAATAACAATAAAAGCTCCCAAAGCTTGGGAGCTTTTACTTTTGGAGGAGGAAACTATGCTTTTTACTAGTATCAGCTTTTTATACTATTTTTTACCAATAGTATTAATTACATATTTCGTATTACCTAAAAAATTAAGAAATACTGTGCTTTGTGTAGCATCATTAATATTTTATTTTTATGGAGAACCAAAGTACATTATATTAATGCTTGCCGAAATACTTATAGCTTACATAGTTGCATTATTAATAAACAAGCACAAAAGTAAATCAATTCTTGTGCTTGGAATAGTTATACATGTAGGCTTACTATGTATTTTCAAATACACAGATTTCATTGTATCAAACATAAATAGTCTATTCAACACAAACCTTTCACTTCTAAGACTTGCAATTCCAATAGGAATATCGTTTTATACATTTCAAATATTAAGTTATGAAATTGATGTATATAGAGGAAAAGTAAAAGTTCAAAAAAACCTGCTTAAACTTGCAACTTATGTAACTCTCTTTCCACAGTTAATTGCAGGACCAATTGTAAGATATGAAACTATTGAAAAAGAATTAGATGAGAGAAAAGAAACTAAAGAAGACTTTGCTTATGGCGTAATACGTTTTACAACGGGTTTAGCTAAAAAAGTATTAATTGCAAACATGCTTGGAGAACTATGCAAAGTTTTTCTAAATGGAACAGAAAAAAGTGTGGCATTTTACTGGATATATGGCATAGCATATACACTTCAAATATATTTTGATTTTTCAGCATACTCAGATATGGCAATAGGACTTGGCAGAATGTTTGGCTTCCATTTCCTAGAAAACTTTAATTATCCATATATATCAAAAAGTATTACAGAATTTTGGAGAAGATGGCACATTTCGCTAAGTTCATGGTTTAAAGACTATGTGTATATTCCACTTGGTGGAAATAGAGTAGGAAAAGCAAAGCACATAAGAAATATAGCAGTTGTATGGCTACTTACAGGAATTTGGCATGGAGCAAGTTGGAACTTTGTTATATGGGGTGCAATGTTTGGAGTAATTCTCCTAATAGAAAAATTCTTCCTAGGGAAATACTTGGAAAAAGCACCTAATTTTATAAAAAGATTATATGTGTTATTTATTGTAATGGTAAGCTTTATAATCTTCAATGCAAATAATATGGGAGAGGCAATAACTAACATAGCAGGCTTATTTGGTGCAAATGGAGAAAGCTTTATAAATAAATTTACCATTTATAACCTAAGAAGTTATGCAATAATTTTAATAATTGGAATAATAGGAGCAACACCAATTCCAAAAAACTTTATTCAAAAATTACAACAAAAAACTAAAACAAAAAGAGCCATAAATCTACTAGAACCAGTATATGTAGCAGTTTTACTAATAGTAGTTACAGCATATATAGTAGATAACTCATACAACCCATTTTTGTATTTTAGATTTTAAAGGAGAATAAAGATGAACGATAAATTAAAGAATATCATTGTAATAGTTACGTTTATTACTATAATATTTGGAATGTTATTCTTAAATATAATAAAAAAAGATGAACAAATTTCAATAACAGAAAGGCGTAAACTAGCCACATTTCCAAACTTTACAGTAAAAGAACTAATAAGCCGGAAACTTTTCAACTAAATTTGATAACTATGCAATGGATAATTTTTACCAAAGAGAAACATTTAGAAAACTAAAAACATCAGTAGAGTTAGATGTTTTCAAGAAACAAGATGTAAATAAAATATATAAATATAATGATTTTCTAGTAGAACAAATCTATCCACTAGACGAAAAATCAGCTACTAATTTGACTAACAAAATAAACTATATAAAAGACAGTTATTTAAACGAAACAAACAAAATATATTACTCAATAATACCAGATAAAAACTATTACACAGATAATAGCCATCTAAAGCTAGATTACGATAAAATGCAGCAAATAATGGAAAACAATTTAAACGGTTTGCAATATATAGACATATTCCAAGACTTGAATCTGGATAGCTATTACTATACCGATTCACACTGGAAACAAGAAAAACTGCAGAATGTAGCAAAAACAATAGCCGAGAATATGAATTTTTCTATAACACAAAACTACAATGAGCAAAAAGTAGCAACATTCAAAGGAGTATATGCAGGTCAGCTACCAATAAACACAAAGGAAGACGAAATAAAAATACTAGTAAACAATGTAATTGCTGATGCTAATGCTTACAACTACGAAACAAAAGAACAAGGAGGAATATATAACTTCAAAAAACTAACTGGATATGATAAATACGACATATACCTATCAGGAGCAACTCCACTAATAGAAATAAGTAACGCAAACAACAAAACAAACAAAACATTAGTAATCTTTAGAGACTCTTATGCTTCAAGCCTAGCACCATTGCTAATGGAAGGATACTCAAAAATAACATTAGTAGATACAAGATACATTTCACCTAAAATATTAAACGAATATGTAAATTTCGAAAACGCAGACATCTTATTTCTATACAGCACACTAATAATAAATAACAGCATGGCATTGAAATAGAGAAAAACTAAACACAATTTTTAATTTTTACACAAAATTTATTGAAAATGTATAAAAATTATGATATTTTCTATATGTAAATGTTAAATAAAAATAGGTGATTAATATATGGAACAAATAACTACAGACTTTCTAAAAAATACTTTAGAAACTCAATATGCCGAAACACAAGTAAACAGCATTTTAGAGGGCCTAACTAAAAGTAGAAAAACAACAATTAGAGTAAATACCATAAAAACAAGCATGACTGAAATAAAAGAAATACTTGAAAAAGAAGAGATTTCATTTAAAGAAGTTCCATGGAATGACTTTGCTCTAATAATTGAAAATGCAGATGAAAGTAGAATACGCAAACTCCAAATATATAATAATGGAGAAATATATATGCAAAGCTTATCTTCTATGATTCCACCAATAGTACTTAATCCACAAGCAAACGAAAGCATCTTAGACATGGCAGCAGCACCAGGTGGAAAAACAACTGAAATGGCCTGTTTATCAAACAATCAAGCAATGATTACTGCATGTGAAAAAAACAAAATAAGATGTGATAAGCTTAAATATAATTTAGAAAAACAAGGAGTTAACAGAGTAACAATAATGCAGGAAGATGCAAGAAAATTAAGCGATTTCTTTAAGTTTGACAAAATCTTGCTAGATGCACCTTGCAGTGGTAGTGGAACAATAAACATAACTGATAGCAATTTAGAAAAATACTTTTCAAAAGAATTATATATTAGAGCTATTAAAACTCAAAAAGAATTATTAGAAAAAGCAGCAAAAATAGTAAAAATAGGTGGAGAAATAGTTTATTCAACATGTTCAATATTAAAAGATGAAAACGAAAAAATCGTGCAAAACATATTAAATAAGAACAATTTCGAAATAGTACCAATAAATATGAATATAACAGAGATACCCATATTGCCTACAACAATAGAAGGCACACTTTGTGTATGCCCAACTAAAATTTATGAGGGATTTTATGTTGCAAAAATAAAGAAAATAAAATGAAAGGAAAGAATATAGATGAAGTTCGTAGTACAAAGAGTTAGCAATGCTAGCGTGGAAGTAAACAGCAAAATTGTGGGAGAGATAGAAAAAGGATTCTTAGTATTAGTAGGAATAAAAATAGACGATACAAAAGAAATTGCTGACTTTATGGTCAGCAAATTAGCAAAGCTTAGAATATTTGAAGATGAAGCAGGAAAAATGAATTTATCAATAAAAGATGTTAAAGGAAAACTACTACTAGTTTCTCAATTTACACTATATGCCAACTGCAAAGGTGGAAACAGACCAGATTTCGTAAATGCAGCAAAGCCAGAATATGCAAAGGAATTATATGAATATGTAGTACAAAAGTGCAAACAAGAAGGCATAGAAGTGCAAACTGGAATATTTAGAGAAGAAATGAAAGTAAGGCTACTAAATGATGGACCAGTAACAATAATTATGGATAGCAGTGAAATAATGAATAAGTAAAGATTGCTTATATAAAACATACAATATAAACTAAAAAAAGAGAAAATGCTATTTATAATGTACCCAATTGAGAGGACACAGGAAAAAAGAGTGTCTTCCTATTGGGTATATTTTTGTGTATAATAAATACAAAGAAAGTAGATTTTTGTATGAGTAATATTCTTTTTACAGATAGTGAAGTAAAGAAATTAAGAAAAAATAAATATGTTAAAAATGTATCAAATAAATCAATAACATATACGGATGAATTTAAAGAAAAAGTTGTATTTGAAACAGAAAATTATAAAAAATTTCCAAGACAAGTATTTGAAGAATGTAATTTAGTTACTCAAAAATATGGACTGGTTTTAAGTAATAATCAAATAATGAACTTGCTAGAAAAACGAAAGGAAGCACTAAAAAACACAAGGTATATTTTACGAATATAAAAATTAAGCAACAGATTTAGTTATAGGCAATAAAACAATTTTTGGAGGAATACAATATAATTTTTAGTTGATAATCGCCTACTTTTGTGATATAAATAGTAGTTGAAGGTACAGCTGTATAGGAGGCTAAAAAATGCAATATATAGCGTTATTAAGAGGAATAAACATAAGCCGGAAAAAACAAAATTTCAATGGCAGAGTTAAAAAAAGAATTTGAAACACTAGGCTTTGAAAATGTAATAACATATCTAAACAGTGGAAATGTTATATTCACAAGCGATATTCAAGATGAAAACACAATAACAAATACTATCCATAAAAAGATAGAAGAAAAGTTCAAACTTGATATTCCAGTTTTTATAATAGAAGCAAGCAAACTAAAAGAACTCTTAGAAAATCAGCCAGAATGGTGGGAAACAGCAAACAAAGAAATTTATGATAATATCATATTCATAATACCACCAACAACCTATGAAGAAGTCTATAAGGCACTAGGAGAACCAAAGCAAGAACTTGAAAAAATAAAAGAGTACAAAAACAACATCTTTTGGTCATACAGCTTAAAAGATTATAGAAAAACAAACTGGTGGGCAAAAACAGCAAATACAAGCATAAGCCAATCAATTACAATAAGAACTGCAAATACAATGAGGAAAGTATTGGAATTGTGCCACAAGGTATAAATTATTTTAACTGTCGCAAAATTTGTGATAACTCAAAAATTTACAAAACAGCTATTGACAAAAGAGCAAGAACATGATATCATACGAACAATAGTTTACAAGAATTATATTTAACAAAAAACAATAAATTTTAAACTTAATTAAAAGGAAGTGTCTTTGTGAGTGGAAAAAACGAAATTATATTATTTGAAAATCAAGGAATAAAATTAGAGGTCAATCTAAAAGATGAGACAGTATGGCTAAATAGACAGCAATTATCAGAATTATTTAATCGAGATGTAAAAACTATAGGAAAACACATAAATAATGCTTTACAGGAAGAATTAAAAGATATTCCAACTGTCGCAAAATTTGCGACAGTTCAAAAAGAAGGAGAAAGAGATGTAACCAGGGATGTAGAATATTACAATTTAGATATGATTATATCTGTGGGATATCGTGTAAAATCTCAAAATGGTATTTTATTTAGAAAGTGGGCTACTAAAATATTAAAAGACTATATGTTAAAAGGATATGCTGTGAATCAAAAACGATTAGAGTATTTGGAAAAAACAATAAAACTAATAGATATAGCCAACAGAATAGATGAAAGATTAGAAGGAAACGATGCAAAGGAAATATTGAGAGTCATTGGTGATTATTCAAAAGCACTTGATTTATTAGATGATTATGACCACAAAACTTTGAAAAAAATAGAAGGAAATATTGATACAAGAAAAATTGAATATAATAAATGTGTTCAAATAATCAATAAGCTAAGGTTTAAGGAAGACAGTTCTTTATTTGCAATAGAAAGAGATAGAGGCTTAGAAGCAATTATAGGTAATATATATCAAAGCTTTGACGGACAAGACATTTATAGAAGCATTGAAGAAAAGGGTGCAAACTTCTTATATTTAATAGTAAAAAACCATGTATTTACAGATGGAAATAAAAGGATTGCAGCAACTTTGTTCATATACTTTTTGAATTATTATGATATATTATATAAAAATGGAGAACAAACAATAGATAATAATACATTAGCAGCTTTAACATTATTAATAGCAGAGTCAAACCCAAAAGAAAAGGATGTAATTATAGACTTAGTGATGAATTTTTTAAATAGTGAATAAAAAACATCTTTAAAACTGGAAAACTTGAGGAAAGTCAAACTACTCAAAAAATTAGAGTAGTTCAAAAAGAAGAAACTAGAAAGGTTTCAAGCGATGTGGCTTTTTACAGTTTAGATGCAATTATAGCTGTGGGGTATAGAGTAAATTAAAAAGAAGCAACTGAATCAAAATTATATTTCTGATTTTGATGATTTAATAAATGAAACAAAAAAATTAAATAACGTTTAAAATTTTAAAAAACTATTGACTCTCCCCTTACAGTAGGTTGTATAAATAAAACAAGGAGGAAAAATATGTATAAAATAGGAGAATTTTCTAAGCTATCTAAAACTACAATAAAGGCACTAAGATATTATGAAAAAGAAGGATTGTTAAAACCTACTTTTATAGACCAATATACTAGTTACAGGTATTATGAAAGTAGCCAGTTATTAGATGTTTCAAAAATAGTATCGCTAAAACAGGCAGGGTTATCTATTAAGGATATTAAAAAGGTTTTAGATGGATATGACATGACAAAAATACTTGAAGCCAAGAAACGAGAATTAGAAAAAAATCTTATTAATTGCAATATTGAACTTTCTAAAATTAATTATTTATTGGAGGGAAAAAATATGAAGAATGAGATTTTTATTAAGGATATACCAGCATATATTGTTTATTACAAAGATGGAATAGTAGCTGATTTTAGCAAAATATCAGACTTTGCTTTGCAAGCAGGAAGTGAGTGTGCACAAACAAATCCTGAAATAAAATGTGTAACACCAGACTATTGTTACATAAGCTATTTTGATGGAGAATACAAAGAAAAGAACATTAAAATTAGATATGCTCAAGCAGTTGAAAAAGTTGGAAAAGAAACTGAAACACTTAAGTTTATGAAAACTAACCCAATTACAGCAATATGTATTTACCACAAAGGTGCCTATGCGAACTTAAGGGATTCATACAATACAATTTTAAAATATATTGAAGATAACGGATATGAAATAATAGACAACCCAAGAGAATGTTACATTGATGGTTGCTGGAATAAAAAAATGAAAACGACTATTTAACAGAAATACAATTTCCAGTTAGAAAAAAATAGTATTAAATATAAAGCAGATAATTAGTTGATAATTATCTGCTTTTGTGATAATATAAGATAATCAAATTACGAGATTAAGGGAGATACAAAGATAAAATGAAAATAGAAAGAACAAAAATTAATAACATTCCAGCAATAATATGGGGAGAAAAAAGCCAAAAGGTAATTATTGCTGTACATGGGAATATGTCAAACAAAGAGGATGAAGTAATAAAAATACTAGCAGAAGATGCTACCGCTAAAGGTTACCAAGTATTAAGCTTCGATTTGCCAGAACATGGAGAAAGAAAGCTAGACACAGCATATTTATGCAAAGTTCAAAATTGTGTGAAAGATTTAAAAAGCATTATAGAATACGCAAAAACAAGCTATAACGAAATAAACTTATGGGCATGTAGCATGGGCGCATATTTTAGTTTATTAGCATATAAAGATGAGAAAATAAAACAATGCCTATTCCTATCACCAGTTGTAAATATGAAAATAATTATTGATAATATGATGCTATGGAGTAATACAACAGAAGAAGAATTAATGAAAAAGCAAGAAATAAAAACAGACTTTGGACAAACTCTATATTGGGACTATTATCTATATGTGAAGGAAAACCCAATAACAAATTGGAATAAAAAAACATACATCTTATATGGAAGCAAAGACAATATGCAAAATGAAGAAATAATAAAAAGCTTTTCAGATAAATTTAATTGCGAATTAACTATATTAGAAGGTGGAGAACACTACTTCCATACAGAAGAACAGTTGAAATATTACAAAGAATGGCTGAAAAATTTATAAAGAAAGGTGGTAAATATTATGAAAAAGAAAACAACAATAATTGTTATAATAGCACTGCTAATTATTTTATTAATTCCAATACCAATGCACTTAAAAGATGGCGGAACAGTTGAATATAAAGCATTATTATATAAGGTTTCAAAAGTTCATAGATTAACAGGAAATATAGAAAAAATGTATGAAGAAGGGGTTACGGTTGAAATATTGGGCTTGGAAATCTTTAATGATGTAAAATAAGACTATAAAAACAAGAGGAAGATGATTATGTTAGAGATTAGAAAAGTTTTAAATGAAGAAATGAAAGATGCTTTAAACTTAGTATGGAGAGTATTTCTAGAGTATGAAGCACCTGATTATACTGATGAAGGTATAAAAGAATTTAAAAAATTTATTGATGATGTGAATTGGGTTAATGCAAGAGAATTTTATGGCGCATTTATTGAGGAAAAACTAGTTGGAGTAATCGCAACAAAAGATGCAACTCATATTGCATTATTCTTTGTAGATGGTAAATTTCAAGGACAAGGTATTGGTAGAAAACTGTATAATAAAATAATCGAGTTAAATAATCAAGGTTTTTTTACAGTAAATTCATCACCTTATGCACACGAAATATATAAACATTTAGGGTTTGTGGATACAGACACAGAGCAATGTATCAATGGTTTAAGATTTTATCCTATGAAAAAATAGTAAGTTGTAAGGAGGAGTATATGAATAAATTAAAAAATATTGAAAAATAACATATAAATATTAACTAAGGAGATAGAAAATGAATATACAAGATTATGGTTTTAAAAATAATATAAATACAGATAAAACTATAGCCAGAATTATTGCTACACATAAAGATAGATATGAAATTGTATGCAATGAAGGGCAAGGGTTTGCACAAATAAAAAGAGGTTGCTATTACGATAACCCAGATAGCATTTACCCAACAACAGGAGATTTTGTTGCAATTCAATGGAACCCAACTGGAGATAGTATGATTTATGAAACACTAAAAAGGGAAAGCTCTTTTTCAAGAACGGCATCAACTAGTGATAGAAATCACAAATTACATAATCAGCATGAACAGCTAGTTGCAGCGAATTTTGACTATGTGTTTATAATTCAATCATTAAATAATAATTTCAACTTACATAGAATAGAAAGATATTTAAGTTTAGCCTGGGAATCTGGTGGGGTACCAGTTATAGTATTAACAAAGAGTGACTTGGTTCCAAATGTTCAAGAATATATTAAACAGGTTGAAAATATTGCATTTGGAGTTGAAATTTATGCAGTAAGTTGTGTAACAAAACAAGGACTAGAGAACTTAGAAAAAATATTTCTCAAAAGGAAATACAATTGTATTTTTAGGCTCATCAGGAGTTGGAAAATCAACACTCGTGAATACTTTATATGGAAAAGAAGTAATGAAGACTTCTGAAATTCGCGAAGAAGATTCAAGGGGAAGGCATACAACCACATCAAGAAACCTAATAATGTTACCCAATGGTGCAATGATTATAGATACACCAGGCATGAGAGAACTTGGGATGTGGGATGCAGAAAGTGGGATAAGTAAAACATTTCAGGATATAGAAAAATATTTAGGAATGTGCAAATATTCTAACTGTACACATACAAACGAGCCAGGCTGTAAAATTTTAGAAGCAATAGAAAAAGGCGAAATACAAAGAGAAAGATTTGAGGAGTATTTAAAGCTTCAAAAAGAATCAGAGTACAATACTAATTCTGAAGAATATTTGAAAAATAAAAGAGAAAAATTTAAACAAATATCCAAAATGAATAGATACAATAAAAAGTAATGGAAACCATTGAAAGTAAGTAGCTTTTGTGATATAAATATTCTATAAATTTTTTGGGGAGGTATTTTATGAAAGATTTTTTTAAGAACAATAAAACTAAAGTCGCTATAATAATTGGAGTTATAATATTAGCGATAGTAGTTTGCACTCTTGCATTTGGCAATAAAAATGAAAATAAAACAGAAAATTCAAAAAGACAGGAACCACAAAACTTAACTCAGGCAGTGGCTCAGAAGAATAACAAAAATGAAACAGATTATAAAAAAATAGCAACAGGAGCGGAAATATTAAATGAGGAGTCAATGTTTACAGAATATACATTTACAACAAACAATAGCTTATACATCTTTGATAAAGATAAGTTAAATGAAGGAATTTTTACATACGAAAAGGTATATGATATTCCAAGCAATATAAAGGTATTAAATATAATGCCAAACTATGGTGCTGACATAATGTTTGTTGATACAAATGATACAGTATATAAGTTATATGATGAAAACATTGATAATAAAAAAGCTGGAACAAGCTATGAAAGCTTTAAAATGGCACAATACAGATTTGAAAAAAGTTATATAGAATCATATTCAGAGCTATATATTGGCAAAAAAATGTCTTATGATTTTGTAGCAAATGAATTAATTGTAAAAGATAATAAATTATATATGCACGATTATGAAAGGCCAGTAAACATAACAGAAATTAAAGGCAATTATGAAGGAGAAAAGATAATTAGAATATATAACGAAAAAATACTAAAAACAGATAAAGGCTTTTATGAAATATATAGCTATTACACAGGCAATGGACCAGATACAACAACAATGAAAATTGAACTTTTAAGTAAATATTATGATGAAGTTCTAACCTTTACATATAAATATGTAATACTAAAAGACTACACATTAATACCAATGAAAGACTTAATTCCAGACTATGGCGAGAACTACTACAAAACGCCAAGAGGAGAAAAGCCAGATTCATTTGTAATATAGCTTATAAAGGTGAACAAAAATGAGATATAAAATAACAAAAAGCAGATATTCTTGAACTTAAGGCAAAAGAAAAAACAGAGAATACATCAGGCTTTTGGTGGTGTGGAAGATACGAAATGCACAAATGGAGAATGCCAATTCATGATATAGATGTTGAAGAGAAAAATTTACTTCTATATGTATGAGGATAGGAAAAGTAAAAAAAGTTTGGTGATAAATACCAAAAAAAGATAAAAAATTAATTTTAAAAAAGAGGTAAAACAATGAAAAATTTTGGAAATGTACTATGGGGTATAGTACTAATTATAATAGGTATAATAGTAGGAGGAAATGCACTTGGCATTACAAACATAAACATATTTTTTGATGGTTGGTGGACATTGTTCATCATTGTACCTTGTTTTATAGGACTATTTAAAGAAAGAGAAAAAACAGGGAATATTATAGGGTTACTAATAGGCGTAGCATTATTGCTATCTTGCCAAAACATACTAGACTTTGATATGATTTGGAAATTAGCACTTCCAGCAGTATTAATAATTATAGGACTATCATTTATTTTTAAAGATACATTTGATAAAAAAGTAAGTGAAGAAATAAAAAAACTAAATGAAAAGAAAAATACTAATAATGAATATTGTGCAACATTTTCAGGTCAAACTGCTAATTTTGATGGAGAAAAATTTAATGGAGCTAACCTAACAGCAGTATTTGGTGGAGTAAAGTGCGATTTAAGAAATGCAATAATTGAAGAAGATGTTTTAATCAATACATGTAGTGTATTTGGAGGAATAGATATATTAATTCCAGATAATGTAAAGGTGAAAGTAAAATCATCATCAATTTTTGGTGGAGTAGATGAAGAAAAGAAAAACAAAATAGAAAATAATGAGGCACATACAATATACATAAATGCAACATGTATATTTGGAGGTGCTGATATAAAATGACAACAGCACAAAAAATAATAAAATACCTAGCAATAGCTTTGGCAATATCTATAATAGTTTCAATATTTTCTGCAATAGCAGGGGGAATATTTGGCTTAGCTAGTGTTCTAGGTTTAAGAAAAAATAAGGCAATAGGAGAGATGAAAGCTATAGATTTTGAAAACAGTGAAGTTGCAACGTTAGATATAGATGTGGCATTTACAAATTTAACTATAAAAACAGGAGAAACTTTAAAAGCAGAAACAAATAATAGCAATATTAATTGCAAACAGAACTATCAAAATCTACAAATCAAAGAAAAATCACGCAAGTGGTTTGGCAATAATGGTGAAGGCGATTTAGTGGTATATGTTCCAAAGAACATAGAATTCGAAACAATAAGAATAAATGCAGGAGCAGGAAAAATCAATATAGAAAGCTTAAATACAAAAGAGCTAGTACTTAACCTAGGAGCCGGAAATACAGAAATATCTAGGGTAAATGTAAGCCAAAAATGTAGCATAGATGGCGGAGTTGGAAAACTAAGTATTCTATCAGGAACAATAAATAACCTAGACTTAGATATAGGAATAGGCCAAACAGATTTGGTTTCAAAAATTACAGGCAAAAGTGATATAAACTCTGGAATTGGAAAAGTAAGCATAAGGCTTCTTGGAGACAAAGACAACTATAAATTCAAAATCAATAAAGGTATAGGAGCAATAGACATTGCTGGAGAAGAAATGAAAGATGGCCAAGAATGGGGCAATGGAAAAAACTATATCGATATAGATGGAGGAATAGGAGAAATTAAAATTGATTTTTAATTAAAGGAGCAAATTATGAATGAAATAAAAGTTAAATCAATTTATAAACATTTTAAAGGAAACTTATATTTAGTTGAAGATATTGCAACACACAGTGAAACAAGAGAAAAATATGTAGTATATAGAGCTTTGTATGGAGATGTGGGATTGTATATAAGACCTTACGATATGTTTGCTTCAGAAGTTGATCATGAAAAATACCCAGGTGTTAAGCAAAAATATAGATTTGAATTGCAAAATATAGAAAGTGTTAATAAATATAATGTAGTGGATAATATTCACGGAAGTCCTTTACAAAATGTGTAAAACACTGCAAAAAGTCCTTCGAAAAATGTGTAAGTTTACACAAAAGTGGTTTGATTTTTGTGATAAATAATGATATACTATATATAATATATCAATAGGAGGGTGATTATATGTATAGAAGCAAAATGGAAGAATTAAAAAAATGGAAAGAATCATCAAATAGAAAACCTCTAATTATAAGAGGTGCAAGACAAGTTGGAAAAACATGGTTAATGAAAGAATTTGGGAAAGAGTGTTATGAAAAATGTGCATATATAAATTTTGATGATAATGCAAGAATGAATAAACTTTTTGATGAAGATTTTGATTTAGATACAATAATACAAGGTCTAAAAATAGAATCCGGTGTAAATATTGAACCAGAAAACACATTAATAATTTTAGATGAAATTCAAGAAACGCCTAAGGCATTAAAAGCGTTAAAATATTTTTGCGAAAATGCCAGAGAATATCATATAGTATCAGCAGGTTCTCTTTTAGGAGTAGCAATACATGGCGGAACTTCATTTCCAGTTGGAAAAGTGGATTTTTTAGATTTGACACCATTAAGCTTTTTTGAATTTTTAGAAGCATTGGGCGAAAAGGAATTGCTTCAATTATTAAAAAATAATGATTTTGATATGATTAATGTATTTAGCAGTAAATTAAAAGAGTACTTAAAACTTTATTATTATATTGGAGGAATGCCTGAAGTAGTGAGTTCTTATGTAGAATATAAGGACTTGTTAGAAGTTCGTAGAATACAGAAAACATTATTAGATGACTATGAACAAGACTTTTCTAAACATGCTCCAAGTAATATAGTTCCAAGAATTAGACAGTTATGGAATAATATACCTACACAGCTTGCAAAGGAAAATAAAAAATTTATTTATGGTCTGATAAGAGATGGGGCAAGAGCGAGAGAATACGAAATAGCATTATCTTGGCTAATAGATTGTGGTCTTATATATCAAGTAAATAGAGTAAATAATTGTAAAATACCATTATCAGCATACCAAGATTTTAACGCATTTAAATTATATCTATTAGATGTTGGTCTATTAGGTGCTATGGCTGGAATAGATTCCAAAACATTACTAGA
>OGRO01002340.1_pt1 | contig 14942 bp, 10 predicted proteins | sample 1553451 | NCBI WGS metagenome assembly OGRO01 (sample SAMEA2580021, study PRJEB22360) | human gut metagenome
CCCTGCCATTAATCCAGATAATCCTTCAGCTTGCGGCTGCGGCTCGGATGGCGGAGTTTACGAAGTGCCTTTGCTTCGATCTGACGAATACGCTCTCTCGTAACGTTGAATTCTTTACCAACTTCTTCCAGTGTACGTGCACGTCCGTCATCCAGGCCAAAACGAAGGCGAAGTACCTTCTGTTCTCTTTCTGTCAGTGTTCCCAGTACTTCGATCAGCTGTTCTTTCAGAAGCGTAAATGCAGCTGCATCTGCCGGAACCGGAACATTATCATCCTGAATAAAGTCACCAAGATGGCTGTCTTCCTCTTCACCGATCGGAGTTTCCAGTGATACCGGTTCCTGTGAGATCTTAAGGATTTCACGAACACGATCTACCGGCATTTTCATTTCTTCTGCAATTTCTTCCGGAGTAGGTTCGCGTCCTAACTCCTGAAGCAGCTGACGGGAAACTCGAATCAGTTTGTTGATCGTTTCTACCATATGCACCGGAATACGGATGGTACGTGCCTGGTCTGCGATTGCTCTGGTGATCGCCTGACGGATCCACCATGTAGCATAGGTACTGAATTTATAACCCTTGCGGTAATCAAATTTCTCAACCGCTTTGATCAGACCTAAGTTACCTTCCTGGATCAGGTCAAGGAAAAGCATTCCACGTCCCACATATCTCTTTGCAATGCTGACAACAAGACGAAGGTTTGCTTCTGCCAGACGTTTCTTGGCAGCCTCATCCCCATTCTCCATTCTCTTTGCAAGTTCGATTTCCTCTTCTGCTGAAAGAAGCGGAACCTTACCAATTTCCTTCAGATACATACGTACCGGATCCTCGATGCTTACACCTTCAGGAACAGAAAGATCGATCTTGTCAAGCTCAATCTCTTCTTCATCCAGCTTATCAATGTCTGCATCGTCATCATCCAGGATCATATCATCTGCATTACTGTCTGTAATCCTAAGCACATCCACTCCACTGGCTTCCAGAAAGTCAAATACTTTCTCCATCTGTTCAACTCCCAGTGGCTGATCCTTAAAGAAGTCATTGATTTCCTGGTATTCCAGTACATTCTTTTTCTTCTTGGCAAGCTCCAGAAGTTCTACCAGTTTTTCACTGAATTTACCCATATTCATTTCCATATGTGCTCTATACCTCCATATAGTGTTTATATTTTATCCTTATTCAAAAGAAATATGCAGCTGCTGCCGCTTTCTTCCAAGCTCTTCCAGTTCTTTCTTTGCTTTTACAAGTTCCTGCAGTCCCTGTATATCTGTGGGATCCCAGGTTCTGTTTCTCTCTTTCAGACTCTCATCCTTAATCCTGATCACAGCATCCGAGAAAGCCCGGTTCTGTTCCTCCGGAGTCTCCAGATGGATCGTTGCATTAAAAAGAGATGAAACCTCTCTCTGCTCTTCACTGTCAATGAAAGCATTCATCAGCCTTGCAGGATTCACATCGCCATCCCTGTGCTGCTGGTAAAGCATCTCTGCCACCTGCCTGTACAGAGGAACCACGAAATCTGAAGGCTGGATATATTTTTCCACTGTGTCAAATATGCCCGGATAAGTTACCAGCCAGGTAAGCATCAGCTTCTGTGCTTTCTCTGCTGCACTCTCCTTCTTCTTTTGCTGACCTGCTCCCACAGGTTTAGGCTGAATCCTCTGCTCTGCCGGAGTTCCCTTCATTGCAAGAGCTCCGACTCTCTTTTTCAGATTCTCCACACTGATCCCACTGCTTCTGTAATCCTTTACGATTGCTTCTATATAAAGATTTCTCTCCAGTTCATCGGAAAGCTCCAGAAGCATCTGCGCACACCGCTCAAAGAAACGGTTCTGTCCCTGGGGTTCCTCCATTGGAAATTCCCGCTCTGCCATATGTACGCGGAACATAAAGCTGTCCATAGCCTGCTCCAGACGTTTTTCAAACTCTTCCGCTCCAAGTGCCTTGATAAATTCATCCGGATCTTTATGTGGCTTAAGATTTACCACCCTCGAAGAAACACCTGCTTCCCTCAGGATCGGAATGGCACGAAGGGCAGCCCTCACGCCTGCATCATCACTGTCATACAGAAGCAATACCTCCTGAGTGTAACGCTTCAGCAGACTTGCATGTCCGGAAGTAAGTGCCGTTCCCAGCGATGCCACCGCATTGGTAAACCCTGCCTGATGCATGGATATCACATCCATATATCCTTCACACAGGATCAGATAATTTTTTCTCGTGGTTCTTGCAACATTCAGCCCGTACAGATTCCGGCTTTTATCAAAGATCGTAGTCTCCGGCGAGTTCAGGTACTTCGGCTTTCCGTCACCCATCACTCTGCCTCCAAATCCGATCACGCGGTTATTCACATCCATGATCGGGAAAATAACCCTGTTCCAGAACTTATCATACATTCCCCTGCGTTCATCCACATTGAACAGGCCGGAATCCCGCAGCAGTTCGTCACTGTAATTCTTTGACTTCAGATATTTGTACAAATCGTCACTGTACTTATCCGAATATCCCAGGCCAAACTTCCTGATCGTCTCCTCACTGAGTCCTCTGCCTGTCAGATATTCATGTGCCTGTCTGCCACTCTCACGACGCAGCTGATAATAGAAATATCCTGCTGCAAGCTTATTGATCTCCAGAAGGGCAGCCCGACGTTCTGCTTTCTTCTTTGCTTCTCCGGAATATTCAATCTTCGGAAGCTGCACCCCTGCCCTGTCTGCCAGATGCTTCAGTGCCTCCCCAAAGGTATAATTCTCATATTCCATCACAAAATTAAATACATTCCCGCCTGCTCCGCATCCGAAGCAGTAATACATCTGCTTCGCCGGTGTTACCGAAAAAGAGGGAGTTTTCTCATTATGAAACGGACAAAGTCCAAAATAGGTACTTCCTCTTTTGTTCAGCTTCACATACTGGGATACAACATCTACAATATCATTCTTCATCCTGACTTCTTCAATGATATCGTCTGAATAACGCATGCTTCGTCCTCCTTCTTGATCGATTAATAGACTTCCCATGCTTTTGGTATGTAAATCTCCCGGAATTTCCTTATAGAATACTGGTCTGTCATTCCTGAGAGATAGTCACATACTGCCTGTTCCTTCTTCTCTCCACGCACGATCAGCTCCCTGTATTCTTTTGACATTGCTTCCGGGTGTTCGACATAATATTCATATAACTCCGTCAGCATCTTCACTACCTTTTCCTCTTCCTTATGGGCTGCCGGATTCTCATATACATTCTGAAACATGAGAGCCCGCAGATCCATCATTGCCTCGTAGATCTCTGCTGACATCTTTATGGTATCCTGCTCAAGACTGTTCTCTATCACATCATGAACAAATGTATTGAGCCGCTCTCTGGTTGTATAACCGAGCAGCATCCGAAGCGTGACTGGAATATCATCCTCAGAAATAATCCCCGCCCGCTGTGCATCATCCATATCATGATGAATATAGGCGATCTTGTCCGAAAGTCTTACTACCTTTCCTTCGAGAGTAGACGGATTCCCACTGGTTCTGTGATTCAGGATACCATCCCGGACCTCCCATGTGAGATTCAACCCTTCGCCGTTCTTCTCCAGTACCTGTGCAACCCTGACGCTCTGTTTATAGTGGGCAAAGCCATCCGGATTCACTGCATCAAGAGCCCTCTCACCTGCATGTCCAAAGGGAGTATGTCCCAGGTCATGTCCAAGTGCGATCGCTTCTACAAGATCTTCATTCAGTCTCAGTGCCTTCGCTATTGTTCTGGCAATCTGTGATACCTCAAGAGTATGTGTCAGTCTGGTCCTGTAATGGTCACCCTGGGGCGCCACAAAAACCTGTGTCTTATCCTTCATCCTGCGAAAAGCTTTACTATGAAGGATCCTGTCCCTGTCTCTCTGATAGACAGTCCGTACATCGCATTCTTCCTCCTGCCGCTCTCTGCCTCTGGAACAAAGACTCAAAGCAGCATAAGGACTGAGCATCTTTTGTTCACGCTGTTCCATGCTTTCTCTGATATTCATAAGCGATACCTCCACAAGCTGACAAAATACCTCTTATTAATTATATTCTACATAAAATTTCAAATTCCTCTTTTTTTCAAAAAAAAATTGAAATTTTTTTATATTTTTTTCAAAAAGGTGTTGACATTAGCTTTTACATTTGATATAGTATCACTTGTCGCGAGGGAGAGCAAAAGAATCCCAAAGAAATGCGATATGCGGAAGTGTCGGAACTGGCAGACGAGCAAGACTAAGGATCTTGTGAGCATTGCGCTCGTGTGGGTTCAAGTCCCATCTTCCGCATTTAAAGAATGAGGAACTATGAGAAGTCATGGTGCCTTATTTTTTTATTCTTTTTTCTACAATAATTCTTTTCTCAGGTAACCATTTTCCGGTCCCCTGCATAATTTATCAGGAAAGCATTATCTACAGGAGCTTGTATGGCTTTTTATCATATGCAGATGCAGCAGGAAAATATAGATACAGGACAATATCAGGTTACCGTATCAGACCGGCTGAACAATCGTCCCATAGAAAACGCACGCGTCAGAATCTCCTACACAGGAGCACCCGACAGTACCATTGAAGAAGTGACAACAGATTCCTCCGGACGCACTCCTGTCATTGAACTTAAGACTCCACCTCTGGAATACAGTATGGAACCGGTTGAACAACAGCCCTACTCAGAATATACCATTCAGATTGAAGCAGAAGGATTTGAACCAAAAGAAATCGCAGGAAGCCAGGTATTAGCAGATACTTTATCCAGACAGCCAACAACGCTGAATGTCATGGAATCCGGCGAAACTTTCCAGAGAATTGTAATTCCTCCGCATACGTTGTTCTATGAATATCCTCCCAAAATCGAAGAAGCCGAGATAAAACCAATAAACGAAAACGGCGAAATCGTATTAAGCAAGGTCGTTGTCCCTGAATATATAGTGGTACACGATGGGCCTGTCAACGATTCCGCTGCAGGCAATTATTATGTACGCTACAAAGATTACATCAAAAATGTAGCCAGCAGCGAAATCTATGCCACCTGGCCCGACGACACCATCCGGGCAAATATTCTGGCTATCATGTCTTTTACTCTGAACAGGGTTTATACGGAATGGTACCGGAACAAAGGTTATGACTTTACGATCACTTCCTCCACTGCCTATGATCACAAATGGATCTATGGCAGGAATATCTTTGCCAGCATTGACCGCATTGTAGATGAACTGTTTGAGAATTATCTTTCCAGACCAAATGTACGTCAGCCAATCCTTACCCAGTACTGTGACGGCAAACAGGTACAATGCCGAAACAGAGGCTGGATGACACAATGGGGAAGCAAGGCACTGGGCGATCAGGGATACTCTGCCATTGAAATCCTACGGACTTTTTACGGAAATGATATGTATATCAATGTGGCGGAAGCAATCTCCGGGATTCCCTCCTCCTGGCCGGGATATGATCTGGATATCGGTGCATCCGGAAATAAGGTAAGACAGATTCAGGAACAGTTAAACACAATCGCAGAAGCTTATCCTGCTGTCCCTGTTGTTACCGCAGATGGAATTTACGGACCTGAGACCCAAAATTCCGTCAGGATTTTCCAGAGCATTTTCGGTCTGGACCAGACAGGGATCGTAGATTATCCAACCTGGTATAAAATCCAGGAGATCTATGTGGCAGTCAGCAGGATTGCTGAGTTGCGTTAGGGTTGTAGCAAAGCAGACAAAATATGCGCATCAGCCTGCAAAGAACTGATGCGCAAGAATATATCACCTATCCCTTTCCCTTTTCAGATATCATCTTTTTAAGATTACCTCATTCCTTATAAATTTTCGACAACTACCTTGCATTTCTTCTTACAAAAAGCAATTCCATATGCCAGAATATCATTTCTGTCCTCATTACGAAGCCGTTCATCATAACGCAGCTCCCGAATCTGGTTCATTGCTTTTTCACAGGCTTTTTCCAGTCCGACATAAACTCCTGATTTCGTTATCTGAAAAAATTATAGCACCATTGTATTTCTATGTTTCTCTTATACGTTTTGACTATATTTTGTCTTCCGTAATTGCAGTTCTTGTTCTAAGTTTTCGAGCAGTTGATCTAATATCCGGATTACTTCCATCAACTGTTCCTTTTCCAGATTATCATAATGTACTCCTGCTAGCACAGACACCGGTTGTTTGACAAGTTCCCATATCTGCTCAGCCCATTTTCTGGTAATGATATCTTCTTCCGGCGTTCTTTCAAGGTTATATCTGCTGCCCGTAAAACGAGATTATCACTGTACCCGCTTACGATTCCCGCCAGAGTTTTCATACTGCATGGAATCACGATCATTCCCATCGTACGGTAGCTTCCACTCGCCGGACCTGCACCGATGTTATAGTTATCATGTACCTCGTCCGCATGAGCATATAGCTGTTCCAATGTATAATCTGTCTCCTGTTCCAGCGTCATTTCCGCACCTTTTGTCACGATCAGATGTGTCTCTATTATTTCTTTATACTGCTACAGTTGTTTCAGCAATTCTATTGTAAGGGGCGCTCCAGAAGCCCCACTCATACCGATGATAAGTCTCTTTCTCATTTTTCTTCCTTTCCTGACTTTTCCGTTCATATTAAAGTATGTTTAAAAAATTTTCCAACAATTTGCACAAATTATACCCGTTCGTTTCCTATTTCCTTCGCAATTCTTCTTTTCACATGGATTATTCCAACAAGGAATACGTAAGAAAGAATCCTGTCCAAAAGACTGTTACATCACAGAAACATTGCAGAATAATCTTCTATGATATAAAAAGCTCCCCTCAGTATCACAAATAATAATCACTGAGAGGAGCTGTAATTTCAGAACAGCAGAGCTGTTTTCTTATTAAGATATCTTCTTAGATTAAGAATTTTCTTTCCCAATCTTAACTTTACAATGTTTCCGATAACAGGCAATGCCATAATTTACAATATTCTTCATCCCGTCACTCTTTAACCTTGCAGCATACTGACGTTGTTCAATCTGTTTCAGAGCTTCTGTACAAGCTGCCTCCATTCTGTCTTCCTGAGCATATTTCATCTCGATCACCACTCCGACACGATTCTCCGGAACTTCCAGTAAAATATCACAATAACCTTCACCAGATTCTATATTCGACCAGACAGCCCAGTTCTCCATATGACTTAGCAGCCCCAGCAAAACTCCATGATAAAAATTTTCTTTTCTTCCCTTAACTGCCGTATCCCGAATACTGATTGTATTCCATAAATAGTCGTTAAACAAATCTTCTATCGTTTCTGCATCTCCATCTGGAAAAGCCATGCATAATTTATCAAGCTTCTTTACATCCTCAGATGACTTTTCCTGAAACCATTCCCTGATCTGAAGTTCAAACAATTCTTTAATTTCTCTGTTAGGAATTGCCAGACGTAACTTTCTGCTGTCTATTCTTTCACGTTGTGTTAAATACCCTGTTGTAAAAAGTATACTCCAAAGATTCTCAATGGATTTATCCAGTTCATTATATGTCAGTTCCTGTTTTATTTCTTTTATAACCGTTTCTCCCGAAATCAGGTTTTCGATTTCATCTCTCGTCTGTTTATTCGCTTTATCTATAAAACGACTCACAATGCTGTTGCTGCTGGTATTAGACCAGAAATCTTCTGGTATCGCATCAGGATCTGCACATAAATTTCTGCAATAACTGATCACGTCCCAGGGACAATACACTGCTTTCTTTCCAAACTGATAACCATCATACCATTCCCTGATTGTTTCATGGTAGTCAGAAAGCCCAAAATATTTCAGCATTTCTGCGACCTCATCATCTGTAAATCCAAAGAACTCATCAAACTGTACACTCGTAATCGAAAAAACATTAAAATTGTTTAATCCTGTAAAAATGCTTTCCTTCGCAATTCTCAGGCATCCCGTAAGTACTGCAAAAAACAGGCTCGAATTTGTCTTCAAAACATTTCCAAACATGTTTCTGATCAAAGATACCATCTCGTCATAATATCCATACTGGAACGCTTTATCTAATGGCACATCATACTCATCAATCAAAAGAACCGCTTTTTTTCCATAATGTTTCTCCAGTAATACAGTTAATATAAGCAGCGCCTTCTCCATTGTGGCATCAGACATTTTGAAATCGCCATGATCATCAACGACAGTCAATGCTTTATAAGAGTTTTTTTCTTCCTCTGTAAGGCGGCTGCTCTCTGCCAGAGCACTAAGTCTCCACGCCTCCATTCCCAGAGTATTCTTCAGCGATTTCCGGGCTGACTCAAAATTTAATCCCTCCACATTCTTCAATGTAAGCGAAATTACCGGAAACTTTCCCATATATTCTTCACACAGTTCTTTTTCACGGGATACCTTCAGTCCATTAAACAGCGATTTATCACATCCGATTTCCAGAAATGACTGCAGCATATTCATATTCAGAGATTTTCCAAAACGGCGAGGACGTGTAAACAGATTCACTTCTCCCCAGTTATGAAGAAGTTCTGTTATCATTTCTGTTTTATCCACATAGTAAAAATTATGCCGGATTATTTTTTCAAAACTATCTATTCCAATTGGCAGTTTCTTTCTGTTCCGCATATTTTTCATCCTCCTTCATTACCAGATTTTGCAAGTCAAACGGATATTCGCAATCCGCATTCGGTTAAAAAATTCCCCGAAAAACAGCTTCCCTGATTTTAGATAATGATAACATGAAACATTTGTAACGTAAAGCAGGAGTTACTGCCACTTCGAGCCCGACTAAGCCAGAAATAATAACAGCAATTTTTATTTCAGACAGGAATTATTTATGCTAAAATATACCTAATTATAACAATTCCGACGTAATTTCCTAAGCATAACAAAACAGCAGCCATTGCGGTACTGTTTAGAGTATCTCACAATGGCTGCCTGTCTGATATCACAATTTCATTTGTTATTTCTTATACCAGAATTTCTTACATTTCACCAGTACCTTTCCATCCGGAGCATCTGTCATCATTCCAATTTTGAACCTGTAATTTTTTGTCTTTCCGGCCGGAATATTTACATTGTAGGTTTTGGTCGGTGTTGCAGTTTCATCCAGTGGTATCTCAAAATACATCGTTACCTTTGTAATCGTATAACTGGAAGTGTTCTGCATACGGGCAGTTATATACAGCTCTCCTGTGTTCGGATTGTACTCATATCCCTTGTAGCTGACTTTGAGCTGGTTTAGCTTAGGTGTCGCTGACTTATACCAGAACGATAAGCATTTTACCTTCGGCGCTTTATATGGCTGCTGAGTCATTTTTCCAATATAAACCGTCTTATTCACTGTCTTTCCGGGATTGATCGTTACACTGAAGGTCTGGGTTATGGTTCCATCCTCCATAATAGGTATCTCATATCCCATCTTCACTTTTGTAATCGTGTAACTCGAAGTATTTTTCAGACTCAGCTTCAGATATAACTTTGCTGTATCATTGTCATATTCGAATCCTCTGTAGGTTACTTTAAGCTGTTTGGCAGTTGGCTTGGCAGCAGCCGATGCTACCCTTGGGAAAAATAAAAGTGCTGCAAATGCCGCCAGAAGAAAAAATGCCAGATAGCTTCTGCTTTTTCTTACAAATCGTTCTTTCATACTCATAAAAATCTCCTCCTCCCTGATACGCTGTTATAGTTTCAGACAAATATCAGGAAATACTTTTGGTACACCTGATACTTTGCTCAGTTTTTTATATATTTACAATACAATATCAGGAAGAAATTTTCTATTAACTATTGGTTAGTTTTTTATAAGCGCCATTACAGTCATCTATAATTTTGATTGTAATTGACCTAAAAAGAAGCAGATCTCCGTTTCTGAACTCAGAAATGAAAATCTGCCAGCTTAACTTATGATACTAACGGCAATATATAATTCACCCAGAAGCATGACATAGGCATGATCAGCACCATCGCCGGTATCATGTCCGCAGTTGGGAAGTTCTTCAGCTTCACCATACGAAAACCGGTTGCAAGCATCAGAAACCCGCCACAGGCTTTAAAGTCATTGATCATGCCCGGCGTAGTCAGCGGAAAAATCGCCGTTGCTGCAAAGAACAGGATTAGGAAAATAATCACCTGCGGAATGGCGATCATACACACTACCATTCCCAGGCTGCAGGCAAAAATAGCTGCTGTAAATAAATCCAGAATAGATTTGGAGATCAGCACTGAATGATCCCCGCTCATTCCGGATACGATAGAGCCATAGATTCCTGTTCCGCTTGCACAGAATAATACGATGATCGTCACCAGTGTATTCATAAACTCATCCTCAGAAAGCTCTGAATTTGAATTCTTGATAAATTTGCCGATCACACGCTGCATAACACCGGCACCGGCATTGATCCTTTCTCCAAGATGAATCGCAAGTCCGATTCCCGTACCGATCACAACAGAAAAAATAACCGCCGGCATATTTTCCATCAGACCGATGGTGCTGATTCCCATTCCCATAGAGCATACCCCGAATACAAGAGTAATATCCTCTTTGAATTTCGGACTTAATTTGTGCCCCACAAGAGCCCCCAGGATTCCGCCGATAACTATGGATAATGCATTGATAATTATTCCAATAGGCATAACCTTTTTCTCTCTCCTTTATCTTTATCTTTTTTCTTCTTCGTAAATATTATACCCATCTCTGCCATTCTGTTTTGTCTTATATAATGCAGTATCTGCATTTTTATACAGATCAAGATATCCTGTTCCATGTTCCGGAGCAAATGCCATTCCGGCACTAATGGTAATATTCTTTCCATTCATTTCCGTAAACGATAATTCTTCAACCTTTTTTATCAGACTTTCGATTCTGGAAACAGCCACTTCTCTGCTGTCCGTTTTTCTCATAAATACTACAAATTCATCACCACCAATCCTGCCAACAATATCTCCTTCACGAAAATGTTCATGAAGCACTTCACCAAATTTGTGCAGGACTTTGTCCCCTGTAATGTGTCCATATATATCATTTACTTCCTTAAAATGATCCACATCCATGATCACAAAAGTTCCCGGTTCCTGCGGGTGTTCCTGCAGAACATTATGGATCCGTTCTTCTGTACTTCTCTTATTGTACGCGCTGGTCAGTGCATCTGTCTCGGCTGCCTGAATAAGCTGTTTATCCCTTGATCTGTTCTTAACAAATCCCCAAAGGAACAACATGCTTACCATAACACAAAACCCGATTGTAAAAATCAGTTCATATCTTCGTACAAAGTTATAAGATTTCTGCGCTTCAGAAACAGGGATAACATAACAAATCATCCAGTCATTCAATCCCATATCTGTATAGGCTAGATAACGGTCTGAATTATAATCATTTCCAATTCTTATTTTCATCAGTCCATCGGCACCCACTGTAAAATCTTTTTTCACTTCTGTCAGGGACGAATCAAAAATAAGTGTCTGATCATCATAAAATTCAAAGAAGTTATCGCCATATTCAATCTCATGATAGGCAAAATCACCATCATACGCAATAATCTCACCATCACTGGTAGTAATCAGTGTATATCCTACATCTTCAAAGAAATCGTTAAACAGCATACGGCTTAATGCAGTTACGTTATAAGAACCACCCAGAACTCCTATCACTTTTCCGTTTTTCCAGACCGGTACGCCCAGAATTACACGGGTTTCTTTATCTACGCTGCTCTCCAGTGGATCGCTTAGTGTTTCTTTTCCCTCCATTCCTTCCTTAAAATATCTCCTCGAAGATACATTCTTCTCTGCTCCGTTATCATAATGAGCCGTACCATCTGCTTCAATCAGTGCTGTACGCTCTAAAGCAGTTTCCTCTTCAAGCGATATTAACATTTCCATATTTTCATCCGACACAAGTTCTTCGGATTTTCCAATCTCTTTTGCTATACCCCTCAGATATCCATAATGAATATCCAAAATTGCTTTAATATGTTCACTCTGTCTGGAAACATTCGTCTTAATTACTTTCTGCGAGTTACGCTCAATAGAATTCTGCGTGCATACCAGAAATATGCCCAGACTTACTGCTACCGCACACACAAATATAAGAGCAGCAGCTACATACTCAGTGATTTCATTTTTCTTTCTCATAAACATCTCCTTTCACCCCACATTTTTCTGTTTGTCTTTTGTTGGGTTACATTATACACACACTTTCCCGAAACTGCGGTCAAAATACTTTCACTGTTAATCCTCTGTAACAGATTTGTGTAATACATATATCTGTCGCTTAAACCTTCAGGACAATTTTAATATATCAAATCGAACTGTGAAAATCCAGATAAATCGTCAAATTTTCGTCAAAAAAAGACAGACTCTCTATTTTCTTTCAAGATATCTGTCTTTTTAATCATATACATTACATTGGTTCTAAAGTGTGTTTAAAAAATGCTTTACGCAAGATATGCGTCACATTTTATGGGAGATTTTTTCAAACCCACACTGGTATGCCAGATGATCAGATCAGCTTAACAATATCATTATACATAACAAATACCATCAGCGCCATCAACAGCATCAGCCCTGCGAAATGGATGCCGCCCTCCACCTGTCTGTTAATCGGTTTTCTGCGGATTGCCTCTATGACAAGGAATACCAGCCGTCCACCGTCCAGTGCCGGAAACGGAAGGAGGTTCATAACTCCAAGGTTTGCAGAGAGCAGAACTGCCAGATTAAGCATATTCATCCACAGGATCATGGTTCCTTCGCTTTTGCTTTCCTCATACGTAGTTCCGATTGCATCCACAATTCCGACCGGACCACTCAGATCTTTCATTCCAAGCTTTCCGCTGACCAGCTCTTTCAGGCTGAGAATCGTTGTACGTACCATATATTTTACTTCTACGGCACCATATTTGACTATATTCAGCCCTTTTGCTTTTTCAGAATACATATTGTAGGTAAATCCTGATTCTGCCGTACGGTATTCTTTTGGTGTAACCGTAATATCATATTCCTGTCCGTCCCTGGAATAGGTAATCTTTACAGACTTTTCTGTCAGCGGATTCTCCTGAATATATTTCTGGTAATCTGCTGCATTTGTAATCTTCACTCCATTAATGGATGTGATCACATCTCCCTGCTGAATCCCTGCTTCCTGCAACGGCATTCCATCCATTACAGATTCCACTGTCATGGCAGAAGTATCATCCCCGTTGAAATTGCAGCCCAGAAGGTATCTCACATTTGTATCCGACTTATAGGAAATGTCCATCTTCTTTCCATCACGCTTAACAGTCAGGTTAATGGTATCTCCCTCTTTCAGCTGGTTCAGATAGGAATATACATAGAGATCTTTTCCCAGATCAATGTGATATCCCTGATAACCGGTAATAATATCTCCCTCTTTCAGTCCTGCCGCCTCAGCCGCAGAACCTTCCTTTACGGAAAGAACTCTGGATGGTTCATATCCTACAGCACCTACAATGATCACAGACAATACAAATGCCATGATAAAGTTAAATACCGGTCCTGCGGCAACTACAGAAATCCTGCCCCACACAGACGCACTGTTAAAAGTTCCTGGTTCATTCTCTATGTCCGTATCCTCCCCCAGCATGGCACAGGAGCCACCGATAGGAAGAAGTTTCAGTGAATATCTGGTATCTCCTTTCTCAAAACTGTAAAGTCTTGGTCCCATTCCCAAAGAGAATTCTGTGACCACGATCTTATTCAGCTTTGCAAAAAGAAAATGTCCCAGCTCATGAAAGAGAATGATTGCACTGAATATGACAATTGCAATAATAATTTTCAATCTACCACCTGCTTTCAATCCAACGATAAGTTTCTTTCTCAATCTCCAGAATCTGATCCAGGTCCGGATCCTTTACTGCTGTATGTCTGCTCATAGACTGCCCGATAATCTCGTAAATATCCAGAAAGCTGATTTTTTTCTGAAGGAATTTGCGGACTGCCAGCTCATTTGCAGCATTAAAAACGGTTGGCATACTGCCGCCTGCCCTTGCCGCTTCCACCGCCATTGGAAGACCTTTAAAAGTTTTCCTGTCCGGCTCCTCAAAGGTGATCTGCTTCAACATATGAAAATCCAGTCTGTCGCCTTTTAAAAATCTTCTGTCCGGGTAGCATAATGCATACTGTATCGGAAGTCTCATATCCGGTGTTCCAAGCTGTGCCATCACTGCACCGTCCTCGAATTCCACCATAGAGTGGATAATACTCTGCGGCTGAACCACAACCTGAATATGATCCAGATCTACATCAAAAAGCCATCTGGCTTCCATAACTTCCAGACCTTTATTTACCAAAGTTGCAGAATCCACTGTAATCTTCTGTCCCATTACCCAGTTCGGATGCTTCAGCGTATCCTCCAGAGTCACCTTCTCCAGATCTGCTGTTTTCTTTCCGCGGAAAGGACCGCCGGATGCAGTGATGAGCAGTTTATGTATCTGCTCTCTTTTCTCTCCATGAAGTGCCTGGAAAATAGCACTGTGCTCGCTGTCTACAGGCAGGATCTGCACACCGAACTGCTTTGCCAACGGCATGATCAGATGTCCGGCTGTTACCAGTGTTTCCTTATTTGCCAGAGCAATATCCTTACCTGCAAGGATTGCTTCCATAGTTGGTCTGATTCCTATCATTCCTACGATAGCGGTCACCAGAATGTCTGATTCTTCCATTCTGGCAAGTTCGATAAGACCACCCATCTGGCTTACGATTTTTACATCCAGATCCTGCACACGTACTGCCAGATCTCTGGCTGCCTCTTCTTTCCAGACTGCAACAAGTCTGGGATGAAATTCACGTATCTGCTTCTCCAGCATTTCTACATTGCTGCCTGCTGCAAGACCAACTACTTCCAGGTCATCATTTGCACGTACCACATCCAGTGTCTGTGTTCCGATCGAACCTGTAGAACCTAAGACTGCTACTTTTTTCATATTGTACCTCATTTCAATACTTATACAACAATTTTATAAAATTACTT
>OGRO01002343.1_pt1 | contig 14928 bp, 20 predicted proteins | sample 1553451 | NCBI WGS metagenome assembly OGRO01 (sample SAMEA2580021, study PRJEB22360) | human gut metagenome
CAAACCGTTAAGGATGCTTTTGAAAAAATGCTCCAAGTCTTCGGTATTGTTTTCGAAGAAGAAGTCCTTGATGAAGATATCGAAAAACTCATTGAAGAGCGTCAAGCGGCGCGTGCCAACAAGGACTTTGCGACAGCAGACCGCATTCGTGATGAGTTAGCTGCTCAAGGTATCAAACTTCTTGATACCAAGGAGGGCGTGAGGTGGACACGTGACTAAACACCTTGATGTCAACCTTATTAATGGTATTGCTCTCGCTTTTGAGGGAGATGCTGTTTATTCCTTGTACATTCGCCGTCACCTGATTTTTCAAGGTCAGACCAAGCCAAATCAATTGCACCGTCTAGCTACACGCTATGTGTCGGCAAAGGCGCAGGCTAGTCTCATTGAAAAAATGCTAGAGCAAGAGCTTTTGACTGAAAAAGAGCTAGACATCTATAAACGAGGTCGTAATGCGAATAGCCATACCAAGGCTAAAAATACAGATGTTATTACCTATAAAATGTCAACAGGCTTCGAAGCAGTCATGGGCTATCTTCATATGACAGAGGATATCGCTCGCTTAGAGGAACTGATTGCTTGGTGTATTGACGAAGTTGAAAAAGAAATCTAAAAATTCTGCCGAGAGCAGGATTTTTTGTTTAAAGGCTATAAAAATTGTAACAGTTAGCCAGAGTTTCAAAATTTAGATTATTTGATAATCAAAGTAATTCGGCGTCTTGACAATAAAAAATAAGATGAAACTAATATTTAGCACCTTGAAAATGAGAAAGTTAAGGGATGTCTGACACGTGTAAAACCCCGATATAATAGCGTTTTTTAATAAAACTAATTTGACAGAAAGTAAAAAAAAAGTCTATAATATTAGTAAATGAGGCCATCTAAAAAATGAGGAGGTGAATGGAAATAGCTAAGAAAAAAGTTTTCTATACAACTTTTGCTGCTTTGATTTTATCTAGCTTTACGCTTCAAACAGGTAAAGCAGATGAAGTTCAGGTAAAACCTGATGAAGCTAAAATAGATTATGTTAATAGTGAGGCACCGGCTCCAGTTGCTCCTCAGGCTGATCTTTCTTCAGTAGGAGCTAAGGCAGAGCCAGCGAGTCAAGTAAGTTCAGTAGTGACCTCAACGTCACTGATGGTTGTCTCTTCAAGTGAGACAGATGAGGGGCTTCTTGAGGTACATTCTCAAGTTGATATCGTGGAGACTAGCGTTTCTACGACGACACCTCATTCAGAAGAGGCTCGTGCCCAGGCTTTTGGTGAGGATCGATCAGTAGCGGCATCTGAACGAGGAGATGCAAACCCAACATCTGATTCTGAACAAGCAAAACCAAATATTGTGCTTACTTATGATAAGTCTCGTGAGGCTACAGCGACTGCAGAGTCTCAAGCTGTGACTTCAATGTATAAGAGTGAAAGCACCCTATATACATCTGAACTTGCTGGAAATACACATGCAGTTATTGAAAAATCAGAGTATTCTTCACTGGATTCTCATACGACATCTGTAAGTGCGACTCCTACTAGCCAAGCTATTGCAACTTCTGAAGTCGCTTCTGAGTCTGCAAGTACTGCAAGCTCTCTTGCATCTACGGCTCCAGAAACGAGTCAGTTAAATAATAATTCAGAAGATAGCTTAACTGTCCTTACGGTTGGCTGGAAAGATTCATCATCAACTTCTGAGGTCTTTGAAACTTCTGAAGTGGTTTCTATGTTGCAAAGTGAGAGTTTGACCTATTCGTCAGAGGTAACCTTTACGGATGGACTCATCTCAGAAATCTTAGCGACTCCAATCACTTCTGAAGTATATTCCGTTGTTCCAAAACGAGACAGTACTGGAGCGCTTCTTGAAGATCAACCTGCTGTTACAGGGAATACAGACATTCTTTATTTAGCACGTGGTGAAATCTTTAACGTCAACTTTGATGTTAACAAGATGGAAGGTAAGAAGATTAAGGGCCTTAATCTAGTCCTTGATGGCAAACAAATTCATCATAGCTACTTTGTTGAAGGAACTTTGGATGAGGTCAATGCTGGTTTGAGTGCCTACCATTTGGCAGAGCAAACGACTGGTATTCATAAAATGACCTTTGAGTTGATTGATACGAATAACAATATTCATTACCTGACACAGACTTTCAGTGTCTTTAATGAAGGTGAGCGTCCAGTGACACCTGATAGTTACCGTAGGAATCAGTATTCATCAACGACAACAACGACTGTACCGGTTACTTATAATACCAGTGCAAATAGCTACACTGAAACAGCCAATCATATACAAGCTACGGCTGTTAATGAGTTGGCTGAGACAACTAGAGCGCTAACACAGCAATTGGCAGAACAAATTGCTGAGGTTTTGAGTGGTTGGTCTTCAGCGATTTCTGGAAATAGTTCAACAAGCACAGGTTCAATTGATATCTTCCAAGCAGCAGGTAAAACCATTACTCAAGCTGCGAGAAAGATTGCAGAATCAATCTCAGATCCAGATACAATTGGTAAGCAAGCTTTGGCTGCTGCAACTGTTGTTCTCGTTCTTCTAGTGCTTTACCTAGCAGCAATTACATTTATTTAACATGCTTTGCCCTCGTAAGAGGGCTTTTTTTATGATAGAATTAGCTTATGAAAACAACTAAAGAATCAAGTCTAGACATTGTTTATGGTGTGCATGCCGTAACAGAGAGTCTGGAAGCAAATACTGGAAATAAACTCTATATTCAAGATGATCTTCGAGGGAAAAATGTTGATGCCATTAAGGCTTTGGCAGCTGAAAAGAAGGTTTCCATCTCTTGGACACCTAAGAAAACCTTGTCTGATATGACAGGTGGAGCTGTGCATCAAGGTTTTGTTCTTCGTGTGTCAGAGTTCGCTTATTCTGAACTCTCAGTTATTATGGATAAGGCTGAACAAGAGGAGAATCCTCTAGTCCTCATTTTAGATGGACTCAACGATCCTCATAACTTTGGTTCTATCCTACGTACAGCTGATGCTACTCAGGTGACAGGAGTTATTATTCCTAAGCATCGTGCTGTGGGGGTAACACCTGTCGTTGCCAAGACATCAACAGGGGCAGTGGAACATATTCCCATTGCTCGAGTGACCAATCTTAGCCAAACTCTTGATAAACTTAAAGAAGCAGGCTTCTGGGTATTTGGGACAGATATGGATGGCACACCATCTCATAAATGGAACACAGCTGGAAAGGTTGCCCTTATCATTGGTAATGAAGGTAAGGGAATCTCTGCTAACATCAAGAAACAAGTGGATGAGATGATTACTATTCCTATGAGTGGTCATGTGCAGAGCCTTAATGCCAGTGTGGCAGCTGCAGTTCTCATGTATGAAGTTTATCGAAACCGATTGTAACTATGAAAAAAAGAATACTTCTAGTTGATGGTTATAATATGATCGCCTTTTGGCAAGAAACCCGTCAACTCTTTAAGACCAATCAGCTTGACGAAGCTCGTGAAACCTTGCTTCGTAAGCTCAATCATTATGCTAACTTTGAACATATTGATATTATCTGTGTGTTTGATGCTCAGTTTGTTCCAGGGAGCCGTCAGCGTTATGATCAGTATCGTATCAGTGTTATTTTTACTGAGGAAGATGAGACAGCAGATAGCTATATTGAGCGCGCAGCAGCTGAGATGAATACTGTTCAAAATCTAGTTGAAGTAGCAACTAGTGACTTAAATGAACAGTGGGCTATCTTTTCACAAGGAGCTTTACGTGTTTCGGCGCGTGAGTTGGAAGAGCGTGTCAATACCGTTAAGTCTGACCTAGACAAGATGTCGGCACATATTGACTTAAAGACACCAAAACTACGTCCATGGGACGATGCACAATTAGGGAAATTACAGGACCTTTTAAATGAAATAGAATAGAGGGATATATGACATTTAATATTTTGACAGATTCCACAGCAGATCTAGATGAAAAATGGGCTCAGGAGAATAAGGTAGAGCTCGTTGGTTTGACCATCACGCTTGATGATATTGCCTATGAGACCGTTGGTCCTAACCGTTTAACGAGTGACCGTCTCTTAGAACGTATGCAAGAAGGCAGTCAGCCAACCACAAGCCAGGTGAATGTTGGTCAATTTGAAGAGGTTTTTCGTCGTCATGCTAAAAATGGTGATGCTCTTCTCTATATTGCCTTCTCATCAGTGCTTTCAGGTACTTATCAAAGTGCTGTTATGGCGCGTGACATGATTTTGGATGAATACCCAGAAGCTGTCATTGAGATTGTAGATACTCTAGCGGCAGCAGGTGGGGAAGGTCATCTCTCTATCTTGGCGGCAGAAGCTCGTGACCAAGGTAAGAGCTTATCTGAAACGAAAGCCATGATTGAGGCTATTTTGCCAAGATTACGCACTTACTTCTTGGTTGACGATCTTTACCATTTGATGCGTGGGGGACGTCTCTCAAAGAGCTCAGCTATTATTGGTAGTTTGATTAATATTAAACCTCTCCTTTGGTTAGATGCTTCAGGCAAGTTGGTTCCTCTGGCTAAAATCCGTGGACGTAAAAAAGCCATTAAAGAAATGGTGCTGCAAGCTACTCAGGATATTGGACATAGCACAGCAATTCTCGCTTATGCCAATGATATTGAAGCGGCGGAGAATCTAAAAGAACAATTGTTAGCAGTTGACGACATTGAGCAAGTTCTCATTATGCCACTTGGGCCAGTCATCTCTACCCACGTTGGACCAGATACCTTGGCCGTCTTTACGATTGGTAAAGAAGTTAGATAGAAAAAGTGTCAGATAGGATTTCCTATCTGATTTTTGTTTTCTGAAATGATAGATTAATAGAATATAAAAAGATAATCTATACAAAATGAATGATATATTTGACATAACGTAAAATAATGCTATAATGAATCTAGAAAATGGAGGAAACAAAATGAAGAAGTCAAAGAAAAAAGTAGCTAGCAAGATGGATGAACGTGCTCAGTTGATCAGCGGAGAATCTTCTGCTAGAGGTTATTGGACAGCCATGCTTGGTATGTTTGTAACGATTATGGTTGCTAGTAAGACACACTCCGTCGAATTAGTGCAGTCACTATTAATCATCACTTTCTTTGGTTCTATGTGCCTAGTATTAGTTCACAGCGTATCACGTAATGGGCATCCATGGTTGCTAGACAAAAAACTTGAGAAGAAGATGCTTATAATTTCCTGGGTAATGTGTTTTTTGGGAATTTTTATATTGCTAATGGGCCTCTTAAGTCTATTTCAGTCGTTTAAGATAGGGAAGAATCTTATGAGTAGTGTAGCATTTTTGACATTGGGTTTGACTCTTATTTGTGACTGCTGGGTTATCATTAAAAGAATCAAGAAGAACCGTTTGGAAGAACTAGAAAACGAAGAATAGGATTTTTGAATGAAAAATTTAAAAATGAAGTCAGCGCGTGTAGCAAAGGATCTCACTCAACAAGGTTTGGCAGATGCTATAGGAGTTTCTCGTCAGACCATCTCAGCTATTGAAAAAGGTGATTATAACCCTACTATAAATCTGTGTATTGCTATCTGCAAAACTCTGGACAAAACTTTAGACCAGCTTTTTTGGGAGTCTGAGGATTAGTTTGTACTCTTTAGATGTTATTTAGGCATGATTTCTAGTCTTACACCTTATAAAATGAGAGACTAAAAAAATACAAAAAATAAAAGAAAAACATCTCCAAATGACTTGCCTTGGATGTGTTTTTTTGATATTATGTTAAACGGTATTGTTTACCCCATTTGAAAGGCCCCGGAACCTTCCAAATACTTTTCGATGGGAAGGAACACCCATCACTCGTAAACAAAAATCGAACTATATATAGGAGAAATCATGAACAAAACAACATTTATGGCTAAACCAGGCCAAGTTGAACGTAAATGGTATGTCGTTGACGCAACTGATGTGCCACTTGGACGTCTTTCTGCAGTAGTTGCTAGCGTACTTCGCGGAAAAAACAAACCAACTTTCACACCACACACTGATACAGGTGACTTCGTAATCGTTATCAATGCTGAAAAAGTTAAATTGACTGGTAAAAAAGCAACTGATAAGATCTACTACACTCACTCAATGTACCCAGGTGGATTGAAACAAATCTCAGCAGGTGAACTTCGTTCTAAAAATGCTGTTCGTTTGATCGAAAAATCAGTTAAAGGTATGCTTCCACACAACACTCTTGGACGCGCACAAGGTATGAAATTGAAAGTCTTCGTTGGCGGTGAGCACACTCACGCTGCACAACAACCAGAAGTACTTGATATCTCAGGACTTATCTAATTCTAAGAGGAAAGGAGCACTAATATAATGGCACAAGCACAATATACAGGTACAGGACGCCGTAAAAACGCCGTTGCACGCGTACGTTTGGTTCCAGGTACTGGTAAAATCACAGTTAACAAAAAAGATGTAGAAGAATACATCCCACACGCAGACCTTCGTCTCGTTATCAACCAACCTTTTGTAGTTACTTCAACTGAAGGTTCATACGACGTACACGTTAACGTTGTAGGTGGTGGATACGCTGGTCAATCAGGTGCGATCCGTCACGGTATCGCTCGTGCACTTCTTCAAGTAGATCCAGACTTCCGCGATTCATTGAAACGCGCTGGACTTCTTACTCGTGATGCACGTATGGTTGAACGTAAGAAACCAGGTCTTAAGAAAGCTCGTAAAGCTAGCCAGTTCTCAAAACGTTAAGAAACGGCTACAATACAGCATTTATCAACACTTCATGTTTCACACCATGGGGTGTTTTTTGATGTTTTTTTGGCAAAATTCACACCACTTTTCACACCAAATTCACACCATTACTTTTTAAGGTTACGGTAGGCAATTTCACCAACAGCCATTGGTATGACATTTGAAGTGTTGACATAGGTCTTAGTTGTGAGAGTATCGCTATGCGTTAGAGCTTCTGAAATGTCCTCTAGTGATGTGCCAAATTGTTTGGCAAGAGTTGCACCCGTATGACGTAATTTATGAGGTGTGGCGTGTGTTAGTTCCTTATGACGGCGTTCGACTGACTTCATCTTATTATTAAGATAATCAGCGTGTAAGGGACTATTAACATTCCCTTTTGTATCAATATAAGTAAAAACATACTGTTCATCAGATTGGATAATATTGAATTTTGCCAATTCCAATTTTTGTTGTTTTTTCCAAGCACAGAGTAAATCAGTTAGTTCAATAGGAATATGGAAAGTTGTCCTTTTATTTCCCTTAGTTGATTTTGGATTTTTATACTTGTCCAAGGCTTTCACTAACTGAATTTCTTGTTTCTTTAGGTTAATGTGTTTCCATTGCAAAGCGTAACTTTCGGATTTCCTATCTCCTAAGAAAAAAGTTGTATAGAATAACACATAATCTTTGAATAGTAGCTTGTCGTTTTCTAAATCTTCTTCAAAAGCGGTGAACCATGCTTGAAGTTCTGATTGTGACAGATATAAATCTTCATCATTTTTACTCTCTTGTAGTTTTATTTTTTTAGTTGCCTTAATACGGCTAATTGTTTTAGAGAGACGATTAGTTTCGATATATTCCAATTCCTCAGCCCAATCAAAAATAGAATTAACGTAACTTCTAATGACTTTAAAGTTTGCATATTCTTCTGCCTTTTGTGTTAAAAGATTCAAGATAACCTGTTTATTTTGATTGAGAAAATCAATGGAATAATTACCAAGCAAGGGTAGGATATGTTTTCTAAAGACAATTTCGGTACCGTCAATAGTAGCTTGTGAAGGTGGTTTTGTGGTAGATGTTGTTTGACCTGCTTTATAGGATTCCCACCAAACATTGTGATAAAAATCGGAAAAGAGGATTGAGCCATTTGTTTCCAATGAGGTTGATTCTCCGCTTAAAATTTTATCAATCTTGTTTTGTAATTCAAGTTCGTATTTTTTAGCCTCACTCCTTAGTTTGAAACGTTTTTCAATCACTTTTTTATTAATTCCCAATGAGGATTTGACTTCTTCTGGGACATAGATACGTAAGCGATAAGTTCCGTTTTTAGTTTTTGTAATTGACATAGTATTCTCCTTTTTTGAATTGAGCTAGAAAAATACCGTGGCTTCATTATATCAGACCACGGTTAGAATGCTACTGATTTTGTAACCAGTAATTAAGTTCGGTTTTATCAAAGCGGACAGTTTTTCCAACTCGAATAACTGGTAATCCCTTTTTTATCCAAGAATCAAGCGTATTATTGGCAATTCCTAGATACTTACAAGCTTGTTGCTTGTTCAAGAATGGACTTTCAATGTTGTTACTATCCAATTTATTTTTTATTTCATTTTCTATAAGTCGGCTAATTAACAGTTGTAGCTGATGAATTTGTTCGTCTGGTAAAATCACTTGCATAGCCTCTTTTGTCCTTTCATGATATAATGTTAGTAGTTATTATTTCTAAGGCGATTTGTTTACGGCAAGTCGTCTTTTTGTATGCCCCAAGTCCCGGAACTCTGGTGTTCACGGACATATTGGTCAATCTCCTTTTCATCGCTGTTAGTAAATTTCGATAGTCCCAATTTTAAGAGGTCTTGGAGAAATTGGTTAGCTTCTTCAAGTGTGGTTGCCTCGTACTTAGCCACATAGAGCTTGGCTAAGGTCTTTGAGACTTGTTTTTCCGTCCATTGTTCCGATTGTCTAAGTGTTGGCTTGGTGCGTTCAATACTCAATCGTGTTTTAGTTTTCGTCTGGAGGTAGTCCAGCCACCATTTAACAGGTTGACGTCTGCGTTTGTTGGTATCCCTGTCATTAGGTCTGACAAAGCGGTAGTGTCCGTTGATTGCCTCAAAGTAAATGGCTGTCAGAGGTCTTTTAAGAACCATTTGCTGGGCGATAATATTGGCTTTGCCTTGCCAACAACGGAGCTCCGCCCTGACCCAAGAATGGGTCTCATCAATGACTTTACCTTTTCCTTTTTGTTCCATGAGTTTGTTATAAACACACCATTGTTGGCTTCCTCGTGCGCCTATGGTGACGGTCTCGCCAATCCGTTCCCCTGTTTCAAGGACTGACCGCTCGTGATAGTCCATGTGTTGGGCTCTGGTGATACACAATCCCCGTTTACAGTAAGCATAGAGAGTTTGAACCGATAAGGCATTATCGTAGATGTCATTAGCAATATCAATTCGGGTAAAGTTAACCTGATAGCGGTAAAGGCGTGTGACTAGAGCTACCCAGTTGTTAGCGTTACCCGCCATAAATTCCTCATATTGGCGACAGCCTTGTCCTTTTAGTTCCAGATAGACCCCCATATTATCTAAGGCTTGGTTAAAGTAAACTTTGATGTCTGAACAGGCATAGTGGCGTTGATACTTATTTATTCCCCAAGCATTCAGTGCAAACTGATCTTGGGGAATAAGGAGTATCTCTTCTAACACCTCCTCTGGTGAAACATCTTTAACGGTTACAGCGAAGTAGTCAATCCTTACGCTGTTGTCCATGCTTAGTCACCAGTCATTTTAAGGTCATTTGCCACTAGTTTTACACCAGACCAGTTGCTACGAGTCATGTTCCACATGAGACGGACTTGAGGATTGACGAGTTCAACGGTCTTATCAAGTAAACCGTCGTTTTCTGCCAGTTTCGTGATTTTGTCGAGGTTGTCATGAATTTCAAGCGTAATCGCTTTGAGTTCTTCAATGGCAATGTTCATTTCTTTTAACACTTTGATTTTATCCGCATCTTGAACGCTACAAACTAGTTTGGATGGTTCGTCTGTTCGGACTTGTTCGCCGTTTACCTCTTGATACTTATAACTCATACGAGCAGAAAGTACCACTACTTTTTTAGGAAGCATGAATTGACTTTTATCAAGGTTCAATTCGCCAAGTTTAAGTGTTGTGTCAGTTAGTGTTAAGTTTGTCATCATATTCTCCTTTGTGTTTTTTAAAGTAGTTATCTTTTCTAAACGTACGCAGAATTAGTTTTGAACCTTACTCTCCCAAGGGATTTCAGCGAAAACTTCAACTGATTGGCTTTAACCCCAGACGTATCAAGGGGTTAGCCCTACTTTCGTGTACGTTCGTACCCCCTATTAGTAGTGGGGCACTTATTTTAATGGCAAGTCTCGCCCGTTTCGAGCCCCTACCGCCTTGTGGGCTACCGTGTTGACCACTCGCCCACAGCGTTGGTGCTGTACCGTGCTCACTTCCCAAACAACTTTTTCTTCCTTGATTTCTCCAAATTTTCAATCTGTTCACTTAACTGTTCCATACGAATAGCTAATGCTTGTTCCTGTTGTGTTAAGTTGGTTACTCTTTGACTTAATTTCTTTAGTTGAAAGGTTAAGCGATTAATTTTTTGGTTAATGGATAAAGGGGAAGCTCTACTGGGGACATAAGCTTTTAGGATTGCCCTATCAAGTCCAAGACTTCCTTTAGTATCTGCAATTTGTTGGAGCTTTTCAATATCATCAGTGGTAAAGAGGAAGACTTTGCTATAAGAACGTTTCCCTGTTTGTATCCTATCTTCTTGAAAGGTATGTCCTGTTAAGTGTTCAATCTTTAAACGCCACTTTTTTAGCGTAGAGACTGAATTTAAACCTGAAACTTGTTTTATTGTTTGATGATAGTCAAAGTAATTAGTCATGTATTCTCCTTTAACTTAAATTTATTTTATATATTTAAAACTTATTTTTACTATTTATATCTATATTATATATCCTTTTTATTATATGTCAAGTATTTTGTTGAAAAATAAGTTTTAAATTGTTAAAATAAATAACAACCAAAACAAAGGAGCTACCTATGACTTATATGATTCATAATTTCGCTTTTAATCTTTCTCGACTTCGTAAGGAAAAAGGGATCAGTCAGACAGAATTGGCGGAAAAACTAAATATTGGAAAACAATCGATTTCTGATTACGAAAAAAGCAAAAGCTATCCAACTTTTGCGACCTTAGATAAAATAGCGGACTTTTTTAAAGCAACACCAGTACAACTTTTTGGGACAAGTCAAGATATTGAACTGGAAAAAGCTGTTCTTAAAACAGATGAATACACAGAAAAGGCTAATAATATCATACAAGCAGTTAAATCTTTTGATGAGTTAGCTCATCAAATAGAAAAATATAATAGTATAGAAGGTTATACTAGTGATACGATTAATAATTTAGCATTTCTATTAAAGAGAGTCCCTATCATATCTCCCAAAACCGACCATCAGCTTTATAAACATATTCCTAGTGGTAAGCTAGTTGAGGCAGAAGATAAAGATGATATTGAAAGTAACTATGAACTTGCTTTTGAACCTAGTGCATTATCTAGATTGCAGTATATGAGTGATGATGAGTTAGCCATAATTGACAAACTGATTTATTTAACTCAAGGTAAACCAATACTTAATAAAGATGGGGAACCATTGACTAGTATTGGTAATGGTAAATACGTTGTAGCAGAGAATGGTGATGAAATTGCCCGTGAAAAATCACCTCTACAGTTATTGTTAGAAAACGAGAGTAAATTAAATAATCTTCTTTAATTTATATGACTAAATTAAAGAAGATTAAAATGTAAAGACTGATGTGAGTGATAATACCTTAAAAATGGAAATGAAAAAAATAAGTATGAATAATTCTATTTTTGCTGATTTGTATTAATTTTTAGGAAAATAAGAGTAAATAGCATAATAAAAAGGGATTGAAAATAAAATTTCAATCCCTTTTTTGGATAAAGAAAATAATAATGGTGCTAATTAGGATTAATACCTAAATAAGTTTTAATTTTCTTTTCAAGAAAATCAATATGTTGGTTAATTTCAGTTTGTTGCTTATGAAGTTCATCAAGTTGAAAAAATAGTAGTCTAAGTCGTTGAGGAATTGTGGAGTCTCCTTTATATCTTAGGTCAGCGTATTCTTGCATATTTTTAATAGACATTCCCGTCTTTTTTAATCTAATAATGAATTGAGTCCACGCTATATCAGAGTCATCATAGTATCTACGATTATTTTCTTCTCTGTGTGAGTAAATCAATTTTTCTTGCTCATAGTATCGAAGTGTGGGGATAGAAAGTCCAGTTTTTTCAGCAAATTCTCCAATAGAATAGTGAGCCATAATATTTCCCCTCCTTTTTTTTAATTATTTTAGCATAATTTTTAAAAAAATCAAAAAAAAATTTCAGTTTTCTCTTGACATAAAGTGCACTTTACTATGTAAAATACATAGCATCAAAGGAATTTGATATAAAGTTAGGAGAGGAGGTAATACCATATAGACGAAAAATTGGTTTGAAGGAATAGAGAGCTCCAGAGGGGCTTAGTGATAAGGCTGTCAAGAACCTTGATGGGAGCAGCGACTCTTATAAAAAATGCAAATAGCAATCTGTAAAGGAGAAAATAGTATGGAACAAACGAAGAATTATACTTGTATTACTGGAGCCAGTGCTGGTATAGGAGCGGAGACAGCAAGACAATTTGCAAAATTAGGAATGAATCTTATTTTAATTGCTCGGCGTCAAGAACGACTAGAAAAATTGAAGCAAGAGATTTTGAACCATTATCCGGATTTAGATGTTGTTATTAAAGTTGTTGATTTATCGAAGTCCAGTAATGTTTTTGAACTTTATGAAAGCTTGAAAAAATATCACATTACTACTCTAATAAATAATGCAGGTTTTGGAAATTATGATAAGGTTGAATATCAAGATTTAGAAAAGATAATAACATTAATCCATCTAAACATTGAAGCTTTAACAATTCTATCAACTCTATATGTGAGAGATTATAAAGATTGTAAAGGCGCTCAATTGATTAACTTATCATCTAGAGGCGGATACATGATGGTTCCAAATGCAGTTACATACTGTGCAAGTAAATTTTATGTCAGTGCTTTTACAGAAGGCTTGGCATTGGAACTAGAGGCAAATCAACATCAATTAAAAGCTAAGGTTTTAGCTCCAGCTGCCACAAAAACGGAATTCGGTCAAGTTGCTACAGATTCGAAAGAATACAATTATGATGAGCATTTTGCTAAATATCACACAAGTGAAGAGATGGCACAATTTTTGATGGAATTATATCAAAGTGACAAAGTTGTTGGTTTAGTTGATGTTACAAATTTTGAATTTCATCTTAGTGGACCACTACTTAATCATTAATTATTTTAATAAATAGAGATAATATGTATTGAATAATAATAGTTGCAGCCATTTTATGACAAGAAAAAAGCTTCTGAAATGTTAGATTTCAGAAGCTTTTTGTCTATCTATTATGATTTAAACCTTGGTAAGTTATAATTTTCTGTGATATTTAGGATATTTAAAAATATAGAAGTATTTTTGTAGACTAATTTACAATTTTTCCAGTATTTTACCAAGTAGTTCTTCTAACTTTCCTAAATCTCCATAGACTGTTCCGTCCATATAAAGATTGTAAACCTCGTCATCTTGCTCCACACGTATTTGTGCAGAATAACCTTTTGATAGTGCTAAGGAACGAATAACTTCTCGTTGAGTTCGTCCATTCCCTTCTCGAAAGGGATGGAAATAATTAAGATTATCAAGAATTTTTGCTAATTGTTTAATAATTTTATTTTTTGAATTAGCAGTTTGATAATAGGTATGAATAAGATGGTTGATATAGTCTTGGGCAGTACTGAAAGATTGTATTGGCATAAAGGGATTCCCGCTTTTTGAGATATTCACCTTGCGATATTGTCCCGCCCAAGCATAGACATCTTGAAATAAATATTTATGAATGGCTAAAATATCACTAATAGAGTAGACTTCTATGGTTTTCAAGCGCAAGTCTGCAAGCCTTCTAGTAACGAATAAATGCTCATTCCGGTAGGCTTCTTCAATATTTGTAATATTTTGTTTGTTGATTAAGACTGTAGAATTTGGATAGGTATATTGGTGATTGGGGTCAATGTACTCATAGCCTTCGTATTGATTTTTAACCAATATTCAATTCCTTTCGTCTGTTGATAACATAAGTTTTTAAATCAATCACATCTTGAACAGTAGGTTCATAATTTTCAATCATTGATGACCCAATGGCATACCAGACAGTATCAAAATCTGAAAAGTTATCAAAGGGAATCCCTAAAATTGTTAATTCTTCTTTATTTACATCAAGAGTCATGGCACACCTCCTTGTATAGAGTTATCCTTATTATACCATAAAATCGGTATTTTCACCTAAAGGATAGAGACTGTTATTAAAGTATGAATTTATGATAAAATAATTTTATCATAAAAAGAAATAGCAGGGGTGTAGCATGGAGGCATATATTACAGAAGCGTTAGTAAAAGCAGGGATTGAGTTGGGAACTCTAACATTTAAAGGAACAACAACACTAGTGAATAGTAAAATTCAATCATTAAAGGAAGAACGTAATGCTGATAAATTACGAAATACTTATGATGAAATTGTAAATGAGTTACTTTCGGAACGAGAACAGGCAATCAGAATTGCTCAGGCATATAAAGAAGAATATGAAAAAGTACATATTGATGATAAAGATATTGAGTATTTACACAACACTTTAGAACAGGTTATTTCTCTGCTATCTTCATTTACTAGTGTTGAAGATGGGAAAGAAGATTCAATGAAACAATTAGTTGCTTTACTTAATAAGGATACTTTAAAGACTATGCAATTATTGGGATTTAATTACAAGGAGGCAATAGGAGAACCTCTAACGGAGGTTTGTTCAAATGCTATAAGAAATAAATTAGGAGGTCTATCATCTAAGAAAAACGTACGTAACAAAAAATAATTTAACTAATGGTGTGAACTTTTAGTATTTATCAGCTCAATTCTTTGTAATTTTGGGGTAAAATTCACACCATTCAGATAAAATTAATTGAAATTGATTGAAATAACGCTTTCAGAAAAGTGTAGAAATGCTTGATATTAAAGACTTTTGAAATTTAGTCAAACAAAAGTTGTTCGAACCAGGTCTTAAGAAAGCTCGTAAAGCT